>PPYE01319633.1_pt1 | contig 103566 bp, 85 predicted proteins | sample 1559881 | NCBI WGS metagenome assembly PPYE01 (sample SAMN08240022, study PRJNA423297) | Human gut metagenome, whole genome shotgun sequencing project.
CGAGACATAAGTAACGACGAGCGCAAAGTCCCTTTCAAAAATGATGAATACCTTGCTTCCGAGACTTCGAGTTTCCGAAAGGCATGTAAATCATACATCAGAGACAACAAAATTTAGAAATCACTATGAAAACTAATTGCGGCAAGGCAATTGCTATAGTTTTTTGATGGCATTATTCACTATATGTCAGCTGCAAAATATAATTAAACCATCGACATAATAAGCAATATGTGGTTTGGTCAATAACTCCCGGTATGGAAAGTTTTACTTAGCCTAATATATTGTATAACGAAAATGAATACTGTTTTAAATTTTCAGATAAAATACAGAGGACTTTTTGAAATCTCTAGCATCAAAAAGCCCTCTGTATCATTTTATATTATTTGTGATAATTAGTTGTGACAATTCATTAATATGCTACATTAACCTGATATACATAAATTCCACTTCCCGTTGAATACAGATAATAGGTACCTGCAGAAGGAATTTTGTATGTTACCGTAGATGGTGTTCCTGTGATCGTAGCATTTCCTACTGTGCTTCCACCTACGCTACCGGATGCCAGACGCAATGTTCTGGATGCGGATGTGGATGTGGATGCTGCCGTAACTTTTACCGTACAAGCTCCCGTTGCCGTAAACTTGATATATCTTCCGGTGCTGTTACCACCACCATTCATTTGCAATACTTTGCTGTAACTTGTGCCATTTACAGTAGTGTTGCGATTAAGCACCGCTACATTTTTGCTAGAAGATGCTCCGATTGTAAAACTTCCTGATGTAATGGCATTTGTATAGTTTCCGTAAGTAAGATCATTGGCTGACAGACTGATGTCTGTGCCCTTTGTGTCTGATGCTTTTTCTAAGATCCATAACTGGCAGGCACCACCCCAGTAAGAATACTGAGCGATATTGCCACCTGCTGCCGTACTCCAATTATATACATCAAGGCAGGAAGCACTGGAGGTTACTCTTGTCTTAATCGCATAGGCTCCATTTGATATCTTTTGAATGTCAAATAACTGGTTGTTGGAACCCTTATAACTGTATTGCAAAATATTAGCACCATCAGCGGCACTTTTGCCTGCAACATCTACTACCTTTGAATATCCGCTGGCACCTGTATAAATATAGTAATATCCTGTTGCGGAATCCTTTACCAGCTTGAATTTCTGACGATCTGTGCCTGTGTACGTATACTGCTGCACATTAGCATTGTTAGAAGCTGATCCATTAGCAACGTCCAAATATAAACCACTGAAGGAACTCTTAATATAGTATGTTCCCTCTAAAGAAGATGCGGAACTGTTGGAGCTATTGGAGCTGCTAGAGCTGTTGGAATTGCTGCTCTTTGGATATACTGATGCAATGGCATCAATAATCTTTTGCTGTGTTACTTTACAGGTACTTCTGTCAATCACGCCAAAACCATATGTGCCCGTATAACCATTATCCCAAAGGACCGGCACCATGCCATACTTCTTAGCATAAGTACATACTTTTTTCGCAAACTCTGCTCTCTGTGCAGCGCTTGTAGAATCGTATGCTGACTTATCAATTGAACCATACTCACCGATCACTACCGGGTAACCTGCTGCTACGAACTTGTTATACAAGCTGGAAAACTGTGATTTCAGAGCAGATTCATCACCCCAGGAAGATGTCTTTGCGCTGTTTGTTGCTGTATCTCCCCACTGTGTTACATTAGAAGATTCCTCTCCACAGAAATCCCATGGATCATAGTAATGGACAGAAATCATAATTCTTGGAGTAGAAATGCTGCGATCTCTGTAATTGTCTGTTGGCAGGGAAAATCCGTAATTACCAACTGTATATGTAATATTGGTATTCCATCCCGGAATCATGAGCCAACGCTTTGCATTATTGCCACCTGTCTGACGAACTGTGTCTACAAAGATCTGATTATAAGCATTAATATTTGCATATGCCGTGGATGAAGGTGTTCCGTATGTTCCATCGAATTCTTCATTCATAGACTCAAATACTAAATGCTGATCATAATTTTTGAACTTAGTTGCAATCTGTTTCCACACAGCCTTGTACTTTGCCTTAATCGCTGTCTGATTGGAAGATCCACAAAACAGCCAACCACCATCCAAAGTAGTATAACCATCACCATGCATGTTGATGATCGCATACAAACCATTGTTTACACACATATCTACCACTTGCTGCACTCTGTTTAACCAGCTGGCATCAACCGTATAGTTGCTGTCTGAGCCAATGTGTCCCATATAGGATACCGGAATGCGGACGGATGTAAATCCTGCGTTTTTCACTGCTTTAATCAGATTTTCCGTAATGGTCGGATTACCCCACGCTGTTTCACTTGGTACTCCGTTATTTGCTGCTTCCAACTGATTTCCCAGATTCCAGCCTGCTCCCATTGCAGATACAAACTGGCTCTGATTCAGATTCTGGAACGATCCGGATGCTGCCTCTGATTTTGTTTGCTGACCGAATGACAATACGCTAATAGAACTAATAACCAGTGCCAGTGCCAACACATGCGCCAACCATTTTTTTGCTTTGTTCATAAAACTACCTTCCCTTTCTGAAACTGTTTATTCTTTTGTACCCATTCCTTGGAATACGCTTGATTTCTGATCCCCATTCAGATAATTTCCCTATTTACATTCTCACCCAAACATACTTTTCCCAATTGGCGCAGTTCTGTTCCGCCGTTTCCCTATTTACACCTTTTTTGTTTGAATTGCACATAATCACATTGATAATTATAGCTATATTATGAAATTTTTACAATACTCATTCATATTTTGTTCACATTTTCGCCATAATGCACAAAGAAAACATTTTCGAAACTATCTACGAAAATGTTTTCTTTGTGCAAAATTACAAATATCTATTTACTCTCTTTTCAATCTATACTGTTTCAATCTATTCTCTCTTCAATCTACTTTCTTTCAATCTATTTTCTTTTCAATCTATGCTGTTTCAATCTGCTTTCTTTTCAATCTTTCCTATTTTCCCTAACTGTCCACAATAATAAAATACTCACAACAAGCAACACCGGAAAAATGATGCGCCAGCACAATGGATACCAGATAACCGATCCGGTCAATGAATCCTGCCGATAACAGGTCCACCAGTAACTGAATACCAAAGTTAAAAGTGATCAGCATCGTAATCTGACTGAGTGGAATATGATAGCTTTTTTCAAAAGTCAGAAAAGCAACGGCACAAAATTATTGACGATCGCCTAAACAATATAACCTGCAAAACAGGCGTACATCGTCTTTTGAAAATTGTTTTTCATACGTCTAATCTCCTTCTATTGATAGTTTTGTGCCTGCGCATTCCACATCATAGCGTAAATTCCGTCTTTTTCTATCAATTCTTCGTGTGTTCCCTGCTCCTGCACCTGTCCGTCTTTTAACACAATAATCCGTTGGCAAAAACGACAGCTTGACATTCTATGGGATATGTATACCGCCATTCTGTCTTGGATCAGTCGGTCAAAACTTGAATAAATTTCATATTCCGCCATAGGGTCTAGTGCACTGGTTGGTTCATCCAAAATGATAAAAGGTGCTTTCTTATATAAGGCGCGTGCAATAGCAATTTTCTGTGCCTCACCACCGGACACTTCAACACCTTTAATACCCACATTATACAATGGATTATGGATTCCCTGTTCCATTTTCTGGACACGCTCCCAAATGCCTGCTTTCTCCAAAACCTCTTCAATCTCCCGCTCATCGTACTCCTCACTGGCAGCAACATTTTCTGCTACTGTCATAGCGAACAGTTTGAAATCCTGAAATACCACACCAAACATTGCCAAATATTCTTCATAATCATATTCACGTATATCGATCCCATTTAGCAAAATACGTCCGTGTGTTGGCTCATACAGTCGACACAGCAACAGGATCAAGGTCGTTTTTCCGGCACCATTCGGACCTACCAGCGCAATTTTTTCTCCATAGTGAAATGTGAGATTAACATGCTCTAAACTATCCTTTTTACCACCGGGATACTTAAAACTTACATCCTCAAAGGTAATCACCAGATCCTGTGGAGGTAGATCAGCCGTAGGTTTTCCACCCGTCTGTTTGCGATTTGGCAACTGCAGATATTCGTAATAATGATGCAAATACTGCATATTAAGCAACACCGTTTCAAAATGATCTACCATATATTGACAAGCACCTCCGAGTGCCGTTAGTGCCGATACATACTTGACCACTTCCGCTCCCGTGATCATCCCATTAACGCCTCTGACTCCGATCACCGTATAGGAAATCACTAAAAGCAACGCCTGTACGATCAAATAACGGATTCGGATCTTTTCCTGAATATCTAGCTTTCTGTCCTGAATATTGCACTTTTCATCCCACACTTTCGTCATATCCCTCAACAGCAAATCCTTTAAGGCATACAGACGGATCTCCTTACCTGTCGCATATTTGCTGAGGATCTCGCGATAAAAATAATCGTCCTTGCGAATCGCATCCAAACTTTCCTCATAAATTTCATACTGCTTTTTGTTGCCCTTCTTGGATATCCACATAAAAAGGAACATAGAAAACAGATTTAACAAGAAAATAAGGTATATGATCCACTTAGAATTTAAGATCTGCATCACACCATTTCCGGTCAAATGCTGTTGCTGTGTCAAAATTGGGACAAGCACAACAAAGGCATAAAAGATAGATGCAACATCACCGATCAGCACGCCTAATTTATCCGAAAACCAGTAAATACCACCGCTTTCTTTTTCACCTTCTAACGCTGCCGTCAAAAGATGCATACTATCCTGCGACTCAAGATCTTGATAATCTAAGCTTGCAGCTTTACTGGATATATCCGCCTTGATTCGGTAACGAATATTATCTCGCATCGCATTTCCTGCTTTATCCAAAATATGGTACAGGAGCGTCATTGCAAAAGTGATCACCAAAAGTTGGTAGACCATATTCATGATATGTCCCTTCGCTTCCCGTGCAACTAATGCATTTAAGATATTGCAGCCGTATACAATGCCCACATAAGGCAGACCCGCCATAATTATATTTTTTCCAAGATTACAAGGCAGAATCCACTTGCACAGCCGATGATTGATCCCGATGACATGCATAAATTTCTTTATGATCGCCCCTACAGATTCTTTTTCATTGCTGATCGCATGCTTACTCATCGAAATCACCACCCTTCTCATTGTAGTATTGACTTTGTATTTCAAACATCTTGGCATATGCACCATTCTTTTTCATTAGTTCATCGTGCGTGCCGTCTTCTTTCACCTGACCATTTTCATAATAAATGATGCGGTCGCAGAATTTGGTACTCGCCAAGCGATGGGAAATAAAAATCGTTGTTTTCCCTTCCGATAACCGGTGATACTGTTCGTAAATCGCTGTCTCTGCCAGAGGATCCAGCGCACTGGTCGGCTCGTCTAACAACAAAAGCGGTGCGTCCTTATATAAAGCTCTCGCCAGTAATATGCGCTGTAATTCTCCGCCCGAAAACAACACGCCATCCTTATCCAAAAAGTTGGTAACCGCTGTCTTTTCCTTCTTTGGCAAAGATAGGACCTTATCCTCAATATCTGCAAGCTGCATTGCCGTTCGCAGTTTTGGTTCATCAATATTTTCCTGTTTTTCACAAGCGATATTTTCTGCTACCGAAGTTGCCATCACCATCATGTCTTGAAATACTGCTCCGACTAATTTGCGATATTCTGTCTCTGAATAATCAGAAATCTCCCTGCCAGCGATCAAAATCTGTCCTTCATTTGGATGATAAAAACCGCACAACAACTTTACTAAAGTGGTCTTGCCAGCTCCGTTTACTCCCACCAGTGCAATATTTTCGCCTGCCTTTACCTTGAGATTCAGATTATGTATCACATCCTGTTTTGCACCGGGATAACGAAAACATACATTCTTAAACTCAAGCGTAATACCGTTTTCCGTTTTGTCTGTCCCATTTTTAGCACAAGTGTTTTCCGTATTCTCTTTCTCTACTGTATGCTCCGAATCCTTTAACTCCATAAAACTGCGGTAATCGTTAATGCCCCAGTTGCAACGGATCATTTCACTGTTAGCGCGAACGAAACCGTCTCCCATATTACCGCCATTCAGCCAGCCAGCAAAACCGGTAATAATTCCCAAATAAAAAGTAAATGTGGTCGCATTCAATTCCCCTGCCAAAAACTGATTTATCAACACCGTATACGCAATGATGTCACGCACGAGCGACCAGATCGTGTCCGACAGATGCGGCAGAAAATAATACATCTCCACGCGTTTCCATACTTTCATTCGTCTCTGAACCAGTGTTTTCATGACATCCACAAACCACTTTTCCATGCGATACAAACGAATGTCTTTACCGTCCGTAGCAGATGTACTTCTCTGAAAAAAATACTCCACTCTGGAATCTGTCTCCCAAATTGTCTCTCTATATTTCCGATAACCCCGTTGCGCAATTTTCTTCTCAATCATCACATTCATAATGCTCATAATCGCAAAAACCGGCAGTACCCAGGGGCATCTTGGAATCAGTATGATCGTATATACGATAATTCCCAACAGATTAAATGCGAATGGCGTAAACATATCCATAATGCGGCTCCAGCCATTCCATTCCTCCGAGTAGCTGTATTTTGCGCCATCCGCTGCTCGTTTTCCTTCTGCACTCTCCAGAATTTGGTAATCCACTGTCATAATTTTGCTGATCACTTTCTTCTGAACAGACTGAAACTGCACCTTATAATTTTTCTTTTTAATCAGAAAATCATACTTTGTCGATACGATCCCCATAATCATATTTCCCAGCACAAACGCCAGCATTACTCCAAAAAAAGTCAAAAAATCTGCCTTTTTTTCGACCATACTGATCGCCGCACTTGGTATGATCGCTGCAATAAACGGCGCCAAAAATCCTGCTACCGATCGTACTGCAATATACCAAGGGTACTTGTGGTCTAGGTCATACATTTCCTTAAACACAAACTTCCAATTACTTAAAATCGGATATTCTTTATTAATTTTTTCCATATGACTCCTGTACTCCTTGTCTGCTAATAAATTCTAACACCTTAACTTAATGTTTCCTTAACAATGCCCTATCCTCAACCAAAAAGCATTTCCATTTCCTGTCTGGTAAGGTAAGAAGATAGCGCTCCTTTTTTCTGAATGCTTTCTCCGCAGTAACGGTTTGAAAAAATCAGATAGGACTCCCACTCCTTATCCGTCATCTTCTTCATGTCATCCAAGGTTCTCCCCTCATAAGCGAGTTGGTTAAGGAAAGAACCAATAAATCCGTCTCCCGCTCCGGTCGTATCCACTGCCTTTTTCCCAGTGCCGGACACAGCTACATGCGCTGTTCTTGTGTAAACCTCCGCACCCTGACTTCCTTTCGTATATAAGATCACAGAGATTCCCATAGCAAACAGCTCTTCCACCGCATCTTCAATATGTTCTTTGCCTGTGACAAAAAACAACTCTTCATCTGACAGCTTAAGAATATCCGTGTAAGGAAGGAATTCTGTCACTGCCGCCTTAAGCTGCGCCTGATCCGGCCACAACTGAGGTCGAAGATTCGGGTCAAAGCTGATCATCACTCCAGCCGCCGAAGCCTTTTCAATCGCTTTCTTATGCGCCTGCTTCATCGGATAATCTCCTAGAGAAACCGAGCAAAAATGAAGCGCATATGCATCTGCAAACACTTCTTCCGGCACCTGTTCCGGTCGATACAGCATATCTGCGCCGGGTTTTCTAAAAAACGTAAATTCTCTGTCTCCATTTTCCAGCAATGCCACAAATGCCAACGACGTGTTAGCTTCCTCTGTGCGTGAAATATATGTGGTGTCTATGCCGCTGTGCGCAAGTTCTTCCACAATCTTATCCCCAAACGGATCTGCTCCAAGCTGCGTCAGCATAACTGCTTTGCCACCAAGTTTTGCATATGCTCCACATACATTGGCCGGTGCACCTCCCACCTTTGGCATAAAGCTTTCCGTATCTTTGATCCGTCTGCCCGTCTGCTGTGGTGCAAAATCAATCAACGCCTCTCCAATCGCTACTAATGTCTTCACAACTACCTCCTGTACTCTGTTTCATTCCATCTATTTTCCCAGTCGAAAAATCCATATATTTGAAATTGTACCACGATTTACTCCTCAGCTGCAATAATAAGCGCCTGACTCCCGGCATCTCACATCAGACAGATCAATCAAAAGAATACCTGACAAGCTATCTCCTTTATGTCTGTCCTACCGATCCTGGCGCATCTGCGGCACGGCGCAATGCGTAACTGTTCTTTACGTCCAGTGAAATCATCGTATTCAGTTGTCCGTGTCTGAAAGGATTATTTCCTGTGGACACAATACAAGTATAAACAGGAATCTACCATTTTACTAGATGATATGTTTCGCACAAAATCGTATGATTTATCGTATCATTGCCAATACAAAAAGAGCCGCGCTGCGGCTCCCTATTGCGGTAATTATTTATTTCACCCCCCGTATACTTTTCCATAAACGATATTTATATCATTTCATCCCAGTTTTCCGGAAATCCAATATGTGACAACGAAATATCATCTCCATACTCCTCTATCAATGCTCTTAACTCTGTCATAATTCTGCTTTCCCACTCATTTTTATCGGGATATAAAAATTTAAGCGTCAATATCTGCGAAAACAATTTCCGGTTAGTATTAAACGACACATTTTTCGGCATCCTAGGCAATGCTGGAAATGACCAGTAATATATTCTTGAATAATGAGCACAGCGATTGCGTAAATCCGTTATGCAGCGCAACCAGCTTTTTAGACACACACTTGATGTATGATATAGCTCTCTTGCAATTTTTTTCTGATCCACCGACTTCAAATCAGCATACAGATATGAAAGCATCCCCATAGAGAAGAACTCTATAATCACCCAGATTGGAAATTGTCCGCTATACTTTTTCTTATGATGCTGCACCACTAATGTCATTTTGTTCTCTTCAATGCAAATGTCAAGCAGCCTCTTAAATTTGTCATCATTATGCCTTTCATTATATATATCCGGGTTTAAGTATCCCAATGCACCGTATGCATGTCCACAATAATATGCCAATTGTGTCCTCAAATACAATTCTATTGTCTCGATACATTCAAATATCAAATTTCTTATACGACCATCAAACTCATATATGCGTTTAATTCTGTTGAAATTAATATTTTCAAAATATGTTCCATCTGCATTTCTAAATGGCAGAAAATATGCCGATAAACGATAATAATTTGCCTGTTTTAAAAAAGATTCGCACGCTTCATCATCATCCACGATAAATCCCTTTCTCTTTATGATTTTAACCTGTTCCTCATAAGTTTTAGGCGATTTCATCATTACTGTTTCTTCGTAATGACTATCCTGTTTGTAATCCATTTCCACTTTGCTTGAATTATCCAATCCTTGTCTCCTTAAAAAAAATGTCTCCCCATGGGACACATCACATATGTGAGAGGTGCGGGGAGTCCTGTTACTGTTATTTTATGCTATTTCCCAGAAAAAATCAACCATTTTTAATTGTTTTCGTAATTTGGGTGATTTCATGATGTACTCTTCTCCCTATCCTGCTTTTCCAGCAATGCATCCATATACCCTTGTACACGAAACTGATCGCTTTTATCCAGCTTTCGATACTTATGCATCACCGGGATCTCACCTGCTCTGAGGTTTCGTTTTGCTTCCTCTTCGGATTCCATGATCTCACTTGCTGATATTCCCATTGCTTTACATATTTTCCGAATGTTTTTCTCCCGCACCTCATAGTCTTCCTTTTTCAAGATACTCCATATCGTACTTTGTGGGATTCCGCTTTTCTTTGCAAAACGGTATGCCGTCATATGATTGTCCTGCAGATAATCCATCAATCTTTTTCTCACTGTACCTCTTATTTTTACTCTCCTCCTTGCACCACCCGACTTGTAACTACATTTAGTATAGTTTCGAGCCGCTTTGTCGTTCAACCTATATGTTTCGCACGAAATCGTATGATTTATCGTACGATACATTTTTCATCAAGGGGGATTATACGGATTGAAATTTCCATTATTTTGGAATTTTCGGAGAATTATGTGTAAACGCTCCATAGTGGGTACAATAAAAAGGGCACCAAACCGTTTGATTCAAACGTATTCGGTGCCAAACTCCGTTACATATTCATTTTTATGATACTGTTTTTTGTATTCAAGTAATTTTCGCATGTCTACTTCCAAGTAATAACACAGTTTACAAAGAAAGCCCACATCCGATCTGGAACACCCATTTTTTTATCCTTTGAATAGACTGAAGTTCTTTTGCCATAAGCATCGGAATATGTTAATCTATACAAGCCGTCTTCGCTGCGATATCTCCCTTTTATGAAAAGTTCTTCCTTTTGAATCATTTCTGACTTTCGCCATTAAACCATTTCTTTATTATAATAACTTTGTTTTTGAATTTTCCACTTTCGGTCTTTCATGCAGAAATAACACATAAATATTTAGCATCATCACCTACAAAACACCTTCCCTCTGATTTCTTAAATGCAATTTCAAAATATTTTTTTGCTTCATCTGTTTTTCCTGACTCACACAACACTTTTCCCACCCACATCTCACGATCGCCATCATCCTGTCTCTCTAAATCACATTTTAATATTTTATCTACCCATTGATTTGCCACATCCATATCATGAAGTTCAATAGACAAATCCAAAATAAATGCCACAATCCAGTAACTTTCATCATATATATATTTCTCATCAGGCAAGATACCCCATGCTTCAAAAAGTGAATCTCTTGCTTTACTCAGTTGTCCCTGTTCATAGAAGGTATTACAATCATCCATAAACTGTCTGATTCTTGCTCCTATCTTTTCATCGCATTCCATAACTTGTTCCTCCAATAATAATCTTTGTTTTTTCTTGTTAACTCTCTTTTTTTATCCACATAGATGAGCATTTCCAGTCTACACCATTCCCTTTGGTCTAAATTCATGAATTTGTGGATATTGAGAATTCACTTAATAAGACATCGTCTTATTTCGCTATAATCGACCTTTCTTACTCCAGACTCTTTATCGATTATGACATCCTAACCGTCCATGCCATATAAGATCACCTTTACTACAATGGGTTCTCAATTCCAATCATCTAATTTGAGCAACAAACTTAATATATTTATCATCTTCTCCTTCAAATATTTCCTTTCCTTCAACCATATAGGCTTTCAGAAGATAACCCTTTGCAGAACCATAATTTCCCAACTCATAGTAACATTGCCCCATTCTTAAATTTATCAACGGATTTCCAAGCCCTTCCGGACATTTCAATGCTTCACTAAAAAACGAAATCGCCTCTAAATACTTAGAAGAAAAAAAATAAACCTCCCCAAGCGCAACATACAACCATGTACTTGCCTCCCATTCCGTTTTAGGTTTCGGTATCAAATCAAGAGCCTCCAAATATTTCTTTTCTGCCAATTCAAAGTTATCGTCGTCCAAATATTGATCCCCTTCTTGGCTTAAATCACATATTTCTCGATATATTCTTTCATCTAACTCCATAATCTCAATCTCCTTCTAATAATTTAATTCTTGAATATATATTTTAATCACTCACACTTATATAATCAAGAAATCATTTACAAATTATATATATTTTCTGTTCTATGATTATATCTACTCTGTTAACTTTTTAGATTACATATCACATAATTTATTATTACTCCGATTATTATATGTACTATATATTATCCTTATATAATGTTCGGAGTAATAAATTAACAATAACAGAAAATATTATATAAAATTTCTAGCAAAAATATATGAATTATTTTGTTGGCGGTAAATAGGTTTGCTTTAATTTAGGTCCTTGCGAACGATTAATACTATAATGCTCTAAATAGTAATTATCTGGATTTAACATAAATTTTCGCACTTCCTTCGACTTAGCACCATAGTTTCCACTATCAGACAGTTCCATGTCTAACTGATCCCCGTCCCAGACAAAGAACATTTTCTCCCCGTTCACCGTTTTGCTCGTGCGAAGCCCTTCGGCATCATAAGTAAAGCTGACTTTATAGTTCTTTGTCAGCGTCTGCGTCAACTGATTCAGTGCATTATAGTGATTCACGACGTTTTCGTTCAGGCGGTTATCCCCCAAAATCACATCGATATCCACATAGGTGCTGTCCTTTTTATCGCTTGGGATTTCATAGCGGTTGACTGTCGCAAGCTGGTTTCCGTTCTTGTCGTTTTTGTAGATGACAACGGAATCTTCCTCCATGTCGACGAAGTAATTCATCGTTTTATCTCATGTTAGACAAAATCAATATGTTAGTGCTTTTGTAAGACTCTACTCTCACTTGTCATCATTCATTTAATAATTCCAATTCAACTAAACTAAACTCAGCTCCATAACCACTTTTATAATATTTTAATCCAATATTTCTTTCCCATATAAAAGTCTCAAAATATCCAGATTCAACCATATTATTATACGAATGATATTCCCTCAAATCTTCTTTTACTAACAGATATTGGTGATAACCTTTTTGTTCTTGTTTCAAATTATCTTTTATTTCTCCTTCCTGACAAACAATATTACTTTCTGTAGGAATTTTATTCTCTTTTCTGATAATTTCTATATTTTCTTCTGTAGGTTCAATTTTATAGATTTTATCTTTTTGTATATAAAACAATCCCAAAAGTAATCGTTCTTCTGAAACACCTCTAATTGGTTGAATTTTCAATTTATATATAATTCCTGATTTTAATTCAACCATTTTCTCAATTTGAATTGATACATCCCTTTCTATAATATCTCCATCCTCAGATGAAAAACGTCCTTTAAATTTTACTAATTTAAATTTATTTTCTAAAAAAAATGAGTTTAAATTGCTTTTCTCTACTAAATTAGATGGTATAGTCTCTTGATTTTTTTTACCACACGCACTTAAAAATAATACACAAAACAAAAAGTATAACAATATTTTCATTTTTTTTTGAAATTTAATCATCAATCATAATCTCCAATCTACTACAATATAATACTAAATTATTTTTTTAATTAGGATATAAACACCAGGTTGCTTATCTGTCACCGAAGCATTATAACTTCCATCCGAAACAAATTTGCCCTTTTTATATAAATTTGTTCCGCTATATATATATGGACTAACTACTCCCTTATTAAAGTACCCCAATCCATTATATACTTCTGCAAATGATAACATAGCCGCCATATCTTTAGAATCTGCTTTTTTTTAAATTATCCTCAATTACTGTATCGTAATTGGTTGTCCAAATTTCTCTAAATCCAAGATCTAAAACCGAATTCAAATAAGAACTATTATTATTAATCTTATTTATACTTTTTTCAAACATATGTATTAAATCTGTTTTTCCATATTCATTTTCATAATACTGTGCAATCATATACAAATCACTATTTTCGTTGATTTCTAACTCTAAAGCATTAGCACATGGAGTAAGCATCTGTGCCCAATTTTTTTGACCTGTACTAGCAGATAATCCTGCAGCAACAAAAAGAGCAATCTCATTATTGTTAATCGCATTTGCAACTTTTTCAACAAAAGTTTTTTTACCAATCATCAACTCTTCCTCCCCTGTTTATCAACACAATATCTGACAGATAACTAAAAATTATCCGCCACAGCACATCTCTCCATCCGATAATATTCAATTATCAATACCATTCCATTATACCACCCCCTTACCTTCTGTTTCAATATGTTTCTCTAAAATTTCCATTCGATTTCTAGGATGTTTCATTTTCAAAATCTCCATCTGCTTTTTTAATGCAACCTCAGCATAAATCTGCGTTGTCATGATTGACGCATGCCCCAACATTTTCTGAATAAAACGTATGTCAACTTCTTCCTCCAAGAGTAATGTAGCAAATGCATGGCGGAACATATGCGGTGTAATATGTATTTCAATCATTGCTTCTTGAGTGTAGCGCTGGATCATTCGGCGTGCTGACTGCTCAGAATATCGTTCCCCATAGCGATTAAGAAAGAAAAATTCGCTCGCATCCAATTCCTTTTCCCAATGCCTCTTGTATTCTTTCAACTGCACTAACACTTCTTCCGTTCCTATCTGCAGATAGCGTTCCTTCCCACCTTTTCCTTTTATGCAAAATATCCCCTGTTCAATGTCAATATTTTTTTGCAACAAATTACACAATTCCGATATTCTTATTCCTGTAGAAAATAGCGTTTCAACCACCGCTATGTCACGATTTAGCAATTTTCTTTCATATATAGTACTCTCTATGCTTTTTTTTGAGTACATACTACTTAATAATGACTGCAAGACAGAATACGGAATCGAGCGTGGTAAAATTTTTTCTTCCCGAAATTCTGTCCGAATCTTTCTCAAAGGGCTATCATCTATGATTTCTTCATCCTCTAAATAAGAATAAAATGCTTTTATACTAGCAACTTTACGTTTCACTGTCTTTTGTTTGTATGATTCGTGTAGATGCAAAATGTATTGACGAATTACTGCTTTTTCAGTTACCAATTTCTTTTGAACACAAAATTCAGAAAATTGTCTTAAATCAATTCGATATGCACGAACTGTTTTCTCGTCCAACTTTCTTTGTTTTAAACAATAATACAAATATTCATCTATTAGTTCCTGTTGATTCTTCATGATATTCTCCTTTTTCAAACAAGAATACCACGCACACATATTTTCTGCAATTTCGACTCCTTTAAGGACAACTACATTGCTGCATCTCCAGCCACATCCCCTTCTTCTGCAGCACCTGTCCTTCCTCAATCTCCGGACGGATGATGGACTTGATCACCTCTTCCTCTGCTCCTGCCTGCAGCAGTTCGCGGATTACTTTTCTTCTCGTCTCGCTCATCCACTCGGAAGCATAGATATCAAGAAGTGTGAGCTTATCAAAGTTTTCGACAAACCATACTTTTCGTTCTTCCGCTTCCCGTTTCATTTCATGATTTACCGCAGACTGGATCATGCCGGCAGTGATTGTCTTTTCCACTTCTGCCCCTTTGACATCTTTTGGCGTGGAATGAATCTTCTTCTCCATCGCATCCAGATCCATCATCATAAAAGAAAAGGCATCCAGTTCATACAGCCGGATGTTTTCATTTTTCGATTGCTGCTTTTTGAGATATTCCAATGACTCTTCCCCGATAAAGTCACATTCTTCCATCTGCTGTTTCTGTTTTTCTTTCTGCACCGCCGGGACAAAAGCACCACATTTTCTTGCTTCCAGATATGCTTCGTGTTCCCACGGGAACCATTTCTTATCCCGAATCGGATTTTCCCCACGCACAAAAATAATACATTCATCATCCGGCAACAGGCGAAGCTCATACTCTAACATCAGCTCCCTGCCAAGCACATCGTAATTCTCACTGTAAGAACCGCTGGTTCCTTTGCTTTCTCCACTGGTTCGTTTGTCGATCGTCCATTTTCCAAGCAGCTTTGAGACATATTCATAGGTGCTTGCTTCGTTACCGCCCAGATAGATAAAAGTGTCGCAGTTTCCGACAATGCCTTCCCATGCTCCGTCCGCAAAAAGCGTTTTTAGCTGTGCCAGGGACTGTAAGATTGGCACACAGTACACACCACGGCTTCTACAGGTGGCAAGGATCTTATCAAAGTTATTCGGCATCTTGATGTTCGCCATTTCATCCAGCCATAATCCCACATCCATCGGCAGTTTTCCACCAAAGAATCTCGCCTGCCGGTACAGTTCTTGAAAAAGCAGCGTGTACACCATCCCCGGTACGAAGTTAAAGGTATCGTCATCATCCGGAATGATGATAAAAAGGTTGCTCTTTGTTTTCCCGTCTCCATCCATTCCCGTTCCAAACTCGTCCAGCGGGATGTCATTGGATGAAAAGATCTCCAAAAGTTCCTCATTATCAAAAGGCTGCATCCGGGCATTGACTGTCATAATGACGGAACGGATCGTTTCATCCGGACCGCCTCTATAACGCTGGTATGCTTTTACGGCCGGATGATCCGGCTTTTTCTTCGCCAGTTCTTTCATGCGTTCATCTAACTTTGGCGGCGTATCTTCATCCACGAACTGTGCCTCATCTAACAGATAAAGAATGGATTTCCAGTTTCTCTGCAGAAGCTCTGCCTTCCCTCTTTTCGGGTTATATACCCCTTTCGGACACTCCATCCATACATAGAGAAAAAGGCTTTCTAGGAACATCCTCTCTGCCTTTTCCCAGAAAGGATCCTGAGAAGAATTTTTGATATTTGCTGAGTTTGTATTCTGGATCAGATTCGTCACCAGCTTCGTGATATCGCTCTTACTACGGATATACGGAAACGGATTGAAATGCATGCTTTTCTCCATTTCACACAGGTTCAGCGTATATACTCTGGTATTCTTCTGTTTCGCCAGCCATGCTCCCATCTCCTCCGCAAGGCTTCCCTTCGGATCCGTGTAGATGTTGCAGTCGTGTAACGACATTAGATTGGGTGTCAGAAAGAATGCTGTCTTACCGGCACCACTGCCGCCGACAACCACAATGTTGTTATTGCGAAGAGTATCCGAGTCGTAGCGGAAACGCACATTTTGAGATAATACTTTGTTTTCCGGAGACAGACCGGACTTTGTTTCTTCTGTCCTTGCGGCATACTTTTCATTGAATGCCCGCACTTCACCCCATTTGGCAGAACCAAACTCATTGCCGGGCATCCGGTTATGGTCGCTTTTACTATATGCCTGAAAACTGCAGATCATCCACAACAAACCTCCCACTAGAACCATACTGTAACTTTTGTCATTATAAACTTTCAGCGGATGCAGCAGACACCAGATGATCTGTTCTTTCAATTTTGATATTTCCACATCCACAAGATACAATCCGCTCAGACTGTAAAACAAATAAAGCGTGGGCAGTAACAAAACCGCACACACTTTGAATAATTGGTGTAATCTTCTTTTTCTGCTGTCACCGGCAACATGCGTTGCACGGGAGCGTTCTTTCTTTCGTTTCATATAGATCCTATATTCCTTTCTCAGCCCACAAAGTTTGAGCTGAAACTATAAATTCGCCGTGTAAAAACGCTGATCATTTATTTCACACTGCTTTCCTATCGTTTCTTAAGGTTTACATCCAGTTTGTGCCGCAATATCTCTTCCGGCACCGGCTGCCTCTCTTTCCCTCTGCTTCTCTGATACTTCAGACACTCCGCTGCAATATCTTCATTCTTTTTGCTGTATTTTCGCAGCTCTTTTCCCTCCAGATCAATTTCCCGAACCTCAGAAGTTCCACTCCGCTTCAGGTATGCCTGCAGCCGTTTTCCATCCTCCGAAATACTTACTTCTGCCTTATCCAAGGAAATACACCGGATAAAGTCTTTGGATTCCTGCGGCTCCTTTGGAAGATTGGCTATATAGAGATTTGGTGATTCTGCCACCATCTGTGTTTCCATGTCAAAGGTTACCGGGATGTATTCCGGACTTTGATAACGCTCTTTCATTTTTTCCAGGGCCAACACTTTCCCCACTGTTTTCTCTGAAACCGGTTCAGGGACAGAAGATTTTTCTTTCATCTCCTGTCCCTGATTAAAAGATGGAAAGATCGCTGCATACTCCGGTTTCAGTTTTTCGATCATTTTCACACGGTCATTTCCCACCGGGGCAAATGCTTTTTCCAATTTTGCAATGTCCAGTTTCACTTTTTCTTTCTCATGGATGTTCTGCCTTTGATCCAGTGCATATCCCCAGATGTCTCCCTCTCGTTTCAGGCAGGTGATCACAGTCTGTCCCTCATCCAAAAGAATACAGTCTGACTTTTTGATCCGTATGGCACTGGAAAGATTTTCTCCCAACCTGCCACGGGGAATACGAAACAGATAAGCATCTTTTTCTTCCCGCAAAAGAAGGGATTCCACATTGATACTGATCGGAAGATACTCTTTATCCTGTATCCGCTGCTGAAGCTCCTCAAGCTGCTCCTCATGCATCCTGCCTTCATATCCTTTGGCGGCAAGTTCATCCAGATATTCCAGTCCTCCGGGACTTGCCATTCCCATATATTCGTCCAGATCGATCTCTTTCGCTTCTTCCCTGAATTTCTTTTTGTAGTATTCAATGACCATACGCACGCTCTCCACCTGCTCCGGATTGTATGCGATCTGTGTATAGCCGTCTCCCAGATTTAAGTCCGGCAGTTCCGCAAAAGCTACTTTCATCTTTTTCAAGCGGTCATAAAAGGGGATCAGCTCTTTTTCCCCCTCCAAAGGAATATTCAAGATCGTATATCTTCCGCCTGTCATTTTCTCCAGATCAGACAATTTCATGGTATTGTGTGTCCCCTCACTGGCATAATGAAGTTTCATCCGGTGCTGCAATGCTTTCACCTGTGCGATCTGCACCCCTTTTGCTGCTCCTTTCGCTGAAAAGCGGATAGCCTTTCCTAAACCGCCCAGCCCTCTTCCATACAATTCAATGATCTGCACTAAGGATTGTAATTCTTCACTCATCTGCGTTCCCTCCTGTTTTTCTTTGCTTTCTCCTGTGGTTCCTGTTCTTTCTCCATCATTTCATAAAATTCGATACACCGTCGTATCTCCATCACACCCTTTCGATTTCTCGCCATCTCAAGGACATCCTCTGCCGGCATTTTTGCCTCCACCGCTTTACGAAGCTGCTCAATCTGTGCCGCCGACAATCCGGTGTCCCTGATAACATACTCCATCACTTCTTCATAACCCTGTTTTGACTGATTGTGAGCCAAATACTCTGCGAGGAGCATCTGCAGTCTCTCTGCCGGATTCTCCATTCTTTGAATTTCACCATTAGATTCCGGTTCTATCCCAAATAAAATGCAGAGCATTTTTTCATGCTTTGCAAGCAAATCCGATGTGTCTGCTATCAGATAACTGTCAATCTGTTTTTCCGTCAATCCGTAGCTGGCTCCAAGAAATACTAAAGTCCATTCGCCATCTGTTGCTGAAATACCGTGCTTTTTTATCAATGTCTTTATCAATGTCATTTGTTCTTCCGTCACCTTGTTTTATTCCTCCTTTGCTTCATCACTCGTATCAACTCTCTCTGTACCCTGTGTGCTTCTTTACGCTTTACATAAATACCGCATTTTCTGGTTTCATTCTTCATCTTTTGAAGCACTCCGACGCTCCGCTCATGCATATAAAGCGGTGTACCTGTCCGCCGGTACAATCTTCTTGCCTCCAGCACCTGACGCACCATTATTTTCTGGTACTCTGACATTTCACCATAGGGGATAAACTGATAGTTTCTGCTCATTGCCCAATCAAGGTTTTTATTTCTGCCTGTGGACAGTTCTTCTTTTCTTTCCTGTCTTTGCGATGTGATACGCCTGTCGATATCCACCGGCATATACCCCTCACTTAATCGGTAGCTGCGGATTGCTTTTCCTCTCCCCGGCGGTGTAAGGGCAAGGTAGACACCATGCTCTCTTGAAACTCCTTCCCACAACTGGTAATAGTGATCCTGCACCATTCTTCTCTTAAAATCTGCATAGGATCTGCTTTCGAGGATGCACTGGTCAATGTCCCGTTCCACCTGCTCTTTTCCGGTCCGTTTGCCATCCTTTTTTTCATAATCTGTTGAATAATCCAATTCCGGATCCTTTTCCTTTAATGATCCGGTATGATATTTTTCTGCCAGCCGGTTTGTCAGTGGTCGTATCACTTTCTCCCAGTCTCCTTTTTGATAACGGTACTTTCCACCACTTCTGCTGACAGAATTAAAGACCAAGTGCATGTGCATATGGTCTCTGTCTTTATGAACCGAGCAGGCATAGTCATACGCCCCGGCAAGATATTCTTCTGTCCATTCCTTTACAAACTCCATAGCCTCCTCCGGCAGTATCATCTCATCCTTTGAAAAAGAAAACTTAAAATGATAACCTTCTCTGGTACCGTGCGTGGGGCGTAGCTGCTTTGTCAAAAAAAATGTATCCAAGATCTGCTCCGGTGTCACCCCGGTATTGCTGAAGCACAGACCATCCGTCTTTCTTTCATTGAAGATATACGGAATGGACTTTCTTAAATGTTCCTTTGTCTTGATGGCATCCATCTTGATGATTAACGACATCACGCTCCCTCCGTTTCTTGTGTTTCCTTATGCCCCTTTCATAAGCCGGATGGTGCTTTTCATCATTCCATAAACTTCATCCAGCTTTTCTAACAGATCCGCTCTCGGTTCCACATAATTGTGTTCGTTATACTTTTTGGCGATCTGATTGATGTTCACACCGATTTTGTTGATCTCATAGATCATCTGCAGAATCGAACCGTCAAACTCATCCCTTGTCACCTCCGGCGGACATTTGGCAATGCTGCGTATATATTCACTCATAGTTTTGTGCTGATCGTTTGCCTGTCTTGACAGGGCAGCTTTTTCCATCGGTGTCATTCTTACTCGAAGGATCTCTGTTTTTGCGTCATTCATGCGGTCACTCCCTTCTTATGTTTGGACAATTTGTCTAAACGCTATTTTTATCTTTTTTGTTTCTTTTTGTCTGGACAATTTGTCCAAACATAGTGTTTTCTGAGCTTTATATGCTTTATTTTGGCACATAAAATGTGCCTTTTCCCTCTCTCATTCAAGCCCTGCAAGATACGCATAATGTGGACACATCTATGCACATATCTTGTAAGGGGACTCCGTTCCCTTATACCCTTATGCCCTTATATACAGTAATAGCGTTATTTTTTATGCTTTCGTCTGGAACTGACTTTTGACAACTTTTTCTTGGCTTTTTTTGCCTTACGTGATTTCTTTTTCGCTTTCTTCTTTTTATGAACCGCCTTCTTTTTTGCTAGTTTTTCCCTTTCTGCCTTTTGCTGCTGTTCCAGCTTAGCCTGTTCTTCCTGCACTTTCTTTTCCTTCATCTGATTGATTGCCGCTTCATCGTATGATGTTTCTGAAAGTGACATCTGACAGCTTTTCAGATTGTAATTGCACTGATAGACACTGCCATCTGACAAAAGAACAAAACTGGTAACATCAAATGCCTCCGTCTGCTGATAGGTCAGTTTTTTGACGGATCTGCATTTCCTGTCCTGACAAATCTGAATCAACTGATTTTTCAAATCTTCATAAGCTGCGTCCGACATAAATCCTAAAAAGGTATTAAGATTTGTGGTATCCACAGAAATCGCTTCTTTGGTTTCTTGCGGCAGTTCACGATCCGGAGCATTCTCTGTCGCAGTCACAGATGCCCCCGATGCTGTTTCTGTAACGACCGCTGCGCCGGTTGCCGTATTGGTTTTATGAACCGTTTCCAATCCTGCATGATGACCTCCCATCATACTTTTTATGATAGCTGCCACAATAATGGCAACAAACATAAAAAATACCAACACTGCCATAACAGTCTTTCTTCCCTGTCCCCTGTCTCTTTGCTTCCAATAAAATCTTCGTATGTTTCTTAACATGACTTCCTCACTTTCTATCCTGTTTGGACATAATGTCCAAACGCTACTTTTTGTCCCATTTCTTTAACCGTCTGAAATAAGTAAAATTTGTATAAACACCAAACATCGGTCCCTCTGTATTTCCGGTCAGGGAAGAACCACTGGAACTGGTACAGTGAAGCCAAACCACTCTGCCATCCTTCGTTTTCCCACAATAAATCCCAACATGATTTGCCCCACCGGTTCCACCTGTCTTACTTTTCAATCCAATATCTCCCGGCTGTAACTGGTCAGCAGATATGTCCTGAAACTTTTTGGAACCGATAAAAGTTGCTGTCGTAGAACCATATGGCACACTGGTCACTCCTGCTTTATGAAATGCCCATGCGGAAAAAGCAGAGCAGTCCAAAAACTCCGGTTTGTCCCGTCCATCCGACTGCCGTTTCTCCATGCTGTATTTTACCGTCCCAATTAAAGAAGCACCTTTTTCAATCACCTTCCAAGCCTCCGCCGGCGCCGTATTATTTTTCTTCAATTCTTCTAAAATCTTTTTGGCGGATTCATTGGATACACTGGTTTCTTCATTCATCACATAGTAACGAAGTACATGAGGTACATACTCGTTATCACCATAAGAACTGTACCCAAGTTCCGCACACATCTTTGCTGAAAAGATCCCGGCATTTTCTTTGGTGTAACAGCCATAATTTTTTAATGCCCAGTCAATGTAGCCATTCCCAAAGTTGTACCCCTGCAGGGCAAGGGAAATTCCTTTTATGTCATTCGGGCTTTGACACTTCGCTTTTGTCAGGCAGTCCGACAATTCATGCGTTCCGCAGTCAATACTTTCTTCTGCGCTGTCAATCGGTGGATTCACATTGTAATAGGATTGTGCCGTCTGCATGATATCCGGTTCCGTTCCTCCGCTTTCCTGTTCAATCACGGCAAGACACAGATCCACATAATCATCAATTCCATATTTTTCACAGTATTCCGAGACAAGTTCACGGAAACTTTCTGTCTTTCCAGATACCTGTGCCTGATAGGTTCCGTCCTGTGATTCATTAGCAGCACCGCCGGAGCCAACCACTGCTCCGATTGCTCCCACGATAGCTGCCACAAGAATAATCAAAAGAAGTGCTATCCATACAGCGGGATTTGCCGCTACTGCCTGAACAACACTTTGTATTGTCTTTACCAAAGATTTTCCTGCCTGCGCTCCTGCTTTTGCTCCCGATCGAACAGCCTGTGCCGATTTCTCCGTTGACTTTCTTGCAGCCTTTCTTTTTTCCCTGCTTTGCAAGTTTTTATGCACAAGCGTTTTCATGCCGCCCACTGCTGTATGTGCACCTTTTCTGGCAGTTTCTTTAGAAAGCCTGATAGGTGCGTCTTCTGTATACTCCGTATTTCTTTCTTCATAAGAAGCATCTGCCACACTGCTTCCAAGCAGCATCAGATGCATGGACTGCACCATAAGTTCCCTTGTTTCATGAATAGAAAAAAGGACACGCTCACTTTTGGATGAACTGCCCTTCTTCTGCTTTTTGCCTTTATTTAGTTTTTCAATGCCTTTTTTCTTGAACCGTCTCTTTTTCCGCCGTTTCATTTTTTCTGCCTTAGCCATTTCTCTGGCTTTCTTTAACATTCGCTGTTTGGAACGATAATCCAGACTTTTGAACACACGCTTCGCCGGCTCACTTAATGATTCAATGACCTCTTTATCAAGATGATCCATTCGCTGCCACCTCCAATTATATTCAGTGGGCTGTATGTATGCTTTTGATTTTTCTGTTGAATGTTTTGGGGAAATATGATATATTGATATTAGAAAAGGAAAGTACCCACTCCAAAGTGGATGCTCCCAGGGAAATTTAGATGTCCTTACGGACACCGCCTATCCTGTTGGCAGACAGGATAGGCATTTTTATTTTCGCTTGTTTCTCTTATTGAGAAAGGCAAGCAACGCTATAACAAGACTACCAAAGGCACATAACAATGTTAATATGCCGATGAAAATCGAAAGGATTTCAAAAGCTGTCATCTGCGCCACCTCCCTTCCTATGTATTCCGGCAAGCCGGTCATTCGGTGTTGGGAGGCTACCTCTTCGCTCCGCTACGGTCGGCGCCAAACAAGCGTCCACCGGACGCTTAGCGCCCTGTCATGGGTACTTTCCTATGGCTTACGCCATGCAACTAATATATCATTTTTTCCGCCATAATTCAACGATTTTCGTCAATTCATTTGCCCTTATTTTTCCTTATTTTTCCCTGTTTGCCTGTTATTTTTTATTGACCATCTCATGGAAATTGGTATTAAATAACTGATAAAGACTGCTGTCTTTTTCCATTGTATTATCAAACGGAACAATCTTATCGCCAAACCGGATCAGTCCCATTCCCGGCTCTGCTCCATTCACACAGGCAAGCTGCTCGGAAGATATATCAAACAAATCTTCCACCGCTTCCTTATCCATTGTTCCCTGATCTAACAAAAGCATAAATTCGGAGTTGGAAACCATTGTTTTCGTAGAACGGTTTCTCTGTGCATCGATCAGGTTCTGGCTCATCCCGGTACAGATACCACCACGCTTACGGACCTCACGCCACATCTTCTCCAGTGCATGTAAACTGTATTCTTCTCCCCAAAGTTCGTGCATCTCATCCACATAAACCCATGTAGCAACTCCATCCGACTGATTATATTTGATCTTAGCCGTGATACTTTCAATCATCACAAGCATTGCCATTGCCCGCATTCGTTTTCCCAGTTCCGAAAATCCATACACGGTAAAACGGTTCTCATCGGATATGGACTGCTCTCTGGCAAAAATGTCAAGCGTACCATCTGCAAATACCTCCAACTGGTCTACAATCTCCTGTGCAGCTTCATTCCCCTCGTAATGCTCAAGAATATAATCTCTCATCACCGGAATTGTCGGGGATTCCGGACGGTTTCTTGTTCGTCTTTTGTCTTGTCGCTTCTTAAAGTATTCCTCATACATATGGCTCACTGCTTTATCAATTACAGCGATATGTCTGCTGGTAAGCGGCACCGGTTTCAATGCCTGTTCACAGATTGCATAGGCAAACTCTGCTTTTTCTGCCACAAAACGGTCAATGTCCGGTACAACATCCGGTACATGAAACGGATTGACATAAAAGACATTTTCCGCAGACTGTGTCAGATTGATATACTGACCGCCCCACGCTGCAGCAATGTCTTTGTATTCTCCCATTGGATCTACCACGATAATGTCATCCTTTGAGAAGCATAACACCTGCCCCATCTCTGATTTCTCATTGTAGGACTTTCCGGAACCCGGAACACCAAACACCATCCCGTTTCCATTCTTTAATAATTTACGGTTACCGATGATCAGATTTTTGGATACCTTGTTAAATCCATAGCAGTATCCTAAATCATCATGGATTTCCTGCACATTAAACGGAATGAAAATGGAAAATTCTTCAGAGGTGATCGTCCGCATCGTATCAACAAATCTTGCTCCCGTCGGCAATGATGTATTTAAGGCATCAAGCTGTCGATAGGAATGTGGTACAATATCCATGTTGTGTGTTTTTCCAATGATACGCACCTTTTCTGTCCGTTCCTCCAGTTCTTCCATTGAAGCAGCTTTTACCACAATGGTGATCCCCACATAAAGAAGCCGCTCATCAAATGAAGAAATACGGTCAAGCATCTCCTCCGTATCTCTTTGCTGCTTTCTCCTCTCGTAATTGATGTTGGTAGAATAATCTCCATTTTCGTTTTTCAACTCCTGCTCACGGTTAATGCTTCGCTCATTGGACATGTACTTTTTCATCACCATCTGATATGCCACATCATTGTCGAGCGGCTCCACATCCATTGAATAAATGATCGGAAAGTCCATGTTTGTCAATTCATTTAAGAATTGATCCGTCAAACCGTTCGGGTATTTTCTGATAAACATCACACAGGCGCAGCTTCCACCCTCCATCTCCAGATATTCCGGATGCTCCCGTAAAGAAGTATTGATAATGTCATTTCTCCAGTCCCGTTTCAGATGCAGATATTCGTTCCAGTTAAAAGAAAAAGATGCCTCGTCACCCATGCGATAATAACTGTGTAATGCTCGCAAGCGTTCCGTGGCATCTAATAGTATCAGGCAGCTTCCCAATCGGTGAAATAACTGCTGTATGGAAAACTCTATGGTGTTAAAGTAATTCTTAGCACTTTCATAATCCGGCTTTCTGCAACTGACAATGAAATACTTGGATTGCAAAAGTCCTCCCCTCCCTTCCTGCAATCGCTTTTCAATCAGCTTGTGGTATTCTTTCGCCAAAGGCTCCATTTCTTTGCTGACTGCCTTCTGAAGAATTTCTTCCCGCAGCCTTCCATTGTCGGCATAATGATTGGATACAATGACCTTATAGCTGACATTCATTGACCGAAGCAGCGTTTCAAACCGCTTGCCGGTTTCTTCTTTTTCTTCTTCATCCTGCGTAGAAAAGTTAATATCCTCAAACAGATACATCCTGTCAAACTGATGAAGCTTCTTTTTCCCTCCGTCTTTGTTTGTCGGACTCTCCAACTCAAAGATACCATTTTCCGAAATTCGATAGATTGGTATCGTATCCTGAATACACAATGGCACTTTGTAAATGCGTTCTGTCTGTGGAGTCAGCGAGTCCTTTCTGAATAATTTTAGCATTTGTTTTAACCTCCTGTTCTTATTTTAAGTATGAAAAAAAGAACTACCGAAGTAATTCTTTTTCTAAATATATTGTTATCGTTCATTAAACAAAAAAATATTTTATTTTCACATCACGAATCTTGTTTTTGAATATATAAAGATAACAACTGCATTTGACAACTATATTTTTGTTTTCCAATTTCATTTTCCGATATGCCAATCACCTGATCATCATCAACAACTTCACAAATACAATTAAATTCTTTGCACATAACATCCAACAATTCACACATGTCAGATACTTCAATTCTGTTATCATCTCTTGTCATATCAGTATGGGCCAAGAATTGTCTTCTCATTATTTTTACTGTCTCTTCAGTTTTCCTATTCCCTTTTTGTTTTTTCACTTGCTTATCAGGACAATTACAATTTCGCAATATGTCATTAACTGTATTCCGGAATTTAGGAATAGTATTAGCTTTAGAATCATTATCATAATATATTTTCCATAATGTCAATTCTAAATCTTTTTGCAATAAAAAAACAAACTGATTACTGATATTTATCACCTTATTATATAAATCCGGTCTATCTTTTTGTAGTTCTATATATGCCTCAAGAATTGCGACCTCACAATAACATTGCTTAATCATGGTATAAAGTTCATTGTAATTTCTATAAAACTGCTCATTAAATTTCATAATTGCCATTTTGAAATATTAATTTCTATTTCTACTAATTTTAGTAATAACGACCTTAGTAGCAGAATTAATTTTCATCCTCCAATCCTAATTATCATGTCGCATAAACCACCTACATCTATCTCAATTATACTCCCCTCTATGTAAGAATAAAAGCGTATTATTAAATTCGTTTTGCATGTTTCGGTGATGGTTCTTTCCGCAATTCCTCATTGTATATCTCCCCCTTCGGATCAACTCCACGAATCATAAGCTCCGCTGACATATTCTCCGGTATGTTCCCAACCACATTTACATCATGCAGATTTTCAACCAATTCACGAATCTTTTGAATGGCAGTTTCTTCCGCATTGATCTCCGGATAATAACGCATCATATCCAAATCTATCGTTTTACCGGACACCAAATCTACCTGCGTATCTTCCATTTTCGTCTGTCCCGGCTTATGGATCTGAATACCGATGCTTGTCTGTGTGTTTTCTTTTACTGCTTTTGCTGTGATCATCCTTGTCTCTGCATCCTGATACTCCAAATGAATGTTGATCGGCGTTGTATCCATATAGTAACTATCAGACACGGACAGTTCCTGCAGATAATAATCTCCGGAATTTAACTTCAGACCAGCAACATCGTTTGTTGGCATCGGAGAAGCTGTTTCTGCAGAAGCAGTCTTTGTATAAAGCTCACTCATAAGCGGCAGTTTCTTATCTGATACAACACTTCCATCCGCACCTGTAGTTAATGTTGCAAGCTGCGTTCCTGCATCTACGATCTTTTCTCCGGCATAGTTGTAAATATCATGCTTGGAATACAAGCCAAACTGTGCTCCTTCAATGGATTCCTTCGTCTTTGCGTCCTGCTTAATCAATTCCAGCTTCGTGCCGGCGAAGTCGTTTTTGATATGGAGCAGACCCTTGTCATCGGTTGCATCGGTACTGTTAAGGACATATTCGTCCTCCCCATCCTGCCACTTAAATTCCAAAGACCACTCTTTGGCCTCCGGATACACATATCCGTATGGTGTATTTGTCTCTTTCATCTTATATTTTCCTAATGGCAGCAACACATGAATGGTTCCGTCTTCATCCATTGTATAACCGGTAATGCCACCGCATTCCGATGTAAATTCCACACCTTTTCCGGTTGTAAGAACAGCCACCTTATCGCCATCTTTGAACCATGTGTCACGGGCATCGTCGGTACTCTGTCCGTCCTGTGTCACAATGTCTCCATCCGCATAAAGGGTAAATTCTACACCATCCAGTTTCACATCCTCAAAAATAAACTCCTGTTTCTCTTTATCCCAGCCTTTTAATACCTCACCTGTTTTTAAGAGATTCAGGCGTCCTTTGGTTTCCTCATTCAGATACTCCAGCGTGATCGTTACATGATGATATCCATCCTCGTCAATGTAACTTTCATAATTATCTGCCTTGCTGTTTACCACAACCTCCACATACTGATGGTTAATGTGCATGCCATCTGCAGCAGCCACTTCATAAATATGATAGGTTCCGGAACGAAGAGAATCCACAGTTACTACTTCACCGGATTCATCACAGATAAAGGTGTCTACCGTCTTTTTCTCGCCATCCTCCATGTATTCCTGTGTTACCAGTTCTTCTTTTCCATCTACTACCTGATAGATCTGATAACTGGTTCCCGGCTTCAGTACCGTTTTCTCCGTGTTCTTGTCTTTCTTGATTATCTTGAAATACGCCTTAAATAACTCATTGACCTTTTCAAACTCATACACCTTACCATTTTCTGTCACGTTTGCTTCAAAGTCATCGACATAATAGGCATCCACATCACCGGAATCCACCTGATGCACTACATAAGTTCCATAGACCAGATCGCCGGTTACAGCATAACCGTCTGCATCTGTTTTGATCGTTGCTCTCTCGTCATCGGCACAATTATCATAACTGCCCTTCGACTTCAAATACACCTGAAAAGTTGTGTTATTCTCCGGGTAATACTCTTTCTTCGTCGGATCATAAGACTTCTTTTTCACAGCAATCTTTCCTTTGATCGGTGTATCTGCGAAATTAGTCTGAAACAGAATCGGTGTAAATTCATCTGTTTTAGCGGAAGCATCAATCTTTAACTCTTTGACTTCATCACTAAGTAAAAAACCTGTCGGGGCTTGTATCTCTTTCAGGTAATACGTATTACCACTTCTGAGATAATCGGTTGTTAATTTTCCTCCACTAATTCGATAGACACCTGCGGTTTTGGCATTGCCTGCAGCATCAAATACCTTTGCTTTCTGTGTGCATGCCTTATCGGAATACAACTGAAATACCGCACCATCCAGTGTTGCATCTCCATGAGCCGAACCGTCAGCAGAGCCGCCAGACTTCTTCGTCACCTCGATTGTTGCCTTTTTATACTTATTGGTGATCGTTGTCATATATGCCTTGCTGTACTGCGTTGGATGTTCCACCAACTTGTCCGGCCAGTCTCCATTACTGTTTTTCTGCCAGCTATTTGCTTCTTTCAGGGTAATCTTTACCCCTTTGACCATTGCCGGATCTAAGAAAATGTTCTTATTGTTTCCAATACTGTCCTCTGTCAAAGTATAAGTATTGGAAATATCTTTTATCTGCGAATTCAGGTCTTTTTTGATCAGATCCTCTGCTTCTGCTTTGGTCATGTTCTTTCCGAAGTGAATCCCCTGCTTGTATCCATCATCTTCCAGAACTTCTTTGGCAGCTTTCTTCTGGTCAGCATTCATATTAGCCAATGCAGCATCCGTATAATACGCCATTTCGTCTGCTTCCAGACGATAAGTCATTCTCCAGGCAACGGTCCCACCGTCTGTCGTAAGTCCGCTTACCTCAAACTCCGTATTATCATCTTCATCTGCATTGCTTGTTGTATCTCCATTGCGGTCAAACACATTAAACGAATACAGGTCATCCAGGTTATCTGCAGATAAGGTAAACTTAATACCGCCTAATCCTTTCCCATCTTCGTCCTGCTTATGCAACGTGATTCTCTGACGGTAATAGGTATGATCTGTTATTGTTTTATAATTTGGATTCTGTAAAATATCTGCATCAACCGTGATCAATTTCTGATAGCCTTTGGTTGCTCCGGTCTTTTCCCACATGGTTGCTTTCGCCTCCCATGTACCACTCGGCTGAAAGATCTGCTTATACAGATCTGCCACGGTTTTATTCGGAAAATAGCCGGTATTTGCTTTTACCTGCTTGATCACATTTTTAAGATTGGCTTCTGAAGTATTCCCCTCCGAAACCGCCCATATGAGTGCCTGTCCTAGTACAAAGGCTTTCTTTGCACGGTTGCAGTCATTCACATAAAAACGGATGATCTTTGCATAATAACCGTGTTTTTCTCCACCGGTATTCTGATTCCATGTATGGGTATCCGTCACCTGATAGGTATTTCCGGTATGACAGGTCTTACCCAGACTGAGGCAGAATGCCGTCTTGCTGCCGACATTGATCTTCCACCATGTCCCGGATTTCGTTTTGGAACCGACATCCACCGTTCCTAATCTTCCATAAGAAGATACCGTTGTTTTTGCTGTTGTTGCAGCACTGACATTCACTGTATTCTGCGGCAACAAGCCACACAGCATAGATAATGCCAGCAATCCCGTAAGCATCTGCTTACATCTTTTCTTCACTTTTGATTTCATGATAAACCTCATTTCTACGCATATTTCTTTTTTTCCGCATCCACTGCGTCAGAATGCAGACTGATTCGCTTATTTGTCCGGACTTTCTTTCTGCACTGTCCGGTGGTGGGCGGATGAGAAATGGCATCTTTTTTCCTCCAATCAAAAAAAGCAGGAAATGTATTGTCTTTCTTACATACATTTCCTGCTTCGTTATCAGTTACTCTATGAAATTTTAATTATCTGAGAGAATGATTTCCCTTGGCATATCTTTTGTTACTGTTATAGTTACTTTTTTCGCTTTATCATATCCATCCGGTGTTGTCTTTTCATAAAACACATAGGTTTTACCAATTTCTAGGACAATCCGTCTTCCAGACTCTCCTACCGTGATCCGTTTGCTTGTGTTCCATCGGTCATTTTCCTCATAATAACCGATGGTGGCACCACCAATATACTTTCCACTTGCCTTGTCCCGACGCTTAATAGTAACAACTATGTCTGCGACATCCTGCTTCTTTTTGGAAAGATTCTCCGGAGAACCATCATAAAAGACCGCACACCAGGTATCCTTGTAGCGGGCAATCGCACCACATTGATAGTCTTTATTCAACAGATTCCGGTAATGCCCAGGACTATGCTTCCACGAAAGCATTACTTCTTTAGCACTTGTCTGTCCGCTTGCCATATTTTCTCCAAAAGATATGTTATTGATCACCAGTATATCACCAAAAAAGTTCTCTATGTCAGTCGGAAGATTTTTATGCCCATCATAACCACTGTGTTTTAAGCGGTACAGAGCAAACCGATATAACTTATCCGACCATGTCAATGCCTTTGCACCTTTCTCTGCCCGGTACCTGTTCTGGATGGTAAATGCTTTCTTTGCCTGTGCCTTATAACCATCCTGTCCTTTTCCGATCACCTTGATGCTGTAATGGTACACTTGCACCTTTTTATGACCTTTATATAATCGGATCATCATAGTGGTTCTTCCGCCGGCTTTGCCTTTCAGGTAAATATACTTTCTTCCGTTTGCCTTCGCCTTCAACACCTTTTTGTTTTTCACACGGACTTTCACTTTGGAATACTTCTTCAGCTTTGTCGGTGCAAAACGGATTCCTGCCGAATCCTTGTTTAAGTCGATGGTCATCGTCTTGTTCAACACTTTTTCTTTTGCATCTGCCGTAACATGCTGCGTCAAAAGCACCATCATCGCCATAAAAAATACCATGCCTGTTTTCATCATCTTTCTCATATCGTTCACGCTCCTTGCTGTACGCTGGTCATTCCCAGCAATGTAAATTATACTGTATTTTTCTGTCGATTAAAATATATTTTTCAGTTTGTCATAGTCAATCAAATCTTTACTTCCGATCCTCTTGTCGAGCTCGGCTAAAAGCTGTTGATTGCATTCCTGTACCACCAACCGGATGTGATCCATAACATCATCTTCCTCCGGGGATATGCCTTTATTCCTGTGATAATAGATCACCGCTTCCCGGATGTAAGCACTTTTATTGTCTGCGCTTTCCAGAATGTTATAGACCAGTCTGTGCTTTGGATTATCCAGCCGGAGTAGCACCGGAATTCTGGCAGACTTGTCCTTATTATCCACTGCCACCACCTCCTGTATCACCGGCTTTACTGCCTGCTCCATAAAAATCATACATGACCTGATTGCTGATATCCAGTTCTCCCTGCGACTTCGCCTGGTAAAGTACCGTGAGCATATAGGCTTTGTGATTATGTACCTTTGTCACCTGCTTTTGATACTGCTCGATCGCATAATCAATATCCAATCGGTCCAGTTTCAAAAGCCTTGATTTTACAACAGCCGCCGGTTTGTCCTCTCCCATAACCCGGATAATCGGCTTCCTGGTGTTTAAAACATCATAAAGTACATCCTTTACCGTATTGAACTGCTTCTCCTTTCCGTGAGGAATATACCTTGCTTCCAGCTCATAGTGCTGCACAATGAACTGCATCGAATAATCTTCTCGGATCACCTCCTGATCCTGATATGGATTAAGATTAGGATTTAATATACCAGTCTTTATATCAGGATTTATATTATAGTCTTTATTATTGTTACCCCCATTTGCGTTGCTACCGTAAGCGTTATTACCGTTTGCGTTGTTACCGTTACCGTTGCTACCGAAAAGGGGGTAACGGTCATCTTTACCGTTAGTACCAAAAGGGGGGTAACGGTCATTTGTCTCTTTTTCTGCAGCCGGATCACTGTTATTTTCAGAAGAAGCCTGTTCATTCTCTTCTGCACATAAATCTGCCTGCTGTTTCCTTTCTGCCCGTGTCAGATTGTTACTGGAAATTTCTCCATTGCTGTTATGATATAGTGTATGCGGTCCCAGATCCGGCTCATCGAGCAGCTCATACTCCGCCTGCCACTTACCGTTATCCGGCATAAAGTGTACCTTTAAATATCCAAAATCTTTTAACTCCTTCCATGCACTGTCAAATGCTTTTTTTCCTTCTTTGGTCAGATTCCGGAAATCTTCTTTTGTCCATTTCTTATCCGGCATGGAGATATATGCCTGTATGACAAGATACAATCCTTTTGCTTTCAAAGAAATATTCACATCTCTGGTTATCTCATTTTGAACGACTGTAAATCCTTTTTTGCTTCGGAAGAAACCTTCTGCCATGTTATCACCTACCTGCCATCGACCGGTTGCTCCTCATCCGAAACGGATGAAAAATCACTGTCTTTATTTGCCGGTTTCTCCGCACTTTTCTTCTGTGCAAATTCAACCTCTTCTGTAATGATGCTGAAACCATAGACCTTGCTTCCCTCTTTGGTCGTATAGTTGTTATTCTGCACCCGTCCAATGACTAATACACGGGAGCCGCTGTGAAAATATCGCTCGACAAATTCCGCCTGCCTTCCAAAGGAAGTGCAGTGAAAGAAATCGGCATCGGCTTCTCCGTCACGCTTTGCCCGCCGATTTACCGCAAGGTCAAATTTGGTAATGACAACTTCACTTCCATCCTCTGCTGTCTTTCTCGTTGTTTTGGGATTTCTTGTCATATTTCCAAGTAAAATAATCTTATTCATTCTGTGCACTTCCTTTCTTTCGTTTCCATGTTTCTAACAGTTCAAAAATGATATTCATCATTTCCTCTTCTGTGGTTTCTTCCTCAAAATACTCTGACAGCCGTTCATTTTTCAGAGTAATTTCCTTTTTTCTCTTCTGCTTCTGTGCAGAAATAAGATAGCGTTCCAGCATCTCTGCATCCAATTTTCCATCCACACTGAGCTGCTTGATCGTATTTGCCTGTACCGCCGACAGTTTCTTTGGATACCGGCAGAGTGCTTCATAAACCATTCGCTGCTCTTCAGCCGTCAAAACTGATAAACTGACGCCCTGACCAAGTCCAAGCCGCTTATGATCGACTAATGCCAAAAGATCATCATTCAGCCTGGCAAGCCAGATGTATCTTTGAATCGACTTGTAATTCTCACCGCTTTCCTCCGACATCATCTTCAGGCTGTTTCCTGCTTTCCCCTGATTCTTCATGGCATCATACTTGATCTTATACGCCTTTGCTTTTTCACTTGGTCGGATATTTTCCCGCTGAATGTTAGAATCCACCATCACCATACTGGCTTCATCGTCGTTCAGCTCCTTTACAAAGACCGGCATGGTTTCCAAGCCAAGCACTTCACACACATGCTTCCTTGTATGTCCTGCAATGATCTCGTAACCGCCCTGTTCCCGTTTCCGTACAATTCCCGGCACCAGCACTCCATGCTCTCTGACACTCTCAATCATCTCTTCCAATTCTTCATCCGAACGGATCTGAAACGGGTGGTTATGAAACTCATGCAGCTCAGAAAGCGGTATCTCTTTCACATCGCCCGTTTCTGCAGTTTCCTCCACAACCTTGCCTCCAAAGAGGTCATCAAAACTCGTCAATTTCACATTTTTTAAAGCCTTTGTTCTACTCATGAGCGATTACCTCCTTCGTCAGTTCTTCATAAGCTTTTGCTACCGGATGCTTTTTATCCAGCGAAAAAATACTTACTCCAGCCGCTGATGTTTCAGAGGCTTTTACGGAAAACGGGATTTTGCTCTCGAAGATAGGAATGGAATCTCCGTAATACTCGTTTATCAGTTCCATAATGTCCTTCGCATAATTGGTCCTTGCATTCAGCATGGAGATCAATATCCCCTCAAACCGAATCGACGGATTCAGATGTTTCTTCACCCTGCAGATCGTTGTGATCAACTGCTCCAATCCTTTTACCGGCAGATAGGCTGCCTGTACCGGGATCAACACACTGTCCGCTGCAGTAAGGGAATTTACAGTTATCATTCCAAGACTCGGCATACAGTCGATAAGAATGTAGTCATAGAACTCCCTCATACTTTCCACATAAGTTTTCAAAACAAACTCCCTACTCATGGCATTCACAAGCGATACATCCACACCGGACAGATTGATGTTGCATGGCATAAGGTCAAGTCCCTCTTCGTGTTGAACAATCCCCTCTATCACATCCACATCCTTATCCATAATGATCTGCTCCATAATGTCAGGCAGTGCCACGTCCAGCTCATCCGGATTCATAATGCCAAGACTCTGTGACAGATTTCCCTGTGGATCTGCATCGATCACAAGCACCTTCTTTCCTTCTCTGACTAAACCTGCTCCAAGATTCACTGTTGTGGTGGTTTTGGACACGCCACCTTTTTGATTGCATATAGCGATTACTTTACACATAATTCTGACCCTCCGTATTTTTTTAATTTGTTACTACTGTTTTTTAACGATCCGCCGATACTGAACACACGCATGACAGTACTTTGGATTTTTTTGATTCGACTTAATATCAGACACCTCAATAATCTCATATTGCTTGTCCTTTTCTAATCTCTTGATCATGTGTCGAACTTCTTTTCTCGTATCTGAGATATTCAAAAATCCTATCTTCATCACCTCCAGATTTGCATATTGTATAAAATAAAAAATGGGAACAAATCCTAACCGTTTTTAACAATTAAGACTTATTCCCAAATTTTGCTTTCTCTTATTGCAAAACAAGGGAAAGCATTTCATAATACTTTCCCTTGCTGATAGTATGCATATTAGATATATACTTTAATGGTAATATCTTTAAATCTGTTGGCTTTCGTGTACTCATCACGCTGTGCCATAAAGGCTTTCACATCGTCACGAGTAACCGTTATATCACAACAGTGAACATACTGCTTATTATTTACTCTTTTCGGCGATTGCTGCCTGAGCTGCTGCCAAACGAGCGATCGGTACACGGAATGGTGAGCAAGATACATAGTCCAAACCAATCTTATGGCAGAACTCTACGGATGAAGGATCTCCACCGTGCTCTCCACAGATACCAACATGAAGCTTGTTGTTTACCGGCTTACCTAACTTGATAGCTGTCTCCATCAACTTACCAACACCAGTCTGGTCAAGCTTAGCAAATGGATCGTTCTCGAAGATCTTAGCATCATAGTAAGCATCTAAGAACTTACCAGCATCATCACGAGAGAATCCGTATGTCATCTGTGTCAAATCGTTAGTACCGAAGCAGAAGAAGTCTGCCTCTGCAGCGATCTCATCTGCAGTAAGTGCTGCACGAGGGATCTCGATCATTGTACCAACTTCATAGTCAAGCTTAACGCCTGCAGCAGCGATCTCAGCATCAGCTGTCTCTACTACTACCTTCTTAACATATTTCAACTCTTTTACTTCACATACAAGAGGAATCATGATCTCCGGCTTAACTGCCCAGTCAGCATGTGCTTTCTGAACTTCGATTGCTGCACGGATAACAGCCTTTGTCTGCATCTTAGCAATCTCAGGATATGTGACTGCAAGACGGCATCCACGATGACCCATCATTGGGTTGAACTCATGCAGGCTGTCGATGATAGCCTTGATCTCTTCTACGCTCTTGCCCTGTGCATCAGCAAGTTTCTTGATGTCAGCTTCCTCTGTAGGAACGAACTCATGCAAAGGTGGATCCAAGAAACGGATTGTTACAGGGTTACCCTCAAGTGCCTCATAAAGAGCCTTGAAGTCAGACTGCTGATATGGAAGAATCTTCTCCAATGCAGCTTCTCTCTCTTCTACAGTATCAGAGCAGATCATCTCACGGAATGCAGCAATTCTGTCTTCCTCGAAGAACATATGCTCTGTACGGCAAAGACCAATACCCTCAGCACCAAGCTCACGAGCTTTCTTAGCATCTGCAGGTGTATCAGCGTTTGTACGAACCTTCAATGTTCTGAACTTGTCAGCCCACTCCATAACGCGGCCAAACTCACCAGCGATCTGAGCATCTACAGTAGGAATCAAGCCTGCATAGATGTTACCTGTTGTACCATCGATAGAGATTTCAGATCCCTCTGTGAATGTCTGTCCAGCCAATGTGAACTTCTTGTTCTCCTCATCCATGTTGATATCGCCACAACCGGATACGCAGCATGTACCCATACCACGAGCAACTACGGCTGCATGAGATGTCATACCACCACGAACTGTCAGGATACCCTGGGATGCCTTCATACCTGTAATATCTTCTGGAGAAGTCTCAAGACGAACTAATACGACTTTCTCTCCACGAGCGTTCCACTCTTCAGCATCTTCTGCTGTAAATACAACCTTACCGCAAGCAGCTCCAGGAGAAGCTCCTAAACCTTTTCCGATTGGTGTAGCAGACTTAAGTGCTGCAGCATCGAACTGTGGATGAAGCAGTGTATCCAAGTTACGAGGATCGATCATTGCTACTGCCTCTTCCTCTGTCTTATGTCCTTCATCTACTAAATCGCAAGCGATCTTCAAAGCAGCTGGAGCTGTTCTCTTACCATTACGGCACTGAAGCATGTAAAGCTTCTTGTTCTCGATCGTAAACTCCATATCCTGCATATCATGGTAGTGATTCTCAAGTGTCTCACATACCTCTAAGAATTTCTTATAAGCCTCTGGGAACTCCTGCTCCATCTGAGCGATTGGCATTGGAGTACGAACACCGGCTACTACATCTTCACCCTGTGCGTTCTTCAAGAACTCACCCATCAACTTGTTCTCACCTGTTGCAGGGTCACGAGTAAATGCAACACCTGTACCAGACTCATCGTTCAAGTTACCGAATACCATAGGCATTACGTTAACTGCTGTACCCCAAGAATAAGGGATATCGTTATCACGACGATATACATTTGCACGAGGGTTGTCCCATGAACGGAATACTGCCTCTACTGCTAATTTCATCTGCTCTACCGGATCAGATGGGAAATCTGTTCCTAACTGGTTCTTGTACTCAGCTTTGAACTGCTCAGCCAGCGTCTTAAGATCTGCTGCTGTCAACTCAACGTCGTACTGAACACCTTTCTCTTCTTTCATCTTGTCAATGAGCTGCTCGAAATATTTCTTACCAACTTCCATTACGACATCAGAGAACATCTGGATGAAACGTCTGTATGAATCATATACAAAACGCTCGAATGTTGGATCTGGGTTACCAGCGATCATGGATGCTACTACATCATCATTCAAACCAAGGTTAAGGATTGTATCCATCATACCAGGCATAGAAGCACGAGCACCGGAACGAACCGATACTAACAATGGATTCTGAGCATCACCGAATTTCTTTCCGTTGATCTCTTCCATCTTCTTAACACCGTCCATGATCTGTGCCATGATCTCATCGTTGATCTTACGGCCATCCTCATAGTACTGTGTACATGCCTCAGTTGTAACAGTGAATCCCTGAGGGATTACGTCTGCACCAAGAATGCTTGTCATCTCAGCAAGGTTAGCACCCTTACCACCAAGCAAGTTACGCATAGTCATGTCGCCTTCGCTAAACATATAGACCCATTTGTTTGCCATTGTCAAGTTACCTCCTAATATAATATTTGTTGCGAATGGGCAGAATTTGCCCATAGTTCACTTTATCGCTACTGCTTAGTATAACATACTTGCTGTCATTATGAAAAGACCTTTTTTGATAAAATCCGTCTTTTTTTGTCTTTTTTCATAAAATTCTTATGATCTGTTGTTGTTTCACGTTTGCTCCCGTCTAATTTACGTTGGCTCCCGTCTAATTTATGTTTGCTCCCGTCTAATTCACGTTGGCTTCCGTCTAATTTATGTTTGCTCCCGTCTAATTCACGTTGGCTTCCGATTATTGCTCATCATCGTCTTCGAGATCGTCATGCATATATTCACGGTTCGTAACACGTTTTTTGTCACGGTTTTCTTCGATCAATTTAGAAAGCTGTTCCTTAACCTGTACCGGATTTTTGACGTTGACCAGATTAAAATTACCCATAGTCTTATCCGCTGATGATATTGCAATCGTTCCCATCCCAAAAATTTTCTGCAGCAGCGTGCGAGATAACGATATATCCAAAATACGATATAAACGCACCTCGTCCTCCACTGTTTTCAATAATCCTGTTGTCACAAACAAACGATCTTCTGTAAATGCATACTTTGTGAATGTCCAAGGCAGACCTAATGCATTGCGCTTACGCGCACTCCATAAATAGTTCATTCCTGTTTCTTCCATAATTTTTTTACTCCTTCCTACTACTTAAAATAGTCATTCCCTTTTATGGTTTCCGGCTGTAAAACCACGCTGCGAATCGCGACGTCACCGGATACCTGCAACGTTAATTCGCATGTTTTATGCAGATCAACAGGAAGCTTCACTCCCTTGGTATACGCAGTATAAGAAACACATTTTCCATTTAAGTGTCTTGCCATTTCTGCTGCCTGCTCCGCTGAAGAACACTCTTCGCCAAGATTTCCTGCAGTCTGCTCCGCTGTTCCGAGTTCTTCCCCGGTATTTCGCCGCGTTAAGTGCGTACCACTTTGGAACACTGCTATTTCCTGTCCATCAACTAATGCACGAACCACCCAAGGTGCTTTACGTTCCGGCCATTCCTGCACCGTCACACAGATTTCATTATTTTTTCCTGTTGGCAGCTCTGTGTCAGCAAACGTCAATGTCATTTCGCGATCTCGGCGATCCGGTGTGGCAAGGCTGACATCTCCTGCCGGAATCCATACATCTGTCCTTGACGCAATCGGATTTCCTTCAATCAGTTCCACATTTGACGATGTGTCGAAATACTCTGCATAAATCGGTTCTCCAACGTGGCGAACACCACGGGTGACTCCCCGCAAAGAAATCTCCTGCCGCAGCGGCAGATTTGCGCTGGATGCCCCGGCAAAGATTTCGTACATTCCGTCTTCCAATACCATTTCACGGCTGATGACATCGAAATATTTCATGCGATCCTGTGGGATATGGAACGTTACTGTACGCTTTTCACCCGGTCTGATCTGCTTAACGCGCCTAAAATCAATAAGTTGTCTATGCGGACGTTTGACAGCCGGCTGCACTTTGTGTCCGTAAATCTGTACAACTTCGTCCGTAGTATATCTTCCATTATTACTAATTGTTACATTGACAAACAATTCTGCCATGTCACGACTGACAGTCATCTTTTCATAGCGGATCTCTCCGTATGTTAAACCATGTCCAAATGCGTAAACCGGCTTGCCGTTGTAGTACTGATAGGTACGTTCCCCTTGTATAATGTCATAATCATCCATATCCGGCAATTCCGCTTTTTCAGAATACCACGTCATTGGCAGACGTCCTGCCGGGCTTTCTTGACCAAACAATATATCTGCAAGTGCGTTGCCAATCTCCATGCTTCCGGTTGCACTGATCAGAATAGCCGGAACATTCTTCGCTGCCCAGTCCAAGGCAAATGGCACACTGCTTATCAGCACCAGCACAACATTTGGATTGACATCCGTGATCTCTTTGAGAAGGCGGCTCTGATATGGCGGTAAATTAAGATCTTTACGGTCAATCTCCTCTTTCCCGTTGATCATTGGATTTGCTCCCAGAACCAATACCACCTTGCCGGAACATGCCGCAAGCTTTTTGGCTTCCTGAAGCCCACTGCGTACCCGTTCGATCACGATCGGCAGTCCGGCGGTCGGCTCCACACTATGCTGATCCGTTGTACCGGCTACGCCGATGCGGTCATCTAGCACTTGATCCTCTCTCTTTGCTACGCCCAAACGCCCAAGTTCATCAAAGCAAAGTGCCGCTCCATTCCATGCACTAATGCTGACATCCGCACAAATACCATGCTGTTCTGTAATAGCAGCTTCTGCCGTCTGTACATTCGTAAGATGGAAAATTTCTTTAACAAACCACCCAAACGGCTCATCTTTGCTGGCCGTGACAAGTCCTTCCTGTCCTTTTGCAAAATCATCTTCCACAGTAAGCAACTTACCGTTCTCCACAAAACGGATCGTCACCTGCTCATCGTCCCAGCATTCCAATTCAAAGAGTGCCGCATGCTCGAAATCTGCACGACAAACTACACCGCCATTGTCTACGCCAAGATAGCTGCCATCTGCCATACCAATATGTGCCTGTAATGCCGCACGTTCAAATGCCACATTGCTCTGACTTCTTATTCCATCCAGTGGTGTGACGAAATACGGCGGTATTCCGGAATACCAGTCTTTGTACCATACGTCTGCCAATGGTCCGATCACTGCGATATCTTCTTCCGGGTCGAGTGGCAGCATTTGTTTATTTTGAAGAAGCACCATTCCCTCTGTCGCCATCTTTCGGCTGACTGCCTGATTTGCTTTGGTGCCAACATCTTTCATCCCTACGGATGCATAAGGATTCTCCCCTTTGGCATCAAAAAATCCCAAGCGGATCAGCGTTCCATAATGGCAGCGAAGTGCCGGCGTCAGATCATCTGGCGTGATCTTGCCATCTTCCAATGCCTCACGCACTGCGTTCCAAACCATTTCTTCGCTGTCTGTGAAACAATCAATACCGGCAGCTAAACCTCCTACGATCGTATCTGCATGTGTTGCATAGTAGTGATGGAAATCCACCGTCTGTGAAACATCTCCACCATCACATACGACATGATGCAGTCCCCACTGATCTTTTAGGATTCTTTGCACTTCCGGATTGAGCATTCCCGGCACGCCGTTAATCTCATTATATGCAGTCATCAACGCCTCTGCCCCATGCTCTTCGATCACCTGACGAAATGGTTCCAAATAATACTCCCATTTATTTCTTGGAGAAACGGTCGACGACTTCCAAACACGCCCTTCCTCCACATTATTAGCATAAAAATGTTTTAAGGTTGCCGCCGTAAGCAGATAATGATCATCTTCTCCCTGCAATCCCTCGACATAGGCTCCTGCCATTTTTCCGGTCAGCAACGGATCCTCTCCATATGCTTCTTCCGTACGACCCCAACGTGGGTCGCGCTCCATATCGATCGTAGGTGCCCACACGCTAAGACTGCCTTTATGTTCTCTGGAATACAGTCCTCTCACCTCTGTTCCGACAACTTTTCCTGCTTTCCGGATCAACTCTTCATCAAACGAAGCACTCATGCCAATAGGATTTTGAAAAATCGTTGTGAGATCCGGCTCATTATCATCAAATTTTTGATCATGACGCGCCTGCACGCCATGTGCAGCTTCTCCACCTACTTGAAAGGCCGGAACGCCCAGCCGTTCGATCTCGGGATTGCCGGTTCCCATACTCTGTATCTTTTCCTCCAAGGTCATCTCTGACAACAAATAATCCAAGCGCTCCTCTATGGACAGTGAACTGTCCCACAGCGGCGTATCATAATATGTTTTACTCATAGCAAACCTCCGTTTCTTCTGTATCATACTTCGATATTTTCAAAAAAGGGCAGCGATACTTACGCTGCCCTTATATTTATCAGGACTTCGATCCATTCACCAAAACATCTTTCACGATAGTAGTCCTTAAAACTCAAATTTGTCTGCAAAATATGCCGGAAGATCTGCAATCTTCACGCGCTCCTGCTCCATCGTGTCACGGTCACGAACGGTAACTGCACCATCTTCCTCAGAATCAAAATCGTAAGTAATGCAGAATGGTGTTCCGATCTCATCCTGACGACGATATCTCTTACCAATATTTCCACGGTCATCAAATTCGCAGTTGTAGGTCTTAGAAAGCTCTTCGTAAATCTTTGTCGCAGACTCGCTAAGCTTCTTAGAAAGCGGAAGTACACCGATCTTAACCGGTGCCAAAGCCGGATGGAAATGAAGTACTGTACGCACATCCGGTTTCTCCTCTGTACCGATATTTTCTTCATCGTATGCACCACACAAGAATGCCAGTACCACACGATCAGCACCCAATGATGGCTCAATAACATATGGAATATATTTCTCGCCCTTCGCATCATCAAAGTAAGACATATCCTCTTTGGATACATTCTGATGCTGTGTCAAGTCGTAATCCGTACGATCTGCGATACCCCAAAGCTCGCCCCATCCAAATGGGAACAGGAACTCAATATCGGTCGTTGCCTTACTATAGAAAGAAAGCTCCTCTTTCTCGTGATCTCTTACACGCATCTCTCCTTCTTTCATGCCAAGAGATTTCAGCCAATTAATACAGAACTCTTTCCAATATGCAAACCACTCCAGATCCGTATCCGGCTCACAGAAGAACTCAAGCTCCATCTGCTCAAACTCACGTGTACGGAATGTAAAGTTACCCGGTGTGATCTCGTTACGGAAAGACTTTCCGATCTGTCCAATACCAAATGGGATCTTCTTGCGAGATGTACGCTGTACATTCTTAAAGTTTACAAAGATACCCTGTGCTGTCTCCGGACGAAGATATACGGTATTCTTCGCATCCTCAGTAACGCCCTGGAATGTCTTAAACATCAGGTTGAACTGACGGATCTCCGTAAAGTTCTTCTTGCCACAGCTTGGACAGCAAATTTCTTTTTCTTTAATATAGTTTTCCATCTGCTCGTTAGACCATGCATCAACACTGCCTTCTATTGCAATGCCATTTTCTGCCATGTAGTCCTCGATCACCTTATCTGCACGGAAACGCTCATGACACTCTTTACAATCCATCAACGGATCGGAGAAGCTTCCCAAATGACCGGATGCCACCCATGTCTGAGGATTCATCAGAATCGCGCAGTCAATACCTACATTGTAAGGATTTTCACGAATAAATTTCTTCCACCAAGCCTGCTTTACATTATTCTTAAGCTCAACGCCTAAGTTACCGTAATCCCATGTATTCGCAAGTCCGCCGTATATTTCTGAACCCGGATAAATAAATCCTCTTGCTTTTGCCAATGCCACAATCTTGTCCATAGTCTTTTCCATAATGAAACCTCTTTCCTGTATATTGTGTCATGCTCCCTCATGAATTCTGCCATCCGGCTTAATACACGGCAAGCACATTCTAATACAAAAATATACCATCTCAAGACAATTATTGCAAGTAAGAATCACTTCTCGCTAACTTCTGCACGAAAGTTCACTTTTTTTACTAACACACGTTTATACACCCAACATAACGCTTATTAATTACACAATTCTCTTCATCGTGCCGCTTTCCATTTCATATACTTCATCGCATAAAATATCAATATCCGCTTTGTTATGGCTGGCGATAAGGATCAATTTGCCCTGTTCCTTTAGTTGAAGCAGCAGCTTGCGGACGTCCTCTACTCCCTGTTTGTCAAGACCATTCATTGGCTCATCCAAGATCAAATATTTTTGATCTTCCATAATCGCCTGTGCAATGCCGAGACGCTGCCGCATTCCTAAGCTGTACTTTCGAACAGGAAGTCGCAGTCCCGGATCCAAACCGCACAGTTCCATGACACGGCTAAGATGCGCCGTGTCTTTTTTGCCGTTCAGTCCTGCAAGCAGCTTTAAGTTCTTAAGGCCAGAATAATAACTGATAAATCCCGGTGTTTCTATGATCACTCCCGCATCCTGTAAATAATCCATATCTTTTCCAATTTTCTTACCATTTGACAAAACTGCCCCTTTTGTCGGTAAAACAAACCCGCAGATGCATTTCATTAACATCGTTTTGCCACTGCCGTTGTTACCAACCAATCCATAGATCCTTCCCTCCTCCATCGTCAGATTGGCGTCTGACAGGATCGTTTTTCCCTTAATCTGTAACGTCACATTCTGTACTTCTATCATACTAATCTTTTATTCCTTTCTTCCACACCTGTTTTCATACTTTTCGATGTTTTACTCCTACTGTCAAACAAAGCAAAATCAGTATTATATCTATTGCTACAAAATACAAATAGGATCCTATGATCGGAAACACCTGTTTACGATAATACTCCGAATAATGCAGCCAAGGAATAGTATGCGCCATAGGAAATAACCACTGTATTTGCGATCTGGCAGCACACAGAATCGTTCCTCCTACCACCAGAAAACCATCCATTATAATTCCAATCCCTTTATGACCAAACAAAGAGGACAGAAGTAATACCAGTGCTAATAGAAAAAAATACAACACAAGCAATAATAACGTCTCTCGCACAGCAACCGGCAAGGTCACCTGATTATATAAATTAATCGGTAATAGCTGCACCACTGCATCTCCTGTTCGATCAGGATACACAGACAGATATTTTGTAGTCGCATCGCTAAAATGAAAAATCCATTGTCCCTTTGGAATGATCAATATTGCTGTTGAAACAACTGAAAATATAGCAAACGACACTGCACTCATACTGGCAAAAATCAATTCCCCGCCTACCCACATTACTTTTGTGCATCGAATGCGATAAAATCTGGTGGATTCATCTTCTTGCGGATAATCTGCCATCATCGTTAAATAAAATAACGGCAAGATCAATAAAACCATTCCGGAATTTCCAGCCGCAATAAATGGCTCGAAATATGATAACTTTGCATCCATATCAATTGCGCACTGTTTCAGTGGAGTTATAATCTGAATATTGACAAAAATCAAAAACATCGCCAAAATAATCATCTTTGTACTTCGAATCAGTTTCTTATACTCCATACAAGCAACATTCCATGCTCCATACAATTTATGCCACACTAGCCTGACCCCTCCCTTTTTTCATTTTGCGAACAAACAAAAACACTGCAATTATATACATAAAGAGCATTAGACCAATTGTTCCAACTTGTGTTTTATCCCATTTTTGAATCAAGATATTACTTGGATTCGCCATAGACAACAATTGATTTAATATATTACCGTCTCGTTCCATTGCCACCATTTGACCTCTGGTAATAAACTGTTTCCAACCATAATGAATCATCATCGGCAAACAGATCAAAATATATTTATCCGTCATATAAATAGATAAAACCACCGCAAATATATTCATAAGAACTCCATACAAAAATGTTTTTATAATATAGTTTATAACAAACACAGGAATTCCCTCCGAAAATTGACTTGCTATATATTCCGAAACATCTTCTGCGGGATAACATGATAAAGATGGAAATGCCGCATAGCATATGATGCCATATACAATATTCGCAATTAGTAAAGTAATTCCACCGGCCAGCATTGCTGCAATCACTTTAGATATGCAATAAGATCTGTCGTTCTCCCGCAAAAGCAACTGCCTTAACGCACCGCTTTCCCGCTCCTCTGATAATACAAACAGATATCCAATACTTAATGCTGCCGGAAGAATTAACGGGACCCATCCATTTATACTATTCGCCCAAATAGTCAACCAATTCATTTCAATATTAGACAGCACTTCCTGTCTCTTTGGCAAAAAGAACATTTCGATCACTGTATAGGATCTGTAATCGCTATCCATATAACAAGAGCCAAGCAGAAAGCTAATAATAATGATCAAAATAGAAAACATGCCTATCGCAGAATACCCTATTTTGCGGCACTCAACTACCACCTTATTCATAATTTCTTTCCCCTACTTCCTAATATCTTTAAAGTATACATATCAAACGGCCATGCGCTTAATATTTGATACACAAATTACTACTGCTCTATCTGATTTCCATACATATACACGGCCCCTGTCAACGCATCGACATAAAGATGCAAATACTCTTGGTTATTGCTATTTTCCCCTTGAAATTCCCAACACGGAAAAGCATAATAATCCGAAGTCTCGTTTTGCTCTTCACCAAAAGCACAGTTACAATATACAAAAGCCACTCTTTTTACATTTATTTTAAGTTCCGTCGCCATCGATTTTTGCAAAATAGAGACAGCTTTTTTACAATCTATAATAGAATCCTGTTCTTTCCCTATTTTTTTTAACGAATCGGACTCAGACTGACCGACATATGCACTGACTGTCTGATCATTCACAACATATGCATGCTTTACATCTGGGGACACCTGATACCCGTCATAAAGATTACGTTGTCCATAATCTCCATACGCAAACGGAATCCCCTCGTATTTGCGACGAATTGCATAATCATATCCATACTTGTTTTTTAACGCAAATACCGATACTTCCGGTACATCTATCGTTACTCCTTGAGCTACAGGAAAATATTTTCCTTCTTCAAAATATCTTTTTGCAATCTTTGCACCTTCGTCAACTGTTACCTTCCCTGATAACAGCTCCCAAGATTGATCCTTCATTTCAGATACAAAACCTTCCGCTTTCACATCTTCGCTATTAGATCCCAGTGCATCCAAACCAGCCATTCCATTCGTGCCTAAATATCGAGTGATAGCACCGTCACTCATCGAATAAATCCCTGCACCCATCTGTATATGGCATTGATTGGTATTAATAAAAAAACCACTTCCCGTCTTAAAATCCGGATAATGATCAGCCACTGCCGGCCAATAATCTGATGAATCTGTATTCTCGTCGACATCATTATTTGGATATTGTCCACTCGCATCTCGAATTTCTTTATCTGTATTAATGTCTTCCTTATGAATATCTTTTAACCATTGTTTTATCGTATTAACGCTTTGTTCCGGTGTGACATCTAATATCTGTTCCTGCAAGACCGAAACACTTTTCACTTCATCGATCGGTTCAAATTTGCAATCTGAAAAGTCTAACATTTTATTTTCTTTTTGTTTAATAGCTGAAATGTCTTTCTGATAATTAGCATTGCATTCTTTAATCAATGTCCTATTCTGATAAATTGCTTTTTGATAGTTTCCCCAATCAAATTCCGCCGAATTTTGTTCCATCGGTTTTCTGTCATCCTCCGTGTTTTTAGGTTTCCATAAACTACACCCTGATAATACTATCGATGTGATCAGCAAGCAACCAATAATTCTCTTTTTCATACCCTTCTCCTTATTTACACATCGACAGCAATTATATATCGCTATCGATGTGCTATTGTTCTTGAATGTCTTCTAACAAATCTTTAGCTATTTATGTAATTTTATAACACCTGTCGATGTACATGTATAATCATAATGAGCTAAAACTACGAATTTTACATCTCCAGTCGAACTTTTTTTCATTTTCCACGCTCTAGTTTTTCCTGTAGTTGTCACATCAATCGTATTCATTCCGCCATTCGAATTGGATTTAATCGTTAATCTCCGACCATTTTCTCCTGATATTTTTTTACAGTTTCCAATATAACCACCACTATAGTAACCAAGACATAACACATCCCCCTGATTACTAATTCCATTTGGCACATGCGGAATATACTTAATTGACCATGTGTCTGAGGTGGCTGCATGCACCTGCGTAATAGGAGACGCCACTAAACATCCCGCCAAAGCTACACTTGCTAACATTGTTCTGATTTTTCTCATATCGAAACTCCCTTCCGTATTTTAAATTGATAAAATTATCTGTACCATATTATTTATTATTATGCTTTTATAACTTTATTTTTACCTCCTTTATGTATTTGTCACATTATAGCATTAATAATTCCATCTTACTTTTTAAATATCATTGAATATATTAACTATTAACATAAGCATCTATATCACTTCTTAACCAACTACGCTTATATATTTAATGAATTATTTAGTTATATTTTATAGCTATTCTTAACTTGTTTTACAGAATATAACTTATCCATAATAAAACATTTAGGAATCAGTATGCTGCCCATTTTTCGCATAATCCAAAAGATCTGTTCTTACGCCCAAACATTATTATCAATAAGCCAACACTGTTTTATGTTATTAAAAAATAATATGAAATCTTGTTCAAACATTCTTTTGAAAGTACAATTTCAAACAACTAGTTTTATTATAACATATACAACTTGTAAGCACAAGATATTTATTGGCATAAGATAGTGTAAATTGTTCTTCGAAAAAATATGAGCAGACGAACTCTTGAATAGTTTTAAGAGCTTCAACTTCCTGCATCATGCCATATTTCCAGTTTTATTTCCATCATTTTCTGCTGGCTGGCAGACTACGGCTTAGTCCTCTTATCCGCCGATTCTTCGGCTCTGTAGATATCTGCAGAGGCCTTTTTGTCTCCCAAATAACGACAGATCATTTTCTTTTTCATACACCTATCCCTCCTATACGGTATTCGCATTGTACACAGGTAGCAGTGCCTAAGAATAGTATAGGAAAATGTTTTTTAAGATTCAATGTGCTATTTCCTTAAGATTTGTTTAAGAAATGCTTCTGATTTGAATTGATGTGGCAGATATCTGCCAAGATAACGTTTCATAAAATGTGTGAGTTCGCGCAAAACCTCCTCGGACACACCGAACGCATAAAGTTTGCTCCATTCACTGGTCAATATGTATTGCAGAGTATAGAGTGCATCGGAGCTTAACTGTATCGGATAGGCATCTTTTGTCGTCTTATCCTTGGCAGCGCATGCCGGACAAAGCAATCCCCCCGCTTGCAAATAAACGGTGTTGACTTCTTTCGTGCCGCAATGCAGACATTGAAATAATTCCACCATCTCGCCCTCAATCAACATAAGACGCAGTTCATAGATCACGCGGACGAGTGGAAGTGTCATTTTGCCATGCATGACAGCGCGCAGTGTAACGTATAATAACATAAGCTCCCTAGAAGCTTCCACGCCTTCTCTGGTGAAATATCGCGCCATTTCTCCAAAATAGGAACAATAACATAATGCATCGTAATCCTGTGCCAATTCTCCAAACTGCGTCTGAATGGAGCCACTCTGCAGACGGTAAGAATCTCTGCCGGGATAGAGCGTAAAGGTACCAAAGGTAAAAAGAATCGTACAGGCAGACAGGGCGCTGTTTGGTCTTCTTGCGCCCTGTGCAAATGCCGATATTCTCCCTCGTTCTCTAGTGAGTATCTCTACCCGCCTATCGTACTCTTTCAGCGGTGATGTCTGTAAGATCATTCCCGTCACCGTTATCGTCTCCCGCATGTTTTGCTACCTCCTGTGGTGTCCCATTGTCGCCACGATCCCAGTCTCCTTCACCGGCATTTCTCACACTGCCACTCCACATTACGTTTTCTGCTAATGCCATGCCGAGTGCGCTTCCATCCATCATATTGCCTGCGCTCATCTGTCCCGCCTGTCTGCAATACGCCAGATAATCCGCTACCTTTCCCGTTTCCTCAAATTGCTCCCACTGCTCTTGGTACTTCATCTTCTCACCATGCCTTTCTTAAGTCTTTCTATTAGCATGGTAATTTCATGGGCTCTCTATTCTGGAAAGTATTGCCGTCCCAAGAGATTTCGACTTGCTAATAAGTCGAAAAAAATCTCGTAATCACTCTTACATCGACCGAACTTTCTGCCGAAAAGTCCACGTAATCGCTCTTACACCGACCGAAGTTTCTACCTATAGATCTTCGTAATCTGTTTTTCGATAGCCAAAATTTTTGATCAGGAAATCACTGTCTCGCCAATCTTTTTTGACTTTGACCCACAGCTTAAGATTCACTTTGCAGTCCAGCAAAGCTTCCATATCGGCACGTGCCTGTGATCCAATCTTTTTGAGCATGGCACCCTGTTTACCAATAATGATTCCCTTATGTGAATTGCGCTCGCATACGATCGTCGCATCGATATCAATAATACCTCCATTCGGACGCTCGTGCATCCGATCTATTGCAACGGCAATGCCATGCGGAATCTCATCGCTCAAATTGCGCAGTGCTTTCTCTCGGATCATTTCCGCAACAATCTGTCGCTCCGGCTGATCCGTGATCGTGTCCTCATCATAATATTGCGGCCCTGTGGGCAGATATTTCATCATTGCCTGCAACAGATCATCCGTATTTTCTCCTTTGAGCGCAGATACCGGAATAATTTCCGCAAAATCCACAATATCTTTGTATGCCGCAATGAATTTAAGAATTTCCGCTTTCTCAACGGTATCGATCTTATTAATGACCAAAAATACCGGCGTCTTTACGCTGCGCAACTGCTCTGCAATATGCTGCTCACCGGCACCAATAAACGTACTCGGCTCAACCAGCCACAGAATCACATCTACTTCTTTCAAAGTGCGTTCGGCAACGGACACCATGTATTCGCCCAGTTTATTTTTCGCCTTATGAATACCCGGTGTGTCCAAAAATATGATCTGCCCCTCATCGCACGTATAGACAGTCTGAATCCGATTGCGCGTTGTCTGTGGTTTGTTGGAGGTGATCGCGATTTTCTGTCCGATCAACCGATTCATCAATGTTGATTTTCCAACATTTGGTCTTCCGATCAAAGTAACAAACCCTGATTTATAATTGTTCATCTTGTCCTCTCTTTCTATGGTATGTACTTTCGGCAGCCTCTCAAAACGAGTCATTTCGGCTGTATTTCCGAACAGTTTCGCCTTTCAGCACACTGCTCCTGCTCTCTTAAGTTTCCTACTGCAACGACTCTATGCTCTCAAGCAAAGTTCTCTTATGCAATGGCTCTATGCTCTCAAGCAAAGCTCTCTTACTGCAATGGCTCTATGCTCTCAAACAGCTTCTCTTCCTCGGCAATTTTCTTCTCATTACCGATCACACAGATCACGCCATCACGGATCACTTCTCGCACAACGTCTGCTGTCTGTCGAATATCCTCTATATCGCAGTTAAGCACCTGATCACGCTGTTTCTGCATCATTTCTTCGGTCACATTGGTCAAATATGCAGACAAAGAACGTTTTCCCTTCATATATGGTGTGAGCGGTGTATCAATACCACTGATCGTACCGATGATCGTTTTGGTTACTTCACGCTCTTTCGCATCATACTGTTCCAAATACTCTGCTGCATGGCGATACACCTCTAACGTTGCTGACAGATTTGGATCGCGGTATGATGTGAAATATCCCTCCCGCTCCCTGTTAAAGCGGCATCCTACACCGTAAGCGCCACCTTTCACCCGGACTTGATTCCAGAGATAATCGTAATTTAGCAAGTGACGCACTACCTGTAAAGCGCCGTTATTGACTTCTTTGACATTATCAAACTTGCCGGCGATCGCAACATACTGAATCTCTGCCGGTGTGGAAAACGCCTCCGAAACACGTTTTCGCTCACCACCAAATACAGACAAGACAGCGTTAGATGCTTTGCTATCCGCAGCTTGGAACGCATCAATGCGCTCTAAGAATGAACCGATCTCTTGCTCCAAAGCACGATACTCTTCTTCTCCACCCGTGATGGAGATCAACATATTATCTTTGCGAAGAAGCATATGCAGCAACTGTCTGCAGCCTGTAATCAATCGCTCCTTTTCTTCTTCAAAATGCTCATCTAACTGTACCAGATATTGATAATATCCCATACCAACCGCACGGTCGTTGACATAAGAACTCTCAGACACTGCTGCCATCGCTCTTCCCGCTGCCGCCTGATGTCCGCTCGCCATCAACTGCACTTTCAAACGGGAGCGGCTTTCTGCAACTACCTCACGAAGATGCTTTTCATCATCAAAAGAGGTATCAAATAACATCTCTTCGATCAGCCGCAGTGCATTCGCTAACTTGTCAGTAAGCACTTTTGTCGTTACGGAGAACTTCACACTATATACGTCACTCTTACCTGCCTCGCAGTATACTCCCACATCCGTGGAAATACCACCGGTATAAAAGTTGGTTTCCGTATCAAACTCGCGGTAATTGTGCTCTTTCGTATCCATATAACCTAACAATGTTGTCAAAAAGCTCATCTGCGGCATATAATCTTTGCACGCATCTGCATCAAACAACATTTGCAGATATACAATATTGTTGGTATGGATCTCGTGATGCAAGGTCTGCACACCATGCAATTCTTTCATCGTATTATGCAGTGGCTGAATCGTCTTTTTGATGTCCTCTCTGGACAACATTGGGATCATTTCAAGCACTTCCTTTGGAGATGGCTCTTCCTGATAACGTTTCAGCGCTTTCGTCTGCTCGATCAACTGTGTGATCTGCTCCTCATTTAGAGAATCTTTATATTCCTGCAGTTTTTGAGCTGTTTCCTGCTCTAAGCGAATGGAAAGTCCCGGCTCCGGAATCATCTCCACCCATACTGCATGCTCATTGTCTAACAGATACTTCTGGATCAGTTGCTCATAATATCCGGTTCCGATCTGCTCTCTCAAAAAGGTATAGCAGCCCTCATACTGCAAAGCATCATATGGCATCTCATCGTCATAGAGCCATGTACGAAGCAGCTTCATTCCATACAGCAGTCCCTTTGGATAAGAACCAAAATCCGCTTCTTTGTCTTTAAACTCCATACCGTTGATCGCCGCTTCCAAATCTTTGCGGTTAATCCCCTGATCTACCTGCTGCTGCAATGTTGCCCGTAGCACCTCTGTAAATTTATCACGCAGACCCGGTTTTGCATTTTTGGTATAAACCGAAAAGGTACTTTGACGCATAATGTCGCAGAAATCCACGTCTACGTCTGTACCGATACCTGCATCCAATAATGCCTGCTTGAGCGGTGCGCCCGGCTGTTGTGCTAACACATAAGACAATACGTCGAACGCTTTGCACGTATTGACATCCAATGTAATGTCAAGCGCCGCACCATAAGCATAATAATGTTTCTCACTGCAATCTGCGTCCTGAGCCACTGCATATTTCTTTTCTAACACTTTGTGCTCAGCAAATGGCTTTTGCAGCGGGATCTGCGAATCGATCGTGATCGCCGGGAAATTGCTTAAGTAATTAGCGTCCATCCACTCTAAGCGCTCTGTGACATCCATATCTCCATAGAGATAGATATAGCTGTTGACCGGATGATAATACTGTCTATGAAAGTCCAGATAATCTTCATACGTCAGATTCGGAATGTCGCGCGGATCACCACCGGACTCATTGCCATACGTATTATCCGGGAATAAACTATTCATTACAAAACGCTCTAACACGCTTTCTTCCGATGAAAATGCACCTTTCATCTCATTATATACAACACCATTATACGTAATGTCATCCTCCGGAGACTCTAATTCATAATGCCAGCCTTCCTGCTTAAAAATTTCCTCATGCTCGTATATATTTGGATAAAATACGGCGTCCATATATACATGCATCAGATTCTGAAAATCTTTGTCGTTGCAGCTTGCAATCGGATATAATGTCTTGTCCGGATAGGTCACGGCATTTAGGAACGTATTGAGCGAGCCCTTTACCAACTCTACAAAAGGGTCTTTGGCCGGGAAACGCTTGGATCCGCACAATACCGTATGCTCAATGATATGTGGAACGCCGGTCGAATCCTTTGGCGGTGTACGAAAACCAATACTGAATACTTTATTGTCATCCTCATTGCTGAATACCAAAATTCGCGCGCCACTCAAATTATGTTTTAACACCAACGCAAAACTGTCAAGCTCTTTCACATACTCTGCCTTCTGTAAGGTATACGCTTTCGGGATTGTAAAATCTTCTGCTGTCTTTAATCTTGTCTCCATTCTAGTCCTCCATCAATTGTTCAAATTTGCCATATGCTTCCTGCCAAGCTTCCTGCTCCTGCGGCAAATACGTTTTCGTGTCAAACGACGCAGCCAGTATATCACATTTTTGCTGTGCCGTGTCATAACAGTCAAGTGCCTTAAACTGTGCCATGACATTGCCAACGGCTGTGGCTTCGCTCGCCCCGGTAATTACCGGAATGCCAAGTGCATTTGCTGTATATTGATTTAACAACTCGTTCTGCACGCCACCGCCTACAATATATAACTTTTCTTCCCACGTAATATATGGTTTCAGGGACAAATACGTCTGCTTGTATTTGAGTGCCAGGCTCTCCAAAATGCAGCGAACCAAGGCACCATCTGTCTGCGGTATCGGCTGTCCGGTCTGCTTACAGTATTCCCGAATCTTAGCCGGATAGTCTCCCGGCTGCATAAAATCATCCGGTCTTATAAAGCTTTGCAACGGCTTCTCCTTGGTCGCAAGTTCTGCCAGCTGCGGAAATGTATACTCTCTGCCTTCTGCCGCGAAATTACGTCTGATCTCCTGCTGCATCCACAAGCCGATAATATTTACCGTTGGACGATAACCGCCATCGCTCGTTCCCTCATTGGAGATCTTATCGCATATAATGTTATCCCCCGTAAGCATCGTCTTCGAGGAAATACCCATCAAAGACCATGTGCCGCTGGACAAAAATGTATACTGTTCTTCCTCTGCCGGAACCGCCGCCACCGCACACGCAGTATCGTGTCCCGGTGCGGATATAATATGCAGATCCTGCTGTTTTGTCTCTTTCGCAACATCTGTACGCAGAGTTCCCAGATCACGCCCTGCAAGATCCACCTCTGTAAACCAGCCCGGATCAAACTGCAGTTTGTCGAGCAATGGCTTTGCCCAGCATTTTTGCTCCATATTATAGAGCTGTGATGTCGAGGCAATTGAATATTCCGTATGTTTCACACCGGAAAATAAATATTCGATCAGGTTCGGCATCATTAGGATCGTGTCCGTCTGTTCTAAGATGGAAGGCATGTGCTTCTTCATATAGTATAATTTATAAATCGTATTATATGCCAAACTGGCAATTCCGGTCTGTCCAAATGCATATTTTTCGCCATCCAAAACAGCCGCTTCCAGTGCACCGATCGTTGACTCTCCGGTCTGTCCATTTGGATGCAGTGCGATCAGTGCCTCCCTCATATTGGCGTCATCCAGTCCCGGATCGCGGTAACTGCCCGGCATAGCAAGCAGATCTCCTTCCCGCGACAAAAAGCCACAATCCACGCCCCAAGTGTCAAAGCCGACACCGGACAGATCTTTGCCGCTTTTACGCAGTCCATTCTTCATCTCATCCATTAAATGCAGTAAATTCCAGTAGGCATGACCGTTTAACATGCTGAAATTATGCGGAAAACGGTGTACCTCCTCCAAGGTGATCTTCTCACCGTCAAACCGTGCCAGCATACCACGCCCGCTACTTGCCCCAAGATCAAACGCCAATACATTTTTTGTCATATTTTCTGTCCTCCATGATCATAACTCTTCCTCCATAGGATAACACTATCAAAGTTCTATCTGCATCAACCGTCTATACATGATTAAACTCACGTACATACTTTACAAATTCATGCTCCGGTAACGGTTTTGAATAATAATATCCCTGTAGATAATCCCCCTGCAGCCGCCTAAATATTTCAATATGTTCTTCCGTCTCAATTCCCTCTGCAATAACTTTCTTACCCTCATTTTTGATAACCGGCATCAGATCATCCAAAAACTGATTGCCGCCTTCGCCATAAGACCATACCAGACTTTTATCAATCTTTACATAGTCGATTGGCAGCTCCAAAATACTCAAAAGAGTAGAACAGCCTGTTCCGAAATCGTCTAATGCCACCTGCATGCCAAACTTTCGAAGCCTGTCTAACGTACGCTCTACCGCTTGAGGATCCTGAAATTCACTCTCTGTAATCTCCAAATGGATCCGTTCCACCGGAATGTCATATTCTGCAGCGATCTCAACAAAATCCTCTGTCAACCGCTCGTACTGACATTGTCCCGGCGAAATATTAACATTCATATATTCGATCCCATAATCAAAAATATGATTTTGACTGGCAAAAATACAGGCACGCCGGAAGATCAGCTCACCTAATTTCAAAATACAGTGATTCTCTTCCGCAACATGAATGAAATATTCCGGATTGATAAAGTTGCCTTCCTGATCTTTCATTCTGCTAAGCACCTCTAGCGAAGTGATCTTATCCTGTTCCAATGAATATACCGGCTGCATATGAATTTCCATTCTTTGATCTAAGATAGCTTCTTCAATATAACGCAGCACTTCTCTCTGTCGTTCGGTTTCTGTCATAATATCATAACGCAGAGTGATCAACTCTCCCTGTTTATGATGCGCCTTGTGATCAGACCTTGCATAGTGGATCCATTGCACTAATTTTTCAAAAGACGTATCATCGCCTTCATATGCCAACAAATAGTAGCAATAGTTCGTTTTGATCACTTCATCCTCAATCTCCCACCGTTTTGGCAGATAGGATAAAAAGAGTTCATGCAGACGCTTGATCTGCTCTTTGTCTCGACAATGGACTGCAAAGGTCGAGGCACCAATGCGATACACCGTTGCCTCCCGCTTTGTCCCTGTATCACGCAGTATTTCAGATATATTACTTCTTACCTGAGCCAGATTCTCATACTGATGTATACGCAGCAAAGAATTGTATTCGTTAATACGAACCAGCAAAAAATTGGCCGGCTCCCGGTATTGTACGCATTCCCGCAATATGTCAAAAAAGGCTGTCTGATTAAATGCCCAAGTCAAACGATCCATGTAGAAATCCGGACTCTGGAACAACAAAAAATACGCGAAGATGATAACTGCCAAGATGGGATACACAAAGCGGCAGCAAAAGATTCCAATGTGCTGCAGCCCAATTGCTCCAACAAACACTATATTACAGAGCAAAAAGAAACCTTTCTTCTGCTTGCCCATCTTTTTTTCATGCAAGAGCAGATAGATCATGGCACTCACCACATACACTACCGTGATTCCTTCGGTAATACCGGAAACCGGAATCCCATGAAAAACATACTTTCCATTGCTCCAAGAATTACTCTGTAAAAATGGAAGTACAAAGCAAACCGCAGCAAGCACCACCATCAAAATGCTCATTGAAAATATTTGCTTATTATGATAGTTCGTCAGATACGCCAAACTCAAGAAATACAGTACGTATGCTGCGATCAACAGATAAAAAATACTGCCATCTAACGCATTGCATAAACGTTGTGTATGTACACTGCATGTTATCATTCCGCTATTGATCAAACCACAGAGCCCATCAATAAGATTCCCGGCGATCAACAGACATACATTACATAAAAACAGATTGTTGGAACGCGTGCGCAGTCTCTTTTTGCCGACAATACAGCACAAAAGCAAGATCATTAACAACGAAGCTCCGATCTCATAATGCACATTATAAGGTATCATTTTCATAATGTACATCCCCTCCTCTCCGTCTGAGCCAGTCAATCAACTCATCTTCTTGCATATACGGAGTCATCGACTCACCCTGCACGCCTGTCACGCCCATCTCCCGAAACGTACCAAGCGGCATACTGTAATCTACGCCATCCAGAAAAATCTGCCAATTCTGTCTACGCAGCATATGTACCAGATGCTTTAGCTCCATCTGACGATCCTGCATAAAACGTTTTGTCATGTTTTGATGAAACTTTGCCATGTCAAACGGCAGCGCTAACATATCTTTAAGGTTGCACACATTCATACCGAATTGATCCAACAATACAACAAATCCCTTATCGCGCAAATACTGAATATTTTCCTTCAGAATATTTTCCGGCAACGCCTGATCGACATTAATCTCAATAACTAACTGCTCCGGACGTATCTGATGAAACAGCAATATATCGCAATACTGTTCGATCATTTCCTGTGAACTGATCTGCATCGTTGTCATACTAATATGAAGATGCCTGATACCCTGTTCAAAAATATAATGTTTCACAGCAAATCCTATCACCCGCTCCAAGCAGTACAATGTAATTCGATTGCCATTGCCATTTTTCTCGGCAAGTCTCCATATATCACTTTCTTCCAAATAGACTCCGTCCGGCATAGCAAGCATAACCTTGATTGCCAGTCCGGCAACTTCTCCTGCCTCCGTGTCATAGATCGGCTGAAAGCGGAATAAAAACTCATCTCCGTTTGTCATCTCGTTCAATCTGCTGACAGCTGACAATTCTCTCTGTAATAAAATCTTAATATCACCCTCGTAACAAAGTACCTCCTCTGAAATAGACCGTTCTAATATCACATGCCGCAGTCCTTCCATGATCCGATAAAAATCACCGGCATTATACTCCGCATCGATGAACTGTATCATATAAAGCCCGTAGCTGACCGGAATATTTTGTCCGTTGATCCGAAGTGTCTTCGGCATACTCTGCAGCAAATAACGACCTGCTTCCCACGCCTTACTATACGTTTTGAACACTACAACATACTCGGAATTATGGAATTTATACACACCACGTGCTTTCGTTGTGCTTTGCAAATAGGAAGCAATACGATTATGAACTATCGACAACTCTTGCTCTGAACACATATTCATCATACTGGACAGATTACGGATATTAACCGATACACAAGCAAAATTATCCTGATATCTTTCGTACTCTTCAACAACTTTCCGAAAGCCGATACGGGAAAAACAGCGCATATTCTGTTCCAAATGCTGATCCGACATATGCATTGTAACATAGTACACAATAACGAGCAGTGACAAAATAAAGTAAGTAAGTCTCCAGCGCGTAGGTGTCATATATTGAAAATACATCGTTACCATAATGATCGGAACAGTCCATGTAAGAATAAGAAGCTGCTCTTTTGCAATCTTATGACGATATCGATAGAGGAAATATGCATCAGCCAGCATAAGTATTTCTGCACAGATCAATAACACTACCATGCCATAATGAATCTGGTATTGTCCTTTATGTAACCCATTATATTCAAAAAAGAAATGTGTCCATGGATTAGACAATAACGCAATATCAACCAACAGGTCAAACACTAAAAACACTGCACTGATGCCTTGATAAAATACATTGGCACATCCGAGCGTATTTAGTGTGTATTTATAAAACAACAGGCAAACCTGATATAGGCTAAGATTTACCACAGTGGCAACTACAGTTGCCATAAATAGAGCATTGCTGCCTACAACATATACACACGAACGTCCTATAAGATCCACGATCACCGTACAGATCGTCATGATCACCAGTAAATTAAACGTTCGGTTTCTCTTGATATCCAGCCATTTGTGACACGTATAGGACACCAAAATAAGTGCCAGTATCACGATCGACATCACCTCATAAGAAATTACATAATCCATCTTATTCTCCCATGCCCCTCATCGTCCGGAAACTCCGGACAATGAGTCGCTACATTTCCATCATCTCTATCCTCATATATTAATTATCATCCTTCGGCGAATAGATATGATACTGATCTTTTCCGTTCGCTTTGGAATAATACAGAGCACAATCGGCTTGTGTATATAACTCCGTAAAGCTATCTCCCATATCCGGTGCATACGCTACTCCAATACTGCTCGTGATCGATACACTGGATACATTGTCCGTATAAGTACGACGGTTGCCGGCACAAATTTCCTGTGCTTTCTTGCCGATAAACTCTAATAGTCCCTGCTCATCAAATGCCTGATAGGATACGCATACTGCAAACTCATCGCCGCCGAGTCTGCCAATGCAATCCTGATTCGCAAATACTTTATTAAGACATTGCGCTGTCTCTACGATTGCCTGATCTCCATAAATATGACCAAGCGTATCGTTAACATTCTTGAAATTATCCAAGTCGACCATATAGAAAATAACGTATTTATCGCCACGGTTTTTGAGCATTAAAGAAACACGTTTTTCCATTGTCTTCTTGTTGAGAACACCTGTCAGCATGTCATTTTCAGCCCGCTGAACAAGCTCTTTCTCTTCGCTTAATTCCTCATCAACATTGACGATTTTACCGACGAACGATTCATTAGCGCCAAACTCATTACGTTCCAGTATACCGACAATACGATACCATCTGTAAGTTCCTTTGATGTTACGGATACGTACTTCTGTATTAAATTTCGTATCCTCTCCCTCCCAAAAGCTGCTCATGCGACCTCTCAGAGAATAATCATCCTCATGGATCCAATCATATATATCATACACGGCTTCTCCGGAAAGATTGCCGATCTCTGTTCCAATGATGCTCTTAACATCACCATAAAACTCCATTTTGTGTGGACGAAATGTCACCTGGAACGATACACTCTGATCACACTGCTCTAAAATGTTATGTCGCTCATTTTCTGTGCGAAGCTTAATATTGCGTACCATTATGTATGCAGACATAGCAAGAAATATCAAGATAAAGATCACAGATATAACGGTTAACACTATTGTACCCGTGCTAACCACACCGACCGTTGAGCCAAAGCTGTCCATCGGCATCGTCGTAACAGCGTACCAATTGTTGACACTAAGCGGTACGTACTGCGCCGAATATTTGACTCCGGCATGCTGATAGTCTACTGATGCGATCAACTGATTCTCCATGCGTTCCTCTAATTCATCCACCGAACTGACACCATCTAACACCTGACAGCTGTTCAAGTATGAGAAATGATTGCCACCACGATTTTTCAACATGGATTCATAGTCGTTATCTCCAAGCACATAATCGCCTAATCCGTTGACAATACAGAGTGCACCGTCTCCTTTGTAATCCGCTTCATTCAAGACAGTCTTAATTTCCTGTGTCAAAATCCCTGCTGTAATCGTCATAACTGTCTTGCCGTCCTTTTGAACCGGTGCATAAAAGCGCAATACTTCCTTATCGTCCGTATCGATCTCTATCGACGGCGCTACAACATTTTTTCCTTGCATCAGCGTATCATAAAAGGGCTTGTCCTTAAGATTGTCTACCTCATAATTTGCCCCACAGATCTTCTTTCCTTCGTTGTTTAACAGGCATATTCTGCTAAATTCATTCTGTCCTACCAGAACTGTATGCAGATCATCAGGATCTGTGCTGCGAAGTTGCGCGATGCAGTCTGCCATTGTATTGAGCAGTTCCACTCTGTTCGTTAAATAAGAGTCAATATATTTGCCATAGACAAATGCGTTCATGCCCATGTTCTGCTCTGATAAGTTGCGCCGCACATTAACCACTTCACCGGCGATCTGAACGCCTGTAACAATTGACAAAATTAATGAGATAACCAGCACAGCAATGTAAACCCATTCCAATTTAATATGTTTTTTCATATGCTATCATATAGCTCCTCTCGTGTTTTGCCACCCAAGTATATACATCCCCACATATATACACATTCTTTGTTACAGCTTCGACTTTACAAAGCTGCACATAATTATTTACAGTATACTCTTTTTCTGCGGTTTTGCCAATATGCATTGCGAGCCCCGCCAAAGGAAAAAAGTTGCACGATATCTGCCGTATTACGGACCCACGCAAAGAAAAAGGTTTCACAACGCTTGCCGCATCATGAAACCTTTGTATCACACTATATGTGGTTATGTCTCGCATCTCAGTCAATGTCTGCCCCCGACCTTTTCCATTCATCATAATAAATATCTATATACGGACTATGGTTTGGTTTATCTTCATTCCACAATTCCTGAAATATCTGCACCCTGTCGTTTTTCCAGGAAACTTCGTAATCCGCTGGTCCAAATTTGTATTCCCTGACCTGCTTCAAAGTATTGTATCCTGTTTGGACATAAATAATGTTATGTTGCTTGCTTTCCTCTGGATTTGAACCAGAAACATACACTTCCTGTATACATAATACCCAATTCCCACCTGGCTCTTGCTGTTCATAACGGTAGAAATCACCAAAACCATCATATGTTCCATCATTGTCCATGCTTTCCAGCCAGATTACAAAAGAAGTCCCTACAGCCACATGCAGGACAAACAACAATGCAAATAAAACAACGGTTCGTATTTTCTTTTTCCAAAAAATAAAGAAAACAACAGGCATAAGGATAAAAAATATATACGCCCATAAATATACGCCAGACAAGTAGGTAACATGTTTGCCATAAAAACACTCTGTAAGTTTATTATAATGAACAACCTGCCGTTTCTGACTGACCCAAAAATAAAGACAGTCAAAAGCAAATAGAAACAGAACAAAACTATATGCACCCAAACAGCCTATTTTCTTAATCCTGCCATTTTTTTCCATATCTTTTTATCCTCCTTATACTACTCTGCATCATCCCCCTTTACATTACCTTTAATACTAAGCAAAGAGTTAATCAATTCAGGATCAGGTAAAGCACCAAGTGCACCTTTTCTATATTTTTCCATAACATCCGTCGTATCCCTCACTCCCTGCTGCGCAGTAAAATCAGCAAGTGAATATACATATACACCTTCCTCATCTTTATGCACAAACCAAATCTGCTCCTTCCGGAACATTCTCTTGCAGTCCATAAGATTTATATCATGAACTGTAAATATCATCTGTGCACTTGTATTTAATTCATTATTAAACATCGCAACAATCGCCCTTGTAAGCTTAAAATGAATACTGCTATCCAACTCATCCACCACTAATATTCTGCCCTGTTCAAGTGCTTCAATTACATAACTGGCAATAGCTGCAATCTTCTTTGTTCCTGTGGAATCAAACATCATACTTGGTACATGAACACCTTTATATGTGGAAACTAACCTAATCTGATCCATAATATTCTCCGGAATATCAAGCACTTTCTCATCTGGCTTTTCATCCCCTTCTCCCGTTTTCAGTTGTATCTTATCCATATCCACATACTCATAGTTATCCATATACAGGTCTGCATTTTTTATAAACTCAACAACCTTTTGCTGTAACTGATTCTTATTTTTCATGAGTTCAATTGTGTGTTGCATAGGTATGTTATTCATATTGATGACATCAATTTTTTCTGCAAATCCGACAAGAATCTGCTTCATCTCGTTGACATGTTCAAATTTACTTGTATCTACTACATAGCATAGCAAATTATTCTTCGATACAACTGAAATCATATTCTGAACAGATTCATCAATACACTCATATATTTCACTAACAGTATCTTTTTTCAACCAACAAACTTCCTTTTCGTTGTTGTACTGATCTTTAAATATCTCCGAAAATGACTCATATATATATTCTTCTTTTTCAGCATCATACTTAAAATCATAAGAAAACTTTCTTCCAGATGCCATAAATGTAACACCTAACTCGCATACATCACTATCAGTAAATATATTTGGCATCAGTCCATTCTTCTTATTTAAAAGTACATTTCTTATTGCCCTAATGCACTTAATTAGACATGTTTTACCAGCATTGTTTGGTCCATATATTCCTACCGTTTTAAGGACATTAAAATTATTCTTTTTGTGAACATTTGCTCCAAATTTTTTATTTCGCATATCTGCTTTCATTGAAAATGTAATATCATCCTCAAATGCGTAACAGTTTTTTGCTCTTACCTCTATAATCATGGCTCATTCCTCCAAGTCACTTTTCCTATTTACTTATCATTATTATATCATAAATCATTTTTTGTGCAACTTTTTTTCATGAAAAATATTTTTTGTGAATTTAACGATATATCATATGGCAAAAAACAGCCTTTCGATTTTCTGCAAGCACAAAAAACGGGAAACCCCATTTTATAAGGCTTCCCAGACTTACGGATACTATTCAAACTCGATCAGACACGATTACTCTGCCAGACCTCCGACCATTTCCGATACATATTCGTAAATCTTTGGTCCTGCCTGCTCTCCGTATTGTGCCACAAGACGAACAATTGCACTGCCGACAATGGCTCCATCTGCAATCTGTGTATACTGATGAACCTGCTCCGGCTTATTAATGCCGAAACCTACTGCTGTCGGCACATCTGTCACCTGACGGATCATATCAACGATCTGTCCTACATCGGTCGTGATCGTGTCACGCACACCGGTTACTCCGAGCGAAGATACGACATAGATGAATCCTTCTGCCTCTTTGGCGATCATCTGAATACGCTCCTGTGAAGTCGGTGCGATCAGAGAGATCAACTTCAAGTCATATTTTCCAGTAAATTCCTGCAGTTCGCCTTTTTCTTCAAAAGGCATATCCGGAATGATCAAGCCATCGATCCCTACTTCTGCACATCTCTTGCAAAAACGGTCATATCCATATTTGTACAGTGAATTTGCATATGCCATAAATGCTAACGGGATCTGTGTCTTTTTCCGAAGTTTTGCTACCATATCAAAGATCTTATCTGTCGTGCATCCTGCGCTCAACGCACGAAGATTGGCTTCCTGTATAACCGGGCCCTCTGCGATCGGGTCCGAAAATGGAATTCCGATCTCTACAAGTGCTGCACCCGCTTTTTCCATTTCCAAAATAAACTCCTCGGTCTTGTCCAGACTGGGATCTCCTGCTGTAATAAATCCAATAAATGCTTTTTTGTTATCAAATGCGTTTTGTATTCTATTCATGTAAATCAATCCCCCTATATCTGGCAATTGCTGCTACGTCTTTGTCTCCGCGGCCGGACAGGCAGCAGATAATGATCTGATCTTTGCTCATCGTCGGTGCGATCTTCATCAGGTGTGCTACCGCATGCGAACTCTCGATCGCTGCGATAATGCCCTCTTCTTTGGCAATGTACTCAAAGGCATTCACGGCTTCTTCATCAGTTACCGGAACATATTCCGCTCTTCCAATGTCTTTGAGATATGCATGTTCCGGCCCCACACCCGGATAATCAAGACCGGCTGAGATTGAATATACCGGCGCGATCTGTCCAAATTCATCCTGGCAGAAGTAGGATTTCATACCATGGAAGATTCCCTCGGTTCCGGTTGCCATCGTCGCAGCGGTCCGATCCGTATCAACACCGAGCCCGGCAGCTTCACAACCGATCAAACGTACCGATTCATCACCGATAAATTCATAGAACATACCCATGGAATTACTTCCACCACCAACGCATGCCATAACGACATCCGGCAGTTTTCCTTCTTTTTCCAATATCTGCGCTCTCGCTTCCTTACTGATCACGCTCTGGAAATCACGCACGATCGTTGGAAACGGATGCGGTCCCATAACCGAACCAAGCACATACAGGGTATCATCCACACGGCTGACCCACTCTCTCATACATTCATTAACGGCATCCTTAAGCGTCATCGTGCCACTCTCTACCGGATGCACTTTGGCACCCAACAGTTCCATACGATATACATTCAATGCCTGACGGATCGTATCTTCTTTACCCATAAAGATCTCACAATCCAGATCTAACAATGCTGCCGCCGTTGCTGCTGCCACGCCATGCTGCCCGGCTCCCGTCTCTGCGATAATACGTGTCTTGCCCATCTTCTTAGCAAGCAGCGCCTGGCCGAGCACGTTGTTGATCTTATGAGATCCTGTATGATTCAAATCTTCACGCTTAAAATATATTTTGGCACCGCCCAGATCTCTCGTCATCTTTTCTGCATAATAAAGAAGTGACGGTCTGCCTGCATATTCCCGAAGGAGCGTATCCAGCTCTTCGACAAACTCCGGATCGTTTTTGTAATGCTCATATGCCTCTTCCAAATGGTGAATCTCATTCATCAGCGTCTCGGGAATATACTGCCCGCCATGCTGTCCAAATCTTCCTTTACTCATTGTAATCCTCCTAAATCATAACTAATTATGCGTTTCGGTCACTCGTACCGCCTAAATCGTAACTAATTGTTCGTTTCGGTCACTCGTACCGCCTGCGCAAATGCTTTCATTTTATTAAGGTCTTTGCAGTCCTCTGTCTCCATGCAGCTGCTGGCATCAATACCATACGGCGAAGTCATTCTGACCGCCTGCTGCACATTATCCACTGTAATCCCCCCTGCCAAGAAAAATGGTTTCTCCAGTGCTTTGATCAGCGACCATTCAAACGTGCGTCCATTGCCGCCCGCTGCTTCGCCTTCCTTAGACCACGCATCTAACAACAAATACTCACAGTCTATCTCGGAGATATTCTCCAAATCTGCAGTGGATCCAACTTTCACCGTCTTTATGATCTTTGCCGTTTTGCCAAGCAGCGCAGTGCGTTTTCTAAGTGCTTCAATATACGCCGCATCTTCGCTGCCATGCAGCTGTGCATATTCGATCACCCCTGCCGCCAAAAGCTCTGCAATAAAGTCCACCGGCTGATCGACGAACACTCCTACTGTATGAATGCGTGGATCCAGTTGTTCGACAAGCTCTGCCGCTTCCTCTCGGGTCACCTGCCGTTTACTCGGTGCAAACACAAACCCGGCAAAATCCGGCTGCACTTCATTGGCATAAGCAACATCTTCCGGTCTGCGCAGACCGCATATTTTCAAGTGAATCTTGAGCTGCTGCAATGCCTGAACACGGTCTTTAGCACGCATCAGCGTCTCTCCGATCAGCACACCATCTACCGCGTTGCGCTCCAATTCTTTAATATCCTGTGCCGTCTTGATACCACTTTCTGAAATAAATATAATATCCTTCGGCACCTGTGCGCGAAGCCGCACGCTGTTATGAATATCAACTGTAAAATTGCGAAGATCGCGGTTATTTACTCCGATCACACGTGCCCCCGCCTTGATCGCACGATGAACTTCTTCCTCATCATGCGCTTCCACGATAGATGTCAGCCCTAGCGAATCCGCAACCTCCCGAAAATGTAAGAGTTCTTCATCCGAAAGGATCGCACAGATCAAAAGCACCGCATCGGCACCGATCACCTTAGCCTCATAGATCATATACTCATCAACCGTGAAATCCTTGCGCAGTATCGGAATACTGACGGTTTGACGCACCGCCTTCAAATACTCATTGCTCCCCTGAAAATAATAGGGTTCGGTCAGCACGGAAATCGCTGCTGCACCACCTTCTTCATAATCTGCCGCAATCTCCCGGTACGGAAAATCCTCTGCGATAAGACCCTTGGATGGGGATGCTTTCTTCACCTCACAGATAAAGGATATCCCCTCAGCCTTAAGTGCCTGTTCCATCGGAAATCCGGTATCAGCGTTAAGTGCCTGCGCCTGCTCTTTCATCTGCGCAAGCGTTATTTTCTGTTGATTTTCTGCCACTCTTACTCTTGTCTTAGCAGCAATCTCTTCTAATATATTCACGCAAGTCCTCCTATTTCTGTCCGCTCACGATTTTACACGCAGTATCGTATCTATGTAACTCCTATCGCAACATTTCACGCAAAAAACATTGTCGACAGATTATTTGGCGGTAAGTTTCTGTAACTGCTCTAATGCTGCGCCGCTCTCAAGCACCTCTTTGGCTTTGGCAATGCCCTCTTCAAAGGTAATTCCCGCCGTTGCTGTATAAATCGCTGCACCTGCATTTAACAATACAACATCTGTCTTCGGCCCTTTGGCTCCGCCAAGAATATCTCGCACGATCTGTGCATTTTCCTGTGGTTCTCCACCAACGAGATCGCTCTTTTCGCAACGTGTAAAACCAAACTGTTCCGGCGTGATCCCGTAAGTTTTGTACTTGCCATCTCGATATTCGCATACTTTCGTCGGTGCACTAAGGGAGATCTCATCAATACAATCCATTCCATAGACAACCATCGTACTTTTCACACCGAGATTAACTAATACATGCGCCAACGGTTCTACCAAGTTTTCATCGCATACACCCATCAACTGCATATTAGCTTTTGCCGGATTTGCAAGCGGTCCCAAAATATTAAACATTGTGCGGATACCGATCTCGCGGCGAACTGCACCAACAAAGCGCATTGCCGGATGATATTTCTGCGCAAATAAGAAACAGAAATTGTTGTCACGAAGAGACTGTAAGCTCTCCTCTGCATCTCCATCAATCTTTACGCCAAGCGCCTCGAGGCAATCTGCTGTTCCACATTTGCTGGAGGCTGCACGGTTACCATGTTTGGTTGTCTTGATGCCTGCTGCACTCGTGATCAATGCTGCCAGTGTAGAAATGTTGATCGTGTTGGATCTGTCTCCACCGGTACCAACAATTTCTAACGTATCCATATCATTGTCAAACGGAGCACAATGACTTCTCATAACTTTGGCTGCCTCTGTAATCTCTTCAATTGTCTCACCCTTGATAGCAAGTGCTGTTAGGAATGATGCTTTCTGTGCATCGGTTGCTTCACCTGTCATGATCTCTTCCATTACCTGCTTCATTGTCTCCGGTGTAAGATCCTCACCTGCTACTAATGTGCTAATTGCCTCTTTAATCATAGTGATCACTCATTCCTTTCTCGTTATTTACAAACTTTGCTGTATTGTTTCCTGTTACTGTTTCAAAAAATTCTTTAACATATCAATTCCTTTGGGTGTCAAGATCGACTCCGGATGAAACTGCAGTCCGTACGTTGGTGCCTCTTTATGTTTCACTCCCATGACTTCTCCATCGTCCGTCGTAGCAATGACCTGCAAGCATTCCGGTATCGTCTCTTTCTGAGCGATCAGCGAATGATATCTTGCGACCTCTGCCGTCTCTCCAATCCCCGCAAAAACCGGGCATTCGGTGTCAAGCGCTGCCACCGACATCTTGCCATGCATCAATTTCTTGGCATATGTTATGGTCGCTCCGTACACCTCACAGATTGCCTGATGTCCCAGACATACGCCAAGGATCGGTACTTTGCCGTTAAAATATTTGATAACCTCTTCACAGACACCTGCCTTAGAAGGACGTCCCGGCCCCGGCGACACTATGATGTGTGTCGGTGCCAATTGTTCGATCTGCTCTACCGTCATCTCATCGTTACGGATCACACGGATATCCGGGGCGATCGTTCCAACCAGCTGCACAAGGTTATAAGAAAAACTATCGTAATTATCAATCAATAAAATCATATGGCTCCTCCTTACTGCACTGCCATTATGCTAAGCCCTGTGCTTTATCTACTGCATCCATTACTGCTTTCGCTTTGTTGATGCACTCATGATACTCATTTTCCGGTACACTGTCTGCCACGATACCGGCTCCGGATCTGACAAAGATCTTGTCGTTTTTCTTAAACACGGTACGGATTGCAATACAAGTGTCAAGATTGCCGGTAAAATCAACATAACCAATGGCTCCGCCATAAATGCCACGCTTATTGTTCTCTAATTCATTAATGATCTCCATCGCACGGATCTTTGGTGCGCCCGATAAGGTTCCTGCCGGTAACACTGCATCCACTGCATCTAAGCTGTCTTTGTCATCTCTGATCTCACCCCGCACGGTCGATCCTATATGCATAACATGTGAATATTGCAGCACCGCCATATAATCTTCCACTTCTACGCTGCCATACTTACTTACTTTGCCAAGATCATTTCTGCCAAGATCTACCAGCATATTGTGCTCCGCGCGCTCTTTTTCATCACCAAGCAGCTCTGTTCTAAGTCGCTCATCTTCTGCGGCATCCTTGCCGCGGGGTCTTGTTCCGGCAAGCGGAAATGTATGCAGCACGCCATCTTCCAGTTTCACTAACGTCTCTGGCGAAGCACCCGCCACTTCAATGTCATCGCTGCTAAAATAAAACATATATGGGGATGGATTGATCGTGCGCAGCATACGATACGCATTGAACAAACTTCCCTCATAATCGGCTTCCAAACGATTGGAAAGCACTACCTGAAAAATATCTCCCTCGTAAATATAATGCTTCGCTTTCTCAACCATCGCGCAATATTCCTGCTCCGAAAAGAGTGGGCGAAACTCTGATGTGATCTTACCCGGCGTGATCTGTGCCGGTGTGCCATGCTCTATAAGATCCACGATCTCTTCAATTTCTGCGAGACATCTGTCATATTCCTGTTCCAGATCCTCTGTCCTTGCATTGGCGATAATGTATATCTTTTGACGAAGATTATCAAAAGCGATCACCTTGTCAAACAACATAAGGTCGACATCCTTAAACCCTTCCTGATCGTCGGCGTCCAAATTAAGCTTTGGTTCGCTGTACTTAACATAATCATAAGAAAAGTATCCGACCAATCCTCCGGTAAAGCTTGGAAGATCTTTTACTTTTGGACTGGTGTATTCTTTCAAGATCTCTTTGATCTTTGCTCCCGGATGAGCTACCGGCTCTTTTGCTCCTTCTTCGCTCCCACTTTCACGTATACACATTTCACCGTTCATACAGGTGATCTCTAATTTCGGATCATATCCCAAAAATGTGTATCTTCCCCATACTTCCTGATTTTCTACGCTTTCTAACATGTAGCAATGTTTGCTCACGCCTTTTAGGATGCGTAACACTTCCATCGGTGTCACGGTATCCGAAAGGATCTCCCGGCTGATCGGCACAACCTTGTAGCCGTCTGCCATCTGTTTTGCCTGTTCCAGTGTTGTCATGAAAACCCTCCATTCCGCAGACGCTTTGGCGTCGAAGGAACCGCGAGCCAAATGTCAGATTTGGCTCTGCGAACAGGGCTACTTTGTGACGCCTGCGGCACAAATAGCCGTGTGATAAAATACTGCATCAGCAGTATTTTTCACACTAACCTCCTTCGTTTCAAGCAAAGAGTTTCTTAATAGCGGAGCATTTTTTGCATATATAAAACAAAAAAAGTCCTTGTTTAGCATATAAATGCTAAACAAGGACGGTTAATCTTTTACCCGCGGTGCCACCTTGTTTCGTGAAACCTCACGCTCTTTGCGAAATACCAACATATTCCCGGCAACTGACGCATGCCTTACGTCATGGAATACTCAGCCGGATCACCAGCTTTTGACCATGCCCTCTGCGGTCCATTTAATGAACAGCTCTCTGCGGTTTCTCAGCATCCCCGCTCTCTGTAAGCGCCTCTTTCATTTTTATCTCCGCTTCAACGGTTTATTATTATGAAATTAACAATAGTATACTCCTTTTGTAGGATTTGTCAACTATCTTCTTTTCTGATTGAGAAAATTTCTTTTTCAGAAGATCAAACTCCTTCTTCATCAAAAAATAGAATTACAGATTGTCGTACAGATCCTCTGTGAATGTCAGGCTGCCCCGATAACCTGCATACGTACGGTTAAACACCAAACGTTCATTCATCGGAAAGGCTGCCAGAATAAACTGAATATCCTTTTCCAATGCCACCTCGCGTTCATTGCTGCTGCCGATCAACAGCGTGATCTCTTCTTCCTCTTCCCGCAGTGCCTGATTGATCTCATACTGATCGGATGCAAAGATCACCTTTGGCGGTTTCGCATATTCCAAATCCTCAATCTGTGCCACAATGCGATCCTTATCCTCTTGACGGAACAGTGGTTCTGACACGATGACAAGCACCGGCGTAAAACTAAAATCATTTGCCAGATATCTGGTGATACCCACAGCGTTGTTAGCATCTGCCACAACCGCAAAACGCTTCCAGCTAACCACTCCGACAGACTGCGCTAAATAATCATAAACATATTCTTCTTCCGCAGCGATCACTTTATCCACGATCTCTTGATCCAAGTGCATTGCCTCTGCTACCTGTCTGACAAATTTTGTCGTGTCGGTTGCCCCGACAAATAAGCCCGGAACGCGGATGCTTGGAATACCAAATTTTTGTTCCATCTTTTTGGCCGGTCCCTTAAACAGCCATGGATTGATGATGATGTTTAGTGCTGCACCGGAACATTTGCGGATCGTTTCAATACCCTGATGCTTTGTAAAGAACGTATTTACCTTAAGACCTAACGCAGATAAAATACGATCGATCTCCTCAAGCGCACCGCTCCAAAACGGATCATGATACGGGATGATCCCGAAAATATTAACCAATTTATCATCTTTCGGCACATCTTCTTCTATCACCTGATTGATCATCGTCGTCCAAACCGTTTCATAGCCGAGATTGCTGTCTCCGACAAAGCCCGGCGTCTCGATCGGATATACGGAATACCCCTTATCTTGAAATTCTTCTGTAACGCTGACAATGTCATCACCGATAATTCCTGCGGTACATCCCGTCAATACGAAATATGCATCCGCATCAATAATATCAATAGCCCCCTGAACAGTTGTGCGCAGTTTTTCAGTGCCGCCAAAAACAACTTCTTTTTCCAACATATTGGTAGAAGGCAGTGATACAGATGACACAAAACGAGAAGATTTGTGTCCGGACTGCCCTTGATCTGCTGCTGTAGTCTGCATACAGCAGCCCGGTCCTGAATGATAGATCGGACACACACGGTCGATCGCTCCTAATACAGAATTAATGCCTGCTAAAACACAGCCGCCCTTTGGATTTTCTGTAACCTGTGACATATCTTTTCCTGCCTTTCTTTATTTCTTGATATACTTAAATGCATCCTGCTCATACCACGAATCCTTATATGGTAATTTACTATGTTGTGCTAACTTTACATTAAATCCCGGATTTTGCAGCTGATCTGCAATTTTGTTGCCAAGATAGATCAGACCGTCATATCCCATCGTCGGACGCTTACCGTCCAATACATGTGTAGTCGGAATGCCAAGCTTAGCCGCCCAGTCCGGAACACCAATAAAAGCATCCGGTTTTAATTTATTCACAAGATTGACCTGCTCGAATGGCTGCATATTGGCAATATCAACGACGAAGTCTTTATGAATGCCATTGAGATATTCGATATCTGTCTGTGCATCTTCATCATAGGTTGGTGTCTCTAATCCCACCAATTCCATGCCAAAATCATCGATCAAAGCTGCTGCCGCAAAAGATCGCCCGGTACCGCCACAGATAAATACCCGCTTACCTTGCAATCTGTCACGAAGTTTCTGAACAAGCGGCATGATACGCTCTCGCTCTTTCGCAATGATCTCTTCGACTTCCTCTTCCTTGCCCAGCACTTTTGCAATACCGCGGTACCATTTTTCGGTATTACGGATACCGATCGGCATCACCGTATGCGAATATGGGATCTCATAATCTTCCCATAAGGTTTTCATAAATTCATCTGCAAATACTTTACAGATCGAAGTAGATGCCTCGGCTGCCGGAATGCGCTTGATCTTCTCCAGAGAACTATAAAATGGTATGTAATTTACCTCCACGCCAATATTGTGCAGCATACGCTCCATCTCTTTCTGATCAGCATAGCTAACCGTTGTCGGCGCAAACAGATTTACTAATCCTTTTTCTTTCGGCACACTCTCTTTCTTGAGAATATACTTATTGATCGCTAAAAATGCTGCGTCAAAACCGGAAGCACAGATCTTGGACTTAAAGCCCTCACAATGGATCGGCACCAGAACGGTGTCCGGATACTCTTCCTGCAGATCATATGCGATCGCATCGATATCATCTCCAATAATACCGGAGGCACAGGAAGCATAGATAAAGGCAAGCTTCGGATGATAACGTTCCACTGCCTTTTTCACTGCCTCGCGAAGTTTCTGTTCGCCGCCAAACACAACGCTTTTCTGATCCACATTTGATACGATAATGCGTGGATTGCGAATATTTTTAATGCCGCGGTGCGCCTGACCGACACGGAACATATCCACTGCCATGATCGAACAGCCAACACATCCCTGCGGGGAGTGCGAAATAAATACAGAGTCTTCCAAAGACATCAATGCCGCCATACTATTGATCTGCTGGCACTGCAATCCCTGTGCAAACGTTCGGTCTGCTTTTTTCAAACAGCCTTTTCGAAACTGCTCCTCGACTTCTTTTCCCGTCGTTCCTAAATCATTAATTCTGCCCGGTTTACTTTCTCTCACACCGGAATACTGCTTTTTCGCCATAACAATCTTTCATTCCTTTCTCGCAATGCGTCAATGATTTACGATTTGTTGTTATTGATGATCCGTCCATAAATTTTGCTGCTAGATCACATATTGATCCGTCCATAGATTTTGCTGCCATTCCACCAAATCTTCCAGAGTCATACCCTCTAACACACCATTGATCGCCTCGTCTAATTTCTGCCAAATGATTAAGCTGACACAGGTTGCCTTATTTTCACAAGGCCAACCATTGGCACCAACACAGTCTGTCGGGGATAGATTTCCCTCCATAGTACGCAGAATGCGTCCCACAGTATAATTTCTCGGCGGCTCACTCAACATATACCCACCGTGAGAACCGCGAATGCTTTTCACAAGGGCAGCTTTATTGAGCGTCGCCACGATCTGCTCCAGATATTTTTCAGAAATCCCCTGTCTTTTTGCGATTTCCTTGATCTTTACCGGCTGCCCCTTGCTGTAAAGCGCCAGATCGAGCATTAGCTTGATCGCATATCGTCCTTTTGTGGATATTTTCATCTTCGTCACCAAGCCTTTCTTTGTCTTGCTAAATAACACCCTATTTTGTGAAGAGCTTCATCAATAGTGCACTCCACGTCAAACGCAGTTACAGCATGCTTTGCAAGCAGCTTCTGCATATGAAAACCAATCTTGCTGCATACGACAAAGGTACAGTCCGTGACACACTCTACACGGTCATTACTGCCTTCACAGGAATGACCACCGGCATCACAACCGCAATGCTCTGTGTCATTGGCCTGTGATCGCAGATCTGCGTCCTGTCCGTCTTTTAGGACACCTTCATCCTGCTGCACTACCGTTCTCTCTTCCAGTTTGCAATATGCATCCTTTGTAATTTCGTATACTTCAAAACGCTCTGCTTCTCCAAAAGGTGTGTCGACATGCACCCCATCTGAAGTAGCAACTGCGATCAAATATTTTCCCATGCTGTTCCTCCAGCCTTATGATCTGCCAATTTGCGTTGCTGCTTGGTTTCCTGTCTATACCTCAAAATCCTCATTAAACAACAGTTTTCCTGTCTATACCTCAAAACTTTGGTTAAGCAACCGTTTTCCTGTCTATACCTCAAAGTCTTCATTAAACAAATTCGTAGACAGATAACGAAGTCCCGTATCCGGCAGGATAACAACAATATTTTTGCCGGCATTTTCCGGTCGTTTAGCTATCTCCGTTGCCGCAAAGATTGCTGCACCGGATGATGTTCCAACCAGAATCCCATCTGTTTTGGCAACTTCACGTGTCACACGGTACGCATCCGGCGTCTCCACATCATAGCGTTCATCATAAATGTCCATATCCATGATCTCCGGTACCATTTCTCTCGGCACTCCGGCAAATGGGTGCACACCCATAATCTCTTCCGGTGCCGGGTTTTCAGGGCTTGGCAATGAATTTTTACCTGGCTGCAATGCCACTACATACAAGTCCGGATTTTTAGACTTCAGATACTTACCGGTTCCTGAAACGGTTCCGCCGGTACCTACACTTGCCACCAGAATATCAACGTTACCATTGGTATCTTCCCAGATTTCCGGACCGGTAGTTGATTCATGGACTGCCGGATTGGCCGGGTTAGAAAGCTGATCAACGAAAAAGATGCCTTCCTCTTTCGCCAATACTTGATCTCTCAGTGCCGCTACAGCAGCAATAAAATCCCCACCCGTCTTCTCCATTGTTTCCACGATAACCGGTTCTTCCGACAATTTGATAACTTCCGCGCCAAACGCCTTGATCACCTGAAAACGTTCCGCACTAACCTGATCCTGTATGTATACACGGAATTTATATCCTTTGGTTGCTGCGATCGCTGCCAGACCGATTCCGGTATTTCCACTCGTCGTCTCTACCAAAGTATCCCCCGGCTTGATCAAGCCTTTTTTCTCCGCTTCCTCGATCATGTTTAATGCAGTGCGGTCCTTAATGCTCTGATTCGGGTTGAAATACTCCAATTTTACAAGAAGCTTTGCCGAAAGATCATGTTTCTTTTCATAATTTGCCAGCTCCAACAACGGTGTTTTTCCAACTAATTCTGTAATTGATCTATAAATCTTTCCCATGCAATGTCCATCCTTTCTCTATTGCTCTGATCAAATATGATAATCATCCGCAAAATCCATCAAACCAAATTCCAGTAGAATTTCCTCTAAGCGTTCCTGCGTCATCGGCGTTGGAATGTCAAATTTTGTATTATTAATGACAGCTTCTGCTAAATTGCGGTACTCCTGCGCCTGATTGGAATCCGGCTTATATTCGATCACCGTCTTTTTGTTGATCTCAGCTCGCTGTACGATATTGTCACGTGGCACGAAATACAACAACTGCGTTCCCAATTCCTTTGCAAAAGCACGCAAAAGATCCAGCTCGCGATCTACATTTCTGCTGTTGCAGATAATACCGCCCAGTCTGACGCCACCGGTACGCGCATAACGTTTGATACCCTTGGCAATGTTGTTAGCTGCATACAGCGCCATCATCTCGCCACTTGCCACAATATATATTTCCTTTGCTTTGCCCTCGCGGATCGGCATTGCAAATCCACCGCAGACAACGTCTCCCAAAACATCATAAAATACATAATCCAGATCATCCGTATAGGCTCCGAGATTTTCCAACATGTTGATCGATGTGATAATACCTCGTCCTGCACAGCCTACACCCGGTTCCGGTCCACCGGACTCAACGCATCGCGTGCCGCCGTAGCCCTCACGCACGATCTTATCTAATTCGACATCTTCTCCCTCATCACGGATCGTATCCAAAACCGTCTTTTGCGCCAGACCGCCCAGTAGTAATCTTGTAGAATCAGCCTTCGGATCGCAGCCAACAACCATTACTTTCTTACCGTGTTCTACAAGTCCTGCAGTCAGGTTCTGTGTTGTTGTAGACTTTCCAATTCCACCTTTGCCATAAATTGCAATCTGTCTCAATTCTGCCATTGTCTCCTCCATTCCTATCCTATCCAGGATCCTACCTTGTTGTCATTAATCCTTGTATTTGGTCATATACCACAATGCGATGCAGGGAATCTTCAATCTCCCCCGGCAATTCCATTGCAGCTATTCCATACTCATTCATAACCCGCAGTGCACCCATACCAATACGGCTCACTGCTACATAATCACAGTCCGATAAACGTTTTACGTTATCCCGTAATCTTCCCTCATCATGATTACCGGCCTCACAGATCGGTACGAGCTCACGCTTTTCCAAAAGTACGGTGTCCTCATTTTCGGACACCTCGTAGATATAAAAATCACGTGCTCTTCCAAAATGACTGTTAACCACAATGCCATCCGAAGATGCCACTGCCACGCGGATCTTCCTATCATTTTGCATCGACATCATCCTTTCCTAACCATGTGAAAATGTTTCCCGCACACGCAGTTTTCTTTGATAAATCTGATCTCCATATTCTGATCTGCCCGGAACTCCAACTGCATCCGCCCGGCAGTGCTGGCAATGTCTAAATACGTCAATATATTGGGAAGCCGTTGTTCTCGCCGCATCAATCTGACTACAGGTCGGTGCTGTCTGATCCGCCAATTCATACTGTGGGATCAACGGTATGATATTATATATTTTTGCGCCGGCCTCTTTTACCGTCTTAGCGATCTTTGCAATATGATCTCCGTTGATGTCCGGCACCAACACCGTATTGACCTTTATGGTAATCCCGGCAGACGCAACTTTTCGTATGCCCGCCAACTGATTTTTAATGAGGATTTCTGCGCCCTCTACACCATCATAACGTTTACCATGATAAATAATGTATTTATTCAGCTTAGCTTCGATCTCCGGATCCACTGCATTAACAGTTACTGTCAGGGAATCAATTCCTATTTCGATTACTTCTTCTGCTTTCTCTTCCAAAAGCAATCCATTGGTGCTCATACATTTAATAAGCTGTGGGAATCGTTCTTTGACACCGCGAAACGTCTTCAGCGCATAGTCAGAGGCTAATGTATCTCCCGGTCCCGCAATACCAGCCACGGTAATCTCCGGACAAAGCCTCAATGCCTTATCCAGGATCTCTAAACTTTCTGTCGGTGTGATCACTTTCGATGTGACACCAGGTCTTTCCTCTACATCGTTTATAACACGATCACAGAAACGACAAGCAATGTTACACCCCGGACTCACCGGCAAATGAATGCGTCCCACATTATTTTTATGCCCCCCAAAGCAGGGATGGGATTGTTGCAGATCATGATATGTATTACTCACGTTGCTCCCCCTTTCCATTGCGCTCTTTGTATTCCTAGTTTTTCGATAGGTTTTATCAATTTATGATATTTGCAATTATAGCCACCTTTTCCTATATTGTCAATAGGAATTATCAACAATTTGTTAAAAATTTGTCATTAACATTCTGCATCGTCATATTTCGCAGAATATGTCATGCAACTTTTTTCATTTTCGTGAAGAATTAGGAATAAACATTTCTTATTTTCGTGAATATTCAGAGTAAAACATTTCTCATTTTCGTGAATATTCATACAAAAACTTTTCTTATTTTCGTGAATACAGGTTGTTATTTGTGGAAAACTATATTACAATAAAGCTTATAAAATGGTGATTTAAGCGACTAATGCACTGTAGAAAGGAACCCATCATGTTATTTAAACGAAAATTATACCAAAAGCTTTTAAAATGGAAAGAAATATCGGCCGGTTCATCCGCTCTGTTGATCGAGGGTGCAAGACGAATCGGAAAAAGTACCATTGTAGAAGAATTTGCGAAAGCAGAATATGATGATTATATGTTATTGGACTTTGCACGCGAAAGTACAGACATAAAAGACAACTTTATAAATAATATCAATGACCTTGATACCTTTTTCCGCAATTTATTTCTGCTTAAAGGGCGATCACTCCATGGCAAAAACTGCGTCATTATCTTTGACGAAGTGCAGTTGTTTCCATGGGCAAGACAGGCCATAAAATATTTAGTACAGGATGGAAGGTATGAATATATCGAAACCGGCTCTTTGATCTCTATTCATAAAAATGTCCAAAACATTCTGATTCCATCCGAAGAATACAAACTTAAAATGTATCCTATGGATTTCGAAGAATTTTTGTGGGCAACCGATGATACCGTTTCCTATGAAGCAATCAAGGACGCTTTCATAAAACGCAAACCACTCGGTGACAGCATCCATCGACAGCTCATGAACAAATTCCGCACTTATATGGTGGTTGGTGGAATGCCTCAGGCTGTAGATGCCTATATTGCCGGCAAAGATTTCACACAGATTGATTTCGTAAAACGTAATATTTTGAGTTTGTACGAAGAGGATCTATACAAATACGATTCCGAAAACAATCAGCGAGCTTCCATCATTTTTCGTACGATTCCAGAGCAACTGGAAAACAAAAATTCGCATTTTAAATTTTCATTGATTGACAAAAATGCGCGTTATCAGAATTATATCAATGCTGTAAATTTTGTGGCGGAATCCATGATCGGCAATGAATGTATCCATGTTACAAAACCCGAAATCGCCTTGGAACTCTTTGCTGATCGAAGCAATTTTAAGCTTTATATGGGCGATACCGGACTGTTAGTAACGCAGATTATGAAAAGCCAGGATAACGTAGATGAAAATATCTACAAATCTCTGATTTTTGGGAAACTTGGTATCAATCAGAGAATGATCATTGAAAATATGGTAGCACAAATGCTGAAAGCATCTGGACACGACCTATATTTTCATGAATATCGCTATACACCTTCTGATGAGAGTAATGAGAAAAAATACGAGATTGATTTCTTGACCGTTAAGAATAAAAAAATCTGTCCCATCGAGGTGAAGTCTTCCTCCTACACCTCGCACAAATCATTTGATTACTTCGTAAAAAAGTATCAATTGAAAATGCAGGACAGATATATTATTTATACGAAAGATCTTATGCAAAAAGATAACATATTGTATATTCCTATATACATGACAATGCTTGTGTAAGATACCGATTTAATAGGGATCATCTATGAGACGCAGTGCTCGATACAAGCCATTACTGCGCCTCACTCTCCTGCAGTGCCGTCTTAATACGGTCAAGCGCCTCTTGTAACGTTGCACGCGGACATGCTACATTGATGCGCTGAAACCCTTTGCCGCAGTCGCCAAAGATCTTACCACTGTCGAGCCATAATTTTGCCCGATGTACGATCAGATCCTCCAGCTCATCCACACTCAATCCGGTTTCGCGGAAATCCAGCCAGACCAGATAAGTCCCCTCATGGTCTACCATAGACACGCCCGGAAGCTGCGTTTCAACATATTCCTTTGTAAAGGCAATATTGTCGGCAACATATGAGTGCATTGCCTCATACCACTCTTCTCCGTGTGCATATGCCGCCTCGCACGCAACCAACCCCAGTACATTAAGCTGACTAATTCCTGCCGCATCAAGCTGCGCTCGGAACTTTGCCTTTAACTCTCTATTTGGGATAAAGATATTCGAGATCATCATACTGGCAATATTAAACGTTTTGCTCGGCGCCGTGCAGGTCACGCTGATCTGCGCAAATTCTTCCTTGATCGCCGCAAATACCTGATGCTTTCCACGAAATACGAAGTCCTCATGAATCTCATCACTCACAACCGTAACATGATGTTTTACCAAAATATCTCCCATCGCGGTAAGCTCTTCCTTCGTCCACACACGCCCCACCGGATTATGCGGATTGCAAAGCAGGAACAGCTTAACATCGTTATCTACGATCTTACGTTCAAAATCCTCCAGATCTATGTGATAACGGTTGTCATCACCTTTGTACAGGTCGTTGCTGACCACCTTTCTACCATTGTCGGCGATCACCTCCGAAAACGGATAATACACCGGCTGCTGCAGCATCACGGCATCTCCCGGCTCAGAATACGCCTTTACCGCCATTGCCAGCGCAAAAACAACGCCCGGCGTTTTGATAAGCCATTTTTCCTGAATGTCCCAGTCGTGATGTTTTTTCATCCAAGACCGAACCGTCTCAAAATAAGGGGTCTGCACTTCACTGTAGCCAAATATGCCATGCTTCGTGCGCTCTATCACCGCGTCCTCAATATAAGAAGACGTCTTAAAATCCATATCTGCCACCCACAACGGGAGCACATCTTCCGGCATACCTCTTCGTTTTGCAAAATCATATTTTAAGCAATCGGTATTTTTACGATTGACTACCGCGTCAAAATTCAAATTTCTTTCTGCCATTGCTATCAATCCTTTCTATCGCCATGCTGCATTTGCTAGCAATCTATTCTATAATCATCCTGCATTTTCAGCCAAATATACCACTAGTAAATAAACACGCTATTTTATAAAGAAGCAAACACGCTTTCCAGTTCTGCCAACAGGTCTTTGACGTTCTCAATCCCCACCGACAAACGAAGTGTCGCATCTGTAATTCCATTCTTTTCGAGAATTTCCTGTGGAACATCTGCATGCGTTTGTGTCGCTGGATAGGTGATCAACGTCTCCACTCCACCAAGGCTCTCTGCAAAACGGATCATGCGAACCTTTTCTAATACAGCCAGTGCACTTTCTTTATCCTTCAATTGAAATGTCAACATTGCACCAAAACCACGCGCCTGTTTTTTCATGATCTCATAGCCCGGATGATCCGGCAATCCCGGATAAATCACTTTCGTAACAACATCCTGCGCCGTCAGCCATTTGGCAATTTTCAAAGCATTATCAGCGGCACGTTCCATGCGAATCCCCAATGTTTTAATACCTCGCAGGATCAACCAGCTATCAAAAGGTGCTAGTCCCGCTCCCGTTGTCTTGATCAAAAAGCGAAGTTTTTCGCTAATGTCCTCTCGACCGGTTACCAAAAATCCCGCAAGCGTGTCATTGTGTCCTCCCAAATACTTCGTACCACTATGTACTACAACATCTGCACCAAGTTTCAGCGGATTCTGGAAATATGGCGATAAAAATGTATTATCCACGATCAACAACAAACCGTGCTTGTGTGCGATTTCTGCTGTTGCCGCTATATCCGTTACATTCATCATTGGGTTGGTCGGTGTTTCAATATAGATTGCTTTCGTCTGTTCTGTAATATACGATTCAATATCTTCTCTGCAGCAATCAATATTTGAAAATTGTATGCCGTTCTTATCCGAGACGTTTTGAAACAAACGAATGCATCCTCCATACAGATCCGAATCAGCGATAATATGATCTCCCGGCTTGAACAGCTCCATCAGCAATGATATTGCCGCCATTCCACTCGAAAGTGCCAGCGCATCAATTCCTCCTTCCAAAGAAGCCACCATTTTCTCTAAATGTTCTCTGGTTGGATTCTGCAAACGACTGTAATCGCACCCGGTGCTTTGTCCTACTCCCGGATGTGCATACGTCGCTGTCTGATAAATAGGGTAACTGATCGCACCAAAATGATCTGTTTTACCTTCATCTTCCTCTAAATGCAAACATTTTGTCTCAATTTCTCTTTCCATATAACATAATCCTTTCTCCACACAAAATCTTGGCTGTCAGGCGCCGTTTAATTCCTAGTAAACCTGTAGGCATTATTATAAAGATTCCCTCTTACACTGTCAATTGCTATTTCCTATTTTACCTATTGGAATTATTTTTTATGTGTTATAGTTTTTTCCTATTGCTAAAATAGGGGTTGACTTGGAGTCTACTCCAAGTGTTACACTAAGAAACAGGAGGTGACTACCGTGACCATCAAAGAAGTGAGTCAAAAATACAACATTTCACAGGATACTCTGCGTTACTATGAACGAATCGGCATGATTCCGAAGGTGGCGCGAACGGCAAGTGGCATCCGAGATTATCAAGAATCTGATTTGAGCTGGGTCGAGCTTGTCATCTGTATGCGCAGCGCCGGGCTGCCGGTAGAAGCATTGATTGAATATGTCGAACTGTATCAACAAGGCGACCAGACTTTCGGTGCGCGTCTCGAACTGCTGCAGGAACAGAGACGCAATTTAGAAGAACAACAGAAACAATTACAAGCTGCAATAAGTAAACTGGATTATAAAATTTCCCGCTACGAAGTTGCAGTCAAAACAGGAAAATTATCATGGGAGGAAAATTCATGTACTTAGAACAGATTAATGGACCACAAGATGTAAAGAAATTATCCGTAGAACAGTTAAATACTTTGGCAGATGAAATGCGTGCTGCATTATTAAACCGTTTGAGCAAACACGGCGGTCATTTCGGGCCGAACTTCGGTATGGTGGAGGCCACGATCGCACTCCATTACGTTTTCGAATCACCAAAAGATAAGATCGTATACGATGTATCACATCAGTCTTATCCGCACAAAATGTTGACGGGACGTAAAGATGCTTATTTATACGAAGAACATTTTGAGGACGTGTCCGGATACAGCAATCCAAACGAAAGTGAACACGACTTCTTTACCGTCGGTCACACGTCTACCTCTGTCAGCCTCGCCTGTGGACTTGCCAAAGCAAGAGATCTAAATGGCGAAGACGGCAACGTGATCGCTGTCATCGGTGATGGTTCTTTGAGCGGTGGCGAAGCTTTAGAGGGATTAGATTATGCTGCAGAATTAGACGGCAACTTCATTATTGTCGTAAACGATAACGATATGTCCATCGCCGAGAATCATGGCGGTCTTTACGGCAATCTCAAGCTGCTTCGCGACACGAAAGGTCAGGCTGAATGCAACTTATTCCGTGCAATGGGATTAGACTATGTTTATGTTGATCAGGGCAATGACACAGCCTCTTTGATCGATGCCTTCTCCCAAGTAAAAGACAGCAATAAACCGGTTGTTGTCCATATCAACACACTGAAAGGTAAAGGATACGCACCAGCCGAGGAGCATAAAGAGAACTGGCATTACTGCGCGCCGTTTGATATCAAAACCGGTGAGGCACTGTTCCAAGATGCGGAAGAAGATTATTCTTCTGTTACAGCAGAATACCTGTTAGACAAGATGAAAAAAGATCCTGCCGTTGTAGCGATCACTTCCGGAACTCCTACTATTCTTGGTTTTACAGAAGATAAACGAAAAGAAGCCGGAAAGCAATTCGTCGATGTCGGCATTGCCGAAGAAACCGCAGTAGCTCTTGCCTCCGGTATTGCTGCAAATGGCGGCAAACCTGTCTATGGTGTTTACAGCACCTTTGTACAGAGAACCTACGACCAGATTTCTCAGGATTTATGTATCAATAACAGTCCTGCAACGATCGTTACTTTCTGCGGTACGGTTTATGGCATGAATGACGTTACACATTTAGGTTTGTATGACATTCCAATGATGGCAAACATTCCAAACCTTGTTTATTTGGCAGCAACCTCCAAAGAGGATTATATTGCCATGCTGGATTGGAGCCTAGAACAGACCGAACTTCCTGTTGCTATCAAGCTTCCGGGCGGTGCTATGGTATCCACCGGCACACCGGTTACCAAAGATTTTAGTAAGCTCAACAAATATGAGGTAACCAAAAAAGGGTCCAAAATTGCCATTCTTGGTCTTGGTACCTTTTACGGACTTGCCTGCGAAGCTGCTTCTCAGTTAGAAGCAGAAACCGGCATTCAGGCAACCGTTATCAATCCATACTACATCACCGGACTCGATACCGAATCGTTGGATAAGCTCAAAGAAGATCATGATCTCGTTCTGACCATCGAAGATGGCATTTTGGATGGCGGTTTTGGCGAGAAGATTGCCAGATACTACGGTACTTCGAACATCAAAGTACGGAACTATGGACTGAAAAAGGAATTTTTGGATCGCTACGACCCTAACGATGTTGTCAAAGAGAATCATTTGACCGTAGAACAAATTGTTGCAGATATCAAAACACTTGAAGCATAAAAAAGCAAAGCCTGCGCTTTGCTTTGCAAGAATTGCTAAAGCAATTCTTGGTGGCATAACGTAACATTACGAGCAATTTCCTATTAAATAAAAGGAACTGCAGAACGGAGAAAGAGCAGATGTCCGAAGATATGGACACCTGCTCTTTTGAAACATGTAAGATTTTTTATTAGAATCTCTACTACAACAACGTAAGCTCGATAGCATTTCCAGATATTCCCCTCAAATCCATCTCAGAAATCTACATGCCACTTACAAGATTAAGGATACCGATTTTTTCATTAAGATTCAAGGTGGTTTTTCATTAAGATTTGTTTAAGATTTGGCGTTTCCGCATCCATACACCAAACAAAATCCAACCGATCACACCAAATATTGAAACTATCATCCCCGGCCAAAAATATGGATACTTCAACGTAATCTTTGTTTCTCCACTGTTTACTTCCAACAAATTATGAACCGAGTGAATCTTTTCGCTGCTATCAAAAATATCTTGATACGCAATTGTCGTATTAACCTGATCCTGCGGACTAATAATGATAATCTGATCTCCGGCTTGTGCAATATCTAATGGAACCAATGCCCGATCCGGAAGTTCAGCCAAGGAATCATCCATTAAGCTGCCTAAAAACTTCCCAACTGACTCATCTCTAGTCAGGAAATAATGATACGTTAAGTTAATTCCCAAGAATACAATATTATCATTCTCGACGTTTCCCGCAAAATCAATTTTTACTCCCGTATCATATAAATATCCCATTGTATTATCCAGACCATTCAGATAAACTGTTTTCCAATTTCTTTTATCTACGTCAAATAATGACGTATCCAGTTCCCCCTCCTTTGTATAAAGCACAGGGTATCCATTCTGAAAATAAATATCCTGACATTCCACACCCATAAATTCTTTGATTTTAGTTTGTGGATTATCAGGTATTCCATCTCCATTTACAATAATCCTAACCCCCGCCTCACTTAGCTTCAAAAGCATCTTTTCAGCCTTATCTTTATCATCATACGTAAAACCTGACAAGTAAATCACTTTATATTTTGATAATTTATCATACGAATAATCATTTACATTATTCGAGTCCCCCGGTTCTATATTCGGATAACCATATGCTAAGAAATCGGAAGACGAACCGATAGCTAACCCCTCATATTGACAAGTCGTACCAAACTGCTCATAAGTTTTTATATGGTAAAGCAGATAACTATCATTCGATGCTGCCAGTCTGTATCCTAATTTTTGGGCACATTCGGTCACTTCAATCAGATCTTTATCCGGATCTCGAAGCTCACTTTTCTTGATCAACACAGTATCATCACCTAATTCGAGGCATCGATCAAATAAAAACAAATAAAACCCTTCCTCAACAGCATCATTCAAACGAGCAATATTGTTCGATGTTGTTGCTGCCCGCCATCCGGTTCCAAATGATTCCGGAACTTTCGCTCCATTATAGTCTGTCAACAAATATGGTGCCATCGCTCCAAGCGTACTTCCGTCAATCAATGCTGCGCGCTGCTTGGTGATTTTACGAGCCTTTGCAATCAATGTTCCCTGTGCACTCTGCTCCATATTTTCGCTTGCCGTTAGTGTTCCTTTTCCGTGATAGATCAACGTATAAGACGGAACAATGTCGACAACTAATATAATGCAGCAAATAACAACAAATCCACGTTTCAACGTATCCCAGGTCACAAAACTATATAATATAAAACACAGGGCAATCGAAATAAACTGCAGCATCCATATATAACGTCCTCCCGGTATTTTTGCAAAAATAGCACACATAGACGTTGTCGTGCATGCAAAAATGATCAATCCTGCCCAGAAACCGTGCAATGACCTTTTCTTGCCACAAACTGCGCCGAAAACAGCCAACAAAAACACAGACAGGCCAAAATAATAATCAACATTGCCTCGCGTAAGTCTTCTTACCGGATCCAGAGAAATAACTGCGTCTTGAAAATATCCTTTCATCATACGCAACGCATCGTCCGCTAATTTTCCACCACGCAGCGATGGCACAAGCCATATTCCTATCAACGCAAAGCCCAAGAGCATTGCACACATAATTGGAATACAACGACCTTTTTGATGGTTAATGATACGATAGATCAAAAGATAGCTCAACATGATCAGCGCAAACACAGCCGCATATTCCAAATCACACAACAACATGCACGCATAAATCGGAACTATTTTACATACCGTCTTCCATCTTCCCTTTACTAAACTGATTTCTATGAATTACAATATTAATGGCAGAAAAACCATTAGCAAAGCACGACCTAAATGTCCTACTACAAACAACGTATAAAGATTATTGGGCAGGAAAAACCATAAAACACCCACAAAAGTGCCTAGCATAATTCGTTGTTGGCGAATCCCTATATACAGCCAGACCAATGCCCCACCATAAAACACTAAGGATATATATATCAAATATCCGTTAATATCACTTCCACCTGCTAGGAATTGACAAAACGCTGAAAAATACACCGGAAGTGGTGCCCAGTAACGCAACATCTGAACTCCGTTGTACCACAAATTATCATAAAGCGGATACCAATTTCCCTGGCTGATATTATGATATAATACATTTCCCTTATATACATGGCTCATCGCATCTGCTCCCACCGGATACGTCCCACCTATATATATTACAAACACAATCCCTACTACCAGAAATGCATATAATATCATAGCCAATACAATGCCTGCATTTTTCTTCACTGCACTCTCTCCTCGCTACTCAATCACTCGATCCAACACCTCATCAATGATCTCACTCATCTGACGATCGGAATTTCTGCGCACACTTTCCAAATAATCCTCATTGTGCTCAAAATTGATCACATAACTTCTCGTCGGTGTCTCACTACTCTCCATTCGGACAAGTTCTCCATCCAGATTTTGTACGATCTTTTTGATCGCACGCACAAAATAATCGGACATATTTTCCAACGTTGGAATAATATGGTCAAACGGCTCAATCTCATTGATCAAATGATTCTGATATTGATTGAAATACTCATCAATGGCTTTTTCATATGCATCAAACTGCACAAACTTCTGACCATTCATTCGAATGTGAACCATAAATTCCCACGTATGCGGATGCTGTTCTCCCTCTTTACCATCAATAATAATATAATGATTGGCATTCAGGTAAAACTTAAATTTATATTCTCGATTGATCGCTCCACTATGCATGTTTCTTCTCCTTTCGTTCGCGCAATGCCTTCTGAAACTGAACATACACGGCCTGCAGCGATAGTTCCTCATCTTCTTTCGCCATCGTCTCCTCGACGTTAAACATCTCCTCACTTCCCGGAAGTCTGCGCAGTGCTTGTACCGCTTCCTCCATACGATATTGGATAAAGATCAATACAACGCCTAAATCTTCTGCATCAAAACGAATGATCTTTTCATCCAACAGCACCTGTGCCCGTTCTAAAAACTGTTTTTTCGCAGCTTCCGAAGCAAATGAAAGCCGTACAAGTGTAATTGGCGTCACTTTTCTCTGTCCTAATTTTTGGACAAACACATCCATCAGCCGGATATGGTACACATTCCACCGGGTATGATAATGATCCATCGCCTTGATCGTTTCGGTTTGCCGTTCAACAATACGGTTAAGCTCCTCTGTATGTGCTTTCATCTTAGCGAGCTTATTTTTGCGAATATCTGACAAAATACTAAACACCATTGTAGAAAGCAGCAATACGATCAAAATTCCATTAACGAATACCGACAACCCGATCTTGGAGGCCATAAAGGAATTATTGTCCAAAATAACCGTGTCATTCGTCAATAAGCATATTGTATAACGTGCTCCGTTATAGCCAAAGATCACACCGGATGCCACATAACGGTCATCCCCCATCTGAATGATCTTATGTGAGACTTTATTCACTGCCAAATTTTGTAAAAAATCGTTTGCACTGTCTCCGGAAAAAAATGTATTCGATGTAAGTCCCTTATATCGGTTGGTCTCTGTGACATCTTTTACAAACAAAAGGGCTTTGTTCTTCGTCAATGTCCAATATTTACGACTGGATGCATCCAACGAGCCTAATATCTTCGTCACAATCTCTTCATCGCTGCGGTCGTCCAACACATTGATCTGGTCAAGAACAAGCTGAACATACGCATCCTGCTGCTCTGCATAGATTGACAAAATGCTGTCCTCATAAGACTTCATCTGCTGATTGCCCACCCATGCCAGCACACCTACAATAATAATAATCGTGAATGAAATCGTCTTGCTGTTGATCAATAGCTCTTTCAGTTTATTACTTTTCACTTCAGCCCCTCGCCTTTCTATACGTGTTCCTCTGGTTTATTGACAATTGCCCTGATCTTACGGATAAAACGCATTACAACCGCAAAATCATCGGTTATTGTTTTGCACAGACTATCCTTTTCCTGCGTAAAATTCTTTGTTTTCCACGCACTATTGGTATTAATACTATTTATCACGCCTGCAAAGCGAATAAAGAACACTGCCAGATTGAATAGTGGCAGCAATGGCAATACATACCACTGCTTTGCATAATATTTCCGAATCTCCTTAAAGTTCTTTAAGAAACCAACCGTCGATATATAGTAAAAAAAACCAATCAACACATATAATAAATACAAAAATAACGTGGAATATCCCACCTGCGCAAAGGAATAATTCATGCACATCAAGCAGATCAACGCTAAATACCAGATCAAACGTGGAAACGCAAAGGTGTGGTCATACACTAATGTCCTAACGCCTACATTCGTAAACATATTTCTGATTTTTAACTTGTTTTTCAAAAACAAATGTGATACTTCCAAACTTCCGCGCTGCCAACGCTGTCTCTGTGTATACAATTTATTAAGATCCTCGATCGGATCTACAAAGAAGATCGCATCTTCACAGATCCCAACTTTCGTCTTTAATAAATATTTCATCTGGAACGTAATCTGCGTATCTTCACAAATAGTATCCGTATTATACAACTGTGACTTCAGCACAACTGATTTACGAAATGCCGAAAACGCACCCGATAACGTATACACCGCATTGATCTCTGCTGAATAGTTACGTCCTGCCAAAAACGCCTGCGCATATTCCATAAATTCCATCTTACGCAAAATTCGTGGAAAGACTAACGGATATGCCTGTACCTGCTTCGGTTCTGTCAAAATAACCCCGGTCATGCACTCGATCGACTGATCATTTTCAAAACGGTACACCATATTGCGCAAGGCGGAGCGTTCCAATAAACCATCGCTGTCAATATGAATGATGTACTTTCCCTCACTATTAAATAAGGCAAGATTCAATGCTTTCGATTTGCCTTGTTTTGCATTGAGCCACTGCATATGCAGCCCCGGAAACTTCCGCTGGCACTCACAAAATACTTGAAAGCTGTTATCCTGCCCTTGATTATTAACAAGGAAAATCCGGATCTTGGAATCCGGATAATCACTGTCTTCAATCGATTGAATACACTGTTCCAATGTGTCCATAGAATTGTAGATTGGAATTATTAAAGAAATCTCCGGATCAATTGCCGGCTTTAATATTTTTTTCTTAAATAGATGCTTTTTAAGCAATACAAGCACACTTCCAACCGATGGTACAATCTCCATCATAACCGGTATTATGATCCATGCAGCCCAAAATAAAAATGAGTTGCAAAATTTATTTATTAGTTCCATATGTAAATCCGCCCACTTTCTGTCGAACAATCTGTGCTTTTGTAAATACAATAAAGTACAGCATGATCGACAAGCCATAAAATACGATTCTTCCAACAAAAGTATGTGCCATATAATAAGCTGACATTCCCTTGTAATAAATGATAACTCCGATCACTGTGATGCGTATCGCATTGGCAAGAATAATATAAACTGTTCCAATAACTCCTACCGCAATACGTTCATAGCGACTATACGCTTGAAAAAAGGCGAGTAATGACAAATATGCCATAATTTCCAAAATGCCGGAACACTCGAAATCGATCAACAACGAAATCGCACCTGCACGAGAATCTACAAACACTACACCATACTTATAGTAAGCACTAAACATTCCCGTGATCTTGCCAAAAGCTCCTGCGATCGCTGCAACGACTTGTGCGAGCGGTTGTGTGCAATAGGGTCTGACAAATATCATCATCAAAACAAACAGTCCGCAACTTCCCCATATAAAGCGCCACGCCGGAAGATCACTCCGTCGCAGCGCCCATAATATATACAACCATACGATCAGAAATATGATTCCTGCAATTATCGTCATTCCTTCACCTTGCCTTATATCTGCACCACCGTCTGCCTGTCACAAATCATTCCAAATCGCTAAGCCGGTACACCCTCTCTGTTTATGCCGTCTTCACCTTGGATCTGCGCTTGCGATAGAACATCACTGCTCCTACAGATAATACGCAAAGCGAAATTCCCATTGCAGCACCTGTCGAAGTACCTGCGATCGTAACCCACTCCTGTCCGATATTAATATACTGTGCCTGTATCATCTTCATATCAGAAGCATCCATATCAAAATGCTCAGCCAACTTCTCCAGATTCACTTTGTATTCCATCTCGTCAGAAATCGAAACTCCATCTGCAGTCTGGCGTACGGTCAATTTCATCTGTCCATAAATCGGTGCATCCTTGTCATTGATACTAGATGCTGTCGATCCGGAATCCCGATCCCACAGATAGAACTCATAGGTTCCTGCATCCAGCCCCTCTAACTTAGGATTCATATTGATCTTACCATCTTTATCAACTGCAACCAAGCGGAAGTTAATGGAAGTCTTCTCTTTCTCATTAACGCGGATCGTAAACGGCTGGAACTCGCGCTCATTTTTATGCAAAGTAGAGAGTACATGTCCATACAATGTTGTACCGTCTAAATACAACGCTGCCTCTGCATCCTCGCCAACACCGCCACTCGTAGAATACTGTACTAACTGATGCGGATAATAATCCCAGTCTGTATAATTCCCGTCATATTTAATGCCATGAAAAGACTTATCCTTACTGTCATTCTCTTTGAGGTTAGCGATATCTTTGATAAACATATCCTCTGACATATAATAGCCAAACGAGATTGTATCCTTATACTGTTTGATGGCTGATGCCGGAATCGCAATCTCGTACTGTTTGTTCGAGTAAGAAACCTTGGCACCTTCAATACCATCAATAGAATTTTTATTCAATTTAAATGTTGTATTACGACCTAAATCTGTATAGATCGTATATTTACCATTACTCTTATCACCGGCTGATGTGGCTGAGCCAACGCTTTTCTCCTTGATGTAGATATAGAAATAATCTCCATCAAATACGGTCGCTACCTCTTCCAAAGAAGCATCATTTACATCTGTACGCGCAACCGCATCCCAGTCAGTAAACGTTCCATCGATCGTAACACCCTGATACACTGCTTCCGTCGGCTCCGGCGTTGCGACTTCCTTAAGATCCTTAATATCACTGCTCTTTACCGTTGCCCCGCAATATTTGATCGTATAATCATCATCTACGAAAAATGTCTGCGGAATTGCAAATTCAATCTCATATTTATTCGCTTCCTTGCTTGGCTCATAAGCTCCTATCGCTCCGTCAATATCACCATACCAGGCATCCTTAAATTCCTTCAACATATTAACAAAGCGAATCTGGGTATTACGCCCTCCTTGACCGCTTGCATAGGAAATGTCTACGTAAGTATTTGTGATCGGAAGCCCCCATTCGTTGCCTCCGTTCTGCTGTACATAAAAATATACATACTTATCATCCTGCATTACTGCCCATTTTTCAATATTAGTGTTGGTCGATGTCTGCATTTCAACACCTTTCCACTCTGACGCCTTGCCATCGATGGTAACTTCTGCTGCTGATGCGATCTGAAATGACGTCAATGTACTTACCGCCAATACCATCGCACTGATCACTGCCAAAATCTTCTTCATCGTTACCACATCCTCTCTATCATTTTTATCTTAAAAGTTAATATTTCAGGGAAAAAGACAGGAAAATATCATCATCTTCCTGTCTCCCTATTCCCTACTACTTAATATATCGACTTTTTTCGTAGTATCATTATAACAATTTGTCAAAATTCGTCAACCCCTTATTTTTAGGCATTTTATATACTTTTTTAAGTAGTTTTATACACTTTTTAAGCAGTTGACATTTCAAAAACGTTTGCGTATTATTTTGTTCCAAAGATACGATCTCCGGCATCGCCAAGACCCGGACAAATATATGCATTTTCATTGAGCTGTCTGTCTACATGACCTACATAGATCTGAATATCCGGATGCTCTTTGTGTAATCGCTCCAGTCCCTCCGGGGCAGCAATAATGCACATAAACTTGATGTTCTTGCCACCATGTTTCTTGATCTGATTGATCGCATCCACTGCAGAACCACCTGTTGCCAGCATCGGGTCACAGACCACAATAGTACGCTCCTCGATCGGATCCGGCAGTTTGCAATAATATTCCTGTGGCTCATGTGTTTCCTCATCACGATACATTCCAATATGACCTACTTTCGCAGATGGCACCAATGCCAGAATGCCGGATACCATGCCAAGACCGGCACGAAGGATCGGAACAACGGCAAGTTTACGGCCTGCGATCATTGGTGTCATACACTTCTCGATCGGAGTCTCGATCTCAACATCTTCCACCGGAAGATCTGACAGCGCTTCAAATCCTTCTAACATTGCGATCTCGTCAACCAACTGACGAAACTCATTGGTTCCTGTGTTTTTATCGCGCAGCAAGGATATTTTGTGCTGAATCAACGGGTGCTCAAATACTACTACATTATCCATAATATACCTCCAAAATCAGTTAAAATTAGCAGCCTTATATTTCTTAAACTATCATTTTCTATTTGTCGTCGTGGTTCATAACATAACTCCCACGGCTCTGATTCTATTTGTCGTCGTGGTCCATAATATAACTCCCACGGCTCTGATTCTATTTGTCGTCGTGATTCATAACATAAACCCCACGGCTCTGATCTCCATCCGGATTCTTGCCGAACGTATAATCATTGCCCGGCAAAATAGCATTCAACAGGATTCCGGCGACTGCAGCTACTGCCAAAGCAGTCAAGGTGATCGTCGCACCACCAATTTTGAATGTCAGACCATTCGAAAAACCTAATCCACATACAAAAATGACACCGGCAATGATCAGATTTCTGGACTTTGTAAGATCCACTCTGTTCTCAACCACATTACGAACACCGATTGCAGAAATCATACCATATAGCATAAATGATACTCCACCGATAATGGATGCCGGCATTGTTGAGATCACTGCTGAGAACTTTGGTACAAAGGATAGTAACGCTGCGAATACCGCTGCAATACGAATTACTCTCGGATCATACACTCGAGACAGTTCCAATACACCGGTATTTTCGCCGTATGTTGTGTTCGCCGGTCCTCCGATAAATCCTGCGAAAGCGGTTGCAAGACCATCGCCTAACAGAGTTCGATGCAACCCCGGATCTTCGATATAGTTTTTACCAACTGTTGCAGAAATTGCTGACATATCACCAACATGTTCCATCATTGTTGCAATAGCAATTGGTGCCATAACAAGGATGGATGTAATATCAAATTTGCACATCTGGAACGGTGGAAGTCCGATCCACTTAGCTCCGGAAATAGAAGTGAAGTCAAGAATCGCCTTACCATTTGGATTCGTAATACCACAGGCTGTCAAAATCAGCGCAAAAGCATATGCAATTACAACACCCATAAGGATCGGAATGATCTTAAACATTCCCTTTCCCCAAATATTAAAGATGATGATCACCGCCAATGCTACAAAGGCGATCAGCCAATTGGTCGATGCATTTTGGATCGCCGATGGCGCAAGAGATAAACCAATGCAGATGATGATCGGTCCTGTTACTACTGGCGGCAGAAAACGCATAACCCGGTTTACGCCAACCAGCTTAAAGATCAACGCAACGACCAGATACAGCAGACCTGCCACTACAATACCGCCACATGCATATGCTACTTTATCATTAGCACTCATTGTTGCGTACATCCCGTGTTTCAAATTGGCCACGGTATAAAATCCACCTAAAAATGCAAAGGAAGATCCCAAAAACGCCGGAACCTTAAATTTGGAACACACATGAAATATCAGTGTACCAACACCTGCACAAAACAACGTAACCGCAACCGTAAGCCCCTGTGTGAGCGGTTCGCCGCATGCCTCCTTAAAGTAGCCGCCTACCAATATCGGCACCAAAATAGTCGCGCCAAACATGGCAAACATATGCTGTATTCCAAGGATCAGCATTTTTGCTTTGCCAAGCTGACGCGCATCATAAATACCTTCTTTTGTCTCTTTCATTTTTTCCTCCAATATAATAATATTTTCAACTAAGACCGTAAAATTTTGCAGCCCAAATCTACCAAATATCATAGCACGGAATGAAGATTGTAGCAATATTGTACTGTTATTTATAAAGAAAGATCCAACTGTGCTGCCACTTTCGACAATTGCTCCGCAGAAGCACTTAATGCACTTTCCTCCTGTTCATTAAGCTGGATCGGCACACGAGTTTCCACTCCTTCTCTACCAACAACCGTAGGCATACTCAGGCAAATATCACTGATCCCATACTCTCCATGCATCATAGAGGAAATTGGCAGGATCGACTTTTCGTCACGCATAATGCACTCACAGATACGTTTAACCGACATTGCGATACCATAATACGTCGCACCCTTCTTTTCGATAATATCATACGCACTGTTCTTAACATCGTCTGCGATTCTGTGCATTGCTTCTTCATGGTTAAAATGTCCACGTAATTCGCAAAAATCATTGACCGGGATTCCCGATACGTTAGTACTGCTCCAAGCAACGATCTCGCTGTCCCCATGCTCTCCAATAATAAAGGAATGAACGCTTCGGGAATCAACTTCCAAATGTTCTCCTAACGCATATTTTAATCTTGCAGTATCAAGTACTGTTCCGGATCCTATGACACGATTTTCCGGAAGACCGCTCAGCTTAACTGCAGTATATGTTAAAATATCAACCGGATTTGCCACGATCAGAAGGATTCCTTTATAGTTTCTCTTCGCAATCTCAGGGATAATGCTTTTGAAAATATTAACATTTTTATTGACTAGATCAAGTCTTGTCTCTCCTGGTTTCTGGGCTGCACCGGCTGTCACTATGATCACTGCTGCATCCACAATATCATCATAATCGCCAGCGTATATTTTCATCTGTCCCGCAAATGGCAGACCATGCGCAATGTCCATCGCTTCGCCCTCTGCCTTATCGTGATTTGCATCAATCAATACTAATTCCGAAAATAATCCGCTCTGCATTAATGCAAATGCCGATGCTGAACCAACAAATCCACATCCTATCATCGCCGCTTTTCTTGTGTCTACCTGTTTGCTCATAGACTACCTCCATTTCACTTCTGTCAATTGTTACCTACTCAAGCTTCGCACATCCGGAGCCGCCATCGGACATGTATTCATCAGAGACTTAACAAAATAAGAAATCACGCAAAAACTCTGCGTTCTGCGGCAATTATCTTAGCTCGCTGCCGACAGAGCAAGTTAACTTGTCGTCTGCAAAATATCGCATTTATTGCAGACATAATAAGCAATATGTGACGACATGGTGATTTCGGATGTGCGAAGTTTGAGTTATCTATATTATGTACGACCTTATTATAATATATGTGTCAAATTGTTGAAGCCATTCATTATATCTTTTTACACATTTATTATCGATTAGTGTTATTTTTTGAGAGATATTCATGTGATTTAGTGTTGTTTTTTTCTCTTTTTTCATTGATTTTTACACGAATCATATTTATAATATATACTCTTCCGCTTCGGCGATATCAGCATGCCGACAGCTTTCAAGTCACTTGACATCTATTCTGCTCACTCGAAAAGTAAGCTATTTTATATTTTTTTCTTCTTCCAGCTCCTGGACAAGATATTCGTCACTCATACAATGCATATCGGATACCCCCTCGCTCATGAGCTTATACAATTCGGAATGATAAAAAATATCTAAAGCTTTCTCCAGCGAGATATTATTCTCTTTTGCAAAAAGTTCTACCACTCGTGCATACTTCTTCTGTAAGAGAATTGGATTAGCATTCATAGCTTTTCACTCCCTTCAAACAACAAATAAGACAGTGCCTTTTCCAAAATCAACATTCGGTCTGGAGTGCAACAAATCCGGCTGAGCAACCACTACAAATGAGCTATGATATAAGATCATAATTTCACGCCTCTTTCTTTCATAATATCAATAATATCATTCACGATATACTCCTTGCTTTGCGTGTGCAGAACCTCATATTCCGGAATGATATATTCATTCAAAATATCTGTCTGTTCTGTCAAGGCGGCATAGACCTTGGTAGCATCCACATTTAACTTTGATGCAACATTTTCAATACAGAAAATTGCAAATTCTAATTCTCTGCTTCCATGCATAGTCTTATCCATTTCCATAACTTGCATGACCTCCTGTTCATAGTCGATTCATCTATCGTTATAACAAATTATTCAGATATGTCCGTATTCTAGGCCTCATTCTTCCGCTTTGAGCCTTCCTTCCGACACATACCCCTCTATCGGGTCATAAGAGAAAGTATTGCAGGTGAGAAACCTGTTTTCTCAGAAATTTTTCTGATATTTACCTTCACCGTCTCACCTCAATTCTTACTGAATTTTCTTAATCTGAATAGCCATATATGGTTTTCCCGGAAGTTCTACCTTAAATTTTCCCTTGAATACTCCTCTGTCTTCCACAGTCATGTTCCAGGTATCGATTACTTTTACCCGAAATTGTGTCTCATCATCAAAATAATATTCTCTAAAAGATGGCCGCATAAAGCTAAAATAAATCAGATAGTAGTCTTTCACTTGTTTCATTTTCTGTGTAGTCTCTTCTGGTACTGCACATACTTCATCCCATCCGCTATTTTCATAAGGACGCAACCCGATTCCCGGAGTTTCACACATAATGTCATGAAGCAATTTAAATCTCTTATAACTCTCTCCATGAAGTGTACCCCCATGAGACCACCAAAGAATGTCCTTATCATTCATATAGGTTTCTCCATGTCCCGGATATCCTCCTCTGCAAGCTGCTTCCCAAAAACGTCTGGTAAGTTCTTCACCACTGATATTTCCCCATCCATGCTGTATATTTCCTTCATAGGCAATTTCATCTAATACTACCGGTTTTTGATATTTTTCTCTCCACTCGTTTACCAGTTCTGAAGATTTGTATAAATCCTGTCTCTGAATACTACAATGAGTAATCCATGGACGATTGTAGTCATAAAATACAAGACAGTTATGAATAGAACGCAAATGATGATATGGGTCTTTTTCACAAATAATTTTTGCATAACCTTCCCAATCCTCCACTGCCTTGTGGTCAAATAAGTCATATTCATTTGCCAGAGACCACCACATATTGCGATACGCAGAAAATCTGGCCAGCACATATTTCCAATATAAGGCATCCTGTTCTTTCGTCATCTGAGCAAATCCCCAGCGATCATAAGGATGCATAACAATCAAATCTGCTTCAATCCCCATATCTCGAAGTCTCAAGATACATTTTTCAATATGCTGGAAATGTTTCGGATTAAATCTGGTAAAATCCCAGTGATTTCCCTCTGTTTTTCCTGTATATCCATAGAAATTTTCCTTTGTTAATACACTGGAATCCATAGGTGTCCCTTCATATGGATAAGAGCGCGGTTCACCCAAATTGTAATCATAGTGTTTCGGGAATACGCAGAAGCGTATTTTGTTAAATGCGCTATTCTTCAGTGTCTCAAAAGTCTGCTCAATCAATTCATCAGACTGAAGGTTCCACACATAACAGGTGGTTCCAATAGAATAATAAGGAGTACCATCTTCATAGGCAAAATGATAGGTATTTGCCACCCGCACTGGTCCATGGTTGCCTTTTGAAGGAGCTGTTACTGTAAAACCACCCTCATACTCTTCTTTTGAAAAGCTTCCAGTCACTTTAAATCTATATTCTCCTTCAAAAGATGGCATAAACCGCACTCTATAAATGCCATCACCGTCATAAAAACCGTCAACCGTAACAGTCTCATTCTTTCCTGTAAAAACGCCCTGAATTTCATAATCTGTAAAAGGATTACCTTCTGCTTTTCCCTGTATTTCTATCTCAAATAGATCCCATTTTTCCACCTGTGCGGCATATTTCAATCCATCCATTATTTGTTATACCTCCAAAACTTTTTAATCAGCCCTTGACCGCTTTAATTCCATCTGTATCATGAAAGGAGTATCGTCAATGATCAATCCATTTCTCTTAAAAATAACCAGTTTCACCCTCATTATTTTAGATTCACTGATGTACCCCATTTCCTTTGCTACTCGAAATACCTCCGCTGAAGTCTCTTCACTGACTCCCTTTTTATGGTTCAAGGCATTAGAAATGGTAGCTGGCGAAAATCCAGTACGTCTGCTAATATCTTTTATACTCACTTTCATAACCAAAACCATTCCCTCTAGATTTTTTTATAAATTTTTATATACATAATAGCAATTTTTTTTCAGAAAAACAACATTTTATTTCCTTGAGTTTCCGCAGTTTTATCCACAGAACCTATAATCATCATTGCTTATTATAAAAAACTTTTTAAAATGCCAAAAATATAAGGAATCCTATTTCTTTTTGATGTAAAATTTAATCACCACAAAAAATCATACTAAACAAAAAAGAGGAGGATTCCCTGTGGTTAATTTTACATCAAAAACTTATCAAATGAAACGGGAGAGACCCGCAGGCTCTCCCCCGCCTGTAGGCTTCGCAAGTTTCTACAGAACGATCACTGAGCTTAGAAAAATCCTGCTTTTTCTTTGCCGTAGCCTTCCTGACAGCCCAGTCGAAATCTTCCCTGGTAACAAAATTCGGCAATCGAATAACAGAGATCCACTTAAAATCTTCCTTACGAGCATAATCAATTCCGGATACTCCATCCTGACACCAGAATCCCTCTAATGGTGGCACCACATAATCGAAATATCCGTCAATCTAATGGTCTTCCTTTTTACTCATTTTTATCGTAAATGCAATTCCGTACAGAATACGACAACTATCCATATCCAGTCTCACATTGACATGATGCTTCGTTTGGACAATAAACACACTGTCTCCACATGATAGCTGTGACCGAACATATCACACGGGCAGATTCGTTTCAGGACATACCCATTCTCTCCAAAATACTTCAAGTCTCTTGCCAGCGTTGCTGGATCGCAACTGACATACACAATGCGTTTGGGCTCCATCTGAATGACCGTTTGTAATAATTTTTCGTCACATCCCTTTCGCGGTGGATCGAGCACGACCACGTCACTGCGCAATGTCCCTCCGCTCTCACGATATTTTGCCGGTACGACCTCTTCTGCTGCCCCGGCAAAAAACTCTACGTTGGATATCTCATTCAATGCTGCATTTTCACGTGCATTTTTTACAGCCTGTTCTACGATTTCAACACCATATACCTTGTCCGCTTTTTGGGACAAGAACAAGGAGATCGTTCCAATGCCGCAGTACAGATCCCAAACCGTTTCATCCTCATGCAGATCAGCATACTCTAATGCCTTATCATAAAGTTTTTTCGTCTGAATAGGATTTACCTGATAAAACGACTGCGCAGAAATACGATAGCGTAAGCTGCCGATACAATCTTCTATATAATCCTGTCCATAAATCGCTTTCGTTTCCCGGCCGAGAATAACATTTGTATTTTTATCGTTGATATTTATGCAAATGCTGACAATCTGTGGATTCGCTTCTCGCAGTACTTCGATCAATGCTTCCTTATGCGGAAGTCTGGTTCCATTAATAACCAGACAAACCATGATCTGCCCGGTGCTTTTGCCGGAACGGATCAATATATGCCGCACAATTCCCTTCCCGGTCGTTTCATCATAAGCACGAATGCCATATTGCTTCATAAAGTCAAGCACGGTGTCTATGATCAGTTGGCTTGCCGGATCAGCAATCGCACAATTGCGGCAGGAAATGATCTGATGCGTACGACCGGCATAAAAACCTGCGACCAAATTTCCCTCTTTGTCATAACCAACCGGGTATTGCGATTTGTTGCGATAATAGTATGGGACTTCCATTCCCATGATTGGTTCCATAACAACCTCATTTTTGTCTATATCAATCCCGCCGATGCGCCGGAGACAATTCGCCACTTTTTCCTGCTTCCACTGCAACTGCTTTTCATAGCTGCAGTGCTGCAACTGGCATCCACCGCACGGTCTTGCCACCGGACATTTCGGTTCAACGCGGAACGGCGACGGCTGTATAATTTCTAACAAACGCGCATATCCAAAATGCTTTCTCGTTTTCATTACCCGTACTCGGACAATATCTCCAACCAATGCGTCCTTGACAAAAAGGGCGTACCCATTTGCACGCCCAATTCCTTCACCTTCTGTTCCCATGTCAATTATTTCCAGGGTCAGCTCGTCATTTTTGTGACAAACCGCCTCTGAAAAGTCTTTTTTTGTTTTTTTTCCCATGCTACTATCTATTCCTTCCTCAGCCCATATCTTCTTAAGACCTTTCACAACCTTCTCTATTTGCGTTTCTGCAAATATCCTGAGCTCTGACGTACATTGGAATCTACAATTCGATTAAATCCAAGCCATTCCATCGTTGGATCCGCTTTATCAAATAATTCCGTCATTGTCTCCATGCGCGCATCAATATTGTCCGCAAAATTAAGTGCCATCGCCTCTGCCAACGCCGGTTTTTTAGGAGATCCATATTCTAACTCACCATGGTGCGCCAAAATGCAGTGACGAAGCTCCGTTGCCAATACCGGTGGGAATCCCGGAATCTGACTGCTCCATTTGCCGATCAGCTCAGCACCCAAGAAAATGTGTCCCAAAAGCTGACCTTCATCTGTGTATTCATTCGTCGGAAAGTCAGACAATTCATATAACTTTCCAATATCATGAAACATCGCTGCAGTGATCAGAAGATCATGGTCTAAGATTTCATAATTCTGCGCAAAATACTCGCACATTTTTGTTACACCGAGCGTATGCTGTAACAGTCCGCCAATAAAACCGTGATGCACCGATTTGGCAGCAGAATGCTGCTGAAACTCCTTAGCGATCTCTGTGTCATCCACGAACACCATCTCTGCAAGTCTATGTAAATGTGGCTCTTTAATCCCGTCAATATGCTGTTTCAGCTGCTCATACATCTGAGGAATGTCGTATTTCGATGCCGGAATATACTCTTTCGGATCATATTCTCCCTCCTGCGCTTGGCGAATACGATTAATGTTTACCTGTCTGCTCCCCTGAAAAGTCGTAACCATACCATCTACCATAATAAAATCCATGCTGTCAAAATCGTTGATCGCATTGGTGAGTTCCCAAACTTTTCCGTCAATAATCCCCGTTTTATCTTGCAAGAGCAAAGAATAATAAGTCTTACCAGCCTTTGTTTTTAATACCTGCTTGGATTTGCACAAATAAATGCCAAAAAACTTATTTCCCTCTTGATATTCTTTGATGTATGTCATATCTTTTTCATTTCCTTTCTGTCCTTGATCTTATCATATAGAGAAAATGTTAGCATATTTGACCGTCCGCGTCCAGTCCAAATCTATCAAAAAGAGGCTGTATATGAACCATCTGCAATTCATATAACAGCCCCTTTTTGCTTTTTTATTCGTCTTCGTAACGATCTCTCAATTTCTTTAGTGCCTTTTTTTCAATACGTGATACATAAGATCTGGAAATTTGATAAATTTCTGCGATCTCCCTCTGCGTTTTCTGCTCTTTTGCCTGTATGCCGTAACGCAGGCAAAGTATCTCTTTTTCTCGTGGTGTCAGGGTTTGTTCCATATATTGTTCCAACTTACCAATATGCTCTTTTCTCGTCAAACGGTCTGCAATATCTTCTTCCTCATATTCCAATACATCAAACAGATTGATTTCATTTCCTTCCTTATCCGAACCTATGGTATCAAACAAATATACATCACGCGCTGTCTTTTTTACGGAACGAAGATACATCAGTATTTCATTTTCTACACATCTCGCACAATACGTTGCAAGCCGAATCTTTTTGTCTTCCCTAAAACTGTCCACTCCCTTGATCAGTCCAATCGTTCCAATCGAAATAAGATCCTCCATTTCTACCCCTGACTGCTGGTACTTCTTGGCAATATAGGCAACCAAGCGCATATTCCGCTCAATCAATTGATTACGCGCCTGCCAGTCACCTTCCTTGCATTTTTTCAGGTACTCTTTTTCTTCTTTGGCGCTGGGAGGTTGTGGAAATGATTGCATTGTCGCACTTCCCCTTTCACGCTATCCATATATCTTATGCAGCGCACCAAAAGGAAGTGCCTTTCCACATTTTACAAAAATGCTATTTACTTAAACTTCGCACATCCAAAGCTACTGTCAGGTCACATATTACTTATTATGTCAACAATAAATATGATATTTTGCAGCCGACAAACTAACTTGTTCTGCCGGCAGCGAACTAAGATAATTGCCGCAGAACGCAGAGTTTTTGAGTGATTTCTTATTTTGTTAAGTCTCTGATGAATAC
>PPYE01157875.1_pt1 | contig 103051 bp, 99 predicted proteins | sample 1559881 | NCBI WGS metagenome assembly PPYE01 (sample SAMN08240022, study PRJNA423297) | Human gut metagenome, whole genome shotgun sequencing project.
CGGCGACCCCGATGCCCCCGCCCGCGCGCTGATCTTCGATTCCGTCTACGACTCCTACCGCGGCATCGTCACCTACATCCGTATGGAGGACGGCGAACTGCACGACCGCGAAAAGGTCCACATGATGGGCATTGGCATGACCCACGATCCCATTGAAATCGGCGTGATCAGCCCCGATATGACCCGCACCAAGGCACTCGGTGCCGGCGAGGTCGGCTACATCATCACCGGTGCGAAAGATGTGAGTCAGTCCAAGGTGGGCGACACCCTGACTTCGGCCGTCCGCCCGGCCGCCGAGCCGTTGCCCGGCTATCGCGACCCGAAGCCGATGGTCTACGCCGGTTTGTTCCCGATCGACAACGCCCAGTTCCCCGAACTGCGTGATGCACTCGACAAGCTCAAGCTCAACGACGCCGCCCTGATCTACACGCCGGAAACCTCCGTGGCCCTAGGCTTCGGCTTCCGCTGCGGCTTCCTGGGTCTGCTGCACATGGAAATCGTCAACGAGCGACTCTCCCGCGAGTTCGGCCTCGACCTGATCCAGACCGCCCCGAACGTCACCTACGACGTGACCGCCGAGGACGGCAGCCAGCATCATGTGACCAACCCGAGCGAATTCCCGGACGGCAAAATCAAGAAGATTGTCGAGCCGATGGTTGCCGCCGACATCATCACGCCCAAGGAATTCATCGGTGCGGTGATGGATCTGTGCCAGGACCACCGTGGCATTATGGGCACGATGGAGTACATCTCCACCGATCGTGTCGAGATGCACTACCGCATTCCGCTGGCGGAAATCGTGTTCGACTTCTTCGACCAGCTCAAGTCCCGCACCAAGGGCTACGCTTCCCTTGATTACCATGAGGATGGCGAGCAGTCCGCCGATTTGGTCAAGGTGGACATCCTTATTCAGGGCGAGAAGGTCGATGCGTTCAGTGCCATCGTTCACCGCGATAAGGCGTATTCGTACGGTGTGATGATGACCAAGAAACTGCGTAGTCTGATTCCGCGTCAGCAGTTCGAGATTCCGATTCAGGCTGCGATTGGTTCGCGCATCATTGCACGTGAGAACATTCGTGCGTTACGCAAGGACGTGCTCGCCAAGTGCTACGGCGGCGACATCACCCGTAAGCGCAAGTTGCTCGAAAAGCAGAAGGCTGGCAAGAAGCGCATGAAGATGCTCGGCCATGTGGAGGTGCCGCAGGAGGCGTTCATCGCAGCCCTGTCCACCGGCGAGGACTCCAACGACCGCGACACCAAAGACAAGATCCGCGCCGCTCAGAAGACCGAGGGCTAGTGTTCGAGGTCTACATCCACGTCCCGTTCTGCTTGCGGCGCTGCGGTTACTGCGACTTCAACACCTACACGGCTACGGATCTTGGTGCGGGGGCCTCGCGCGGCAACTATGCCAATATGGTCATTCGGGAAATGAAATTGACCAAGCAGTGGCAGCTCGACCACGGCATCGAGGAGCCGCCGGTTTCCACCGTGTTCTTCGGCGGCGGCACCCCCACAATTCTCGCCGCCCGCGATCTGGTCGCCATGCTCGATGCCGTCCGCAAGAGCTGGAGCATCGCGCCCGACGCGGAAATCACTACCGAAGCCAATCCGGACACGGTCAACGAGTATTACATCAATGAGCTCGCTGCCGGCGGCTTCACCCGTGTTTCCTTCGGCATGCAATCTGCCGTGCCGCACGTGCTCAAAACCCTCGACCGCACGCATACGCCGGCCAACGTGGCCGTAGGCGTCAATGCGGCGAACAAGGCTGGGCTGCGCTCCAGCGTGGATCTGATTTACGGCGCTCCGGGGGAGAGCCTTGACGATTGGCGCACCTCGGTCACGACCGCCATCGATCTTGGCGTAAACCACATCTCCGCCTACGCATTGACCGTGGAACCCACCACGAAAATGGGCCGTCAAATCGCGGCCGGCACTCTGCCCAAGCCCAATGACGATGACGAGGCCGCTAAATACGAGATCGCTGACGACCTGTTCGCCGCCGCCGGCCTCGAATGGTATGAGGTCTCCAACTGGGCCCGCCCCGGATACGAAAGCCAGCACAACCTCGGCTACTGGCGCAACGTCGATTGGGCCGGTCTAGGGCCAGGTGCCCACTCCCACTACAACGCGGTGACCGAGGCTGACCACCCCCAGTCGGCTTCGCTGACAGCCCCCGCTGGCGGGGGCTGTCCGGCGGATGCCGGACTGGGGGTGGTTTCTGTCTCACACGGTCTGCGCAGCTGGGACATCGCGCACCCGCGTTTGTGGGGCACGGCCATCAACGAGAACCGTGTGCCGTGGGCCGATAGCGAGACGATTACTCCCGAGGAAAACCTCGAAGAGCTCATCATGCTCGGGCTGCGCCTGCACGAGGGCCTTGACCTCGACCGCATCAACCGCGCCATCAACGATGCGGGTATGAGCAGCACGCCCCAGACTCTCCGAACCGTTTCGGTTGACCAACTCGCCCCCATGATCAGCGAAGGCCTGATTACCGTATCCGATAATCATCGAGTGGTGCCCACTCGTCGTGGCCGGTTGCTCAATGACTCGGTAATCGAACAGTTCTTCGATTTCGTCGGTGTATGAGTCGGTGGTATGGTGCGCGGCAGTCGCCATTACCTGTTCGCTAGTTGTGGTTACACCGTCAGAGGGAGCTATTTTTGTTTTACCGGCGGGGGAGGGAACCGCGTAGGACTACGTCCGGGGCGCTTTGCACGTAGATCAGGCGGTTGGCAGTGCCGCCGGTGGCCTCCGCGTCATCGCGGTTGGACAGGATGCTGTCCACGGCGGCCTGGCCCATTTCGGCCAGCGGCAGATGCACGGTGGTCAGTGGCGGAAACACGTCGGCGGAGTAGGGGATGTCGCCGAAACCGGTGACGCCGATTTCCCGACCCGGCTCGATGCCGTTGGCGCGCAACGCGGTCATCGCACCGATGGCCATCACGTCGTTGAGCGCGATGATTGAATCGATGCCTTTGCCGTCGTACAGTGCGCCTTCGCCCGGCTTCAGCAGTCCGGATCGGGCCATTTGCATGACGGCCGCATAGCCGTCGGTACGGCTGAACTTACCATTCGCCACGGCTTTCGGATCCACGGTGATGCCTGCCTCGTCCAACACTTCCATCACGCCGGCCAGTCGTTCTTTGGAGGAGCGATGTGCGTCATCGCCCTTGAGAATCGCAGGGCGCGTATACCCGGAATCGACGATCAGCTTTGCGATGGCGCGCGCGCCGACATCGTTCGCCACGTCCACGGCCGGGAAGGGCAGGTTGCGGTTGAGCACGAACACGGCACGTCCGCCGGATGCTTCGTACTGGGTGAGTTCCGTCTGCAACGCCTGGCGTTCCGGCGCGTCGGTGTATTCACTTTCGGAGATGATGATGCCGCGCGGCCTGGTGGATACGGACTTACGCACCGCCTCCAACTCTTCGTGCGGGGTGGCTGCCACGCCGATGGTCACGGAAATGCCGCGTTCGGCCGCCGCCTTGACCACGCCTTGCGATACGGATGCGAAGTAGGGATCGGAGATATCGGAGACCAGCAGCACGATGTTCGGTGCGGTGCCTTTGGCCACTGCCTGAGCATAGGCGTTGGGACGATAGTTGAGCTTGGTGGCTGCTTCCATCACCTTGACATACGATTGGTTGCGTACCTTGCGGGTGCTGCCGTTGAGCACGCGGGATGCGGTGGCGATGGAGACTTGGGCTTCTTTGGCGACATCCATCAATGTCGCTGGCGATTGCGCCTTATCGTTCTGTACAGCCACGATCGAATCGATCCTTTTCTTCCCTGAAACGGAAAACATGTCTAAACGCTTACCGCAATGATATCGCAGTTTTGCTTGCAATAGTAGCATTGTGGATTGGAAAGCCTGAATTTTGAACAAAAATAATCACGCGAATTACGGAAAACGTTTACCGTTTCGTCGTGTCGTGCGGTATGCTCGAAGCATGACGCGATACTTATGCGCCCCTGACTCCTTCAAAGAGAGCCTGACCGCCATGGAGGCGGCCCGGGCGATGGCTCAGGGGATTGAGAATGCCGACCACGATGCCGAGGTCCGTTGCCTTCCCATGGCCGACGGCGGTGAAGGCACCGCACGCGCGCTTGTCGACGCCACTGGCGGATCGATGCACGCCGTGCCGGTCCACGACCCGCTCGGCCGGCCTGTCGAAGGCCACTTCGGTCTGCTCGCCGACGGCACGACCGCCGTGGTCGAGACAGCCGAAGCCAGCGGACTAGCACTGCTTGAAGCCAAAGAACGCAACCCGTTGATCGCCTCCTCCTACGGCACCGGCGAACTCATGCTCGCCGCCGTCCGTTCCGGAGCCAAGCGCATCATCGTCGGGCTCGGCGGCAGCGCCACCAACGACGCCGGTGCCGGACTTCTGCAGGCCCTTGGCGTTCGTCTTCTGGACGGGAACGGCAACGACCTTAAGCACGGGGGAGCGGCTCTTGCCGATCTGACCACCATCGATATCAGCACGATGGACCCGGCCCTCAAGAACGTCGCCATCACCGCCGCCTGCGACGTGACCAACCCGCTGACCGGCCCCACCGGCGCCAGCGCCGTGTTCGGCCCGCAGAAAGGTGCGTCCAAAGATGATGTCGCCACATTGGACGCCGCCCTCGCGCATTTTGCGCAGGGAATCGACAGCCAGCTCGGCGTCGCCGTGAACGACGTGCCGGGTGCCGGCGCTGCCGGTGGCATCGGTGCAGCACTGAAGGGCTTCCTAAACGCCGAATTCCGCCCGGGCATCGCCATCGTCATCGAACAATCCGGACTCGATGCGGCCGCGCAATGGGCTGACGTGGTGTTCACCGGCGAAGGCTCCATCGACTTCCAGACCAAGTTCGGCAAAACCCCGGCCGGTGTGGCCGAAACCGCCAAGCGCCACGGCAAGCCGGTCATCGCAGTAGCCGGGCATATTGGCACCGGCATCGATGAGCTGCATGAGGTCGGCATCGACGCGGTATTTGGCATCGCGCCCGGAGCCGCCAGCCTTAGTGAGCTGTTGGCCGATGCGGCCGCCAACGTGACCCGCACCACCGAACAAATCGTACGAACCCTACAACTGTGAGCAGGCTCCCGCTGGCGGGGGCTGGCGGGCTTCGCCCGACTGGGGGGGCAGCGCTGAGAACCACCCTCAGTCTCGCTATGCGAGACAGCTCCCGCAGCGGGAGCGAGTACCGGAAAGGAAGACGTGCGCGCCACACTGGAAACCGTGAGCTGCGGCGAACTGACCGCCGTGTATCGCAAAGATAGCGACACCGGCATCGTGGAACTGGTATCATGGATCGTCGACGCGAGCTCGGTCTTGTGACATGATTGGTGGTGATGGAATCAACGATGAGTCCAACAAAACGGCACCGCCTCCCATTGCGCAATATCGCGCGCAATATTACGCAGCGTATTGGCTCTCCGAATGCGTGTCTGCTAAACCTCGTGTTGCTCTATCAGCGAGCTTTCCGACTGCGCAGCTCAGGCAACATCACGACGAACAGGATGACCGCCACAATCGCGGTCAGCAGATCGGCGATGGCCTGCGCGGCGATTACACCCTGATAGCCGGCCAGCCGGGAGCCGACGAACAGGGTAATCGCCAGCATCACACCCTGCCTGCTGATCGACAGCACAAAGGCGCCGACCGCCTTGCCTGCGGACTGGAAGGTGCAGGTCGTGACCATCACGACGGCTACGCACACCAGGCTCAGCAGCTGAACCCGCAGCATGCCGGCGCCCAGCGTGATGATGGTGGCGTCCTCGATGAAGAATCCCATCAGTAGACGGTCGGACAGGCTGAGCACCACGGTCATCACCAGGGCGAACAGGGACAGGAACAGGTAGGAAAAACGCAGAATGCCGCGCAGTCGAGGCATATTGCGGGCGCCGTAGTTGTAGCCGATCAGCGGCTGCGCGCCGAACGCGAATCCCACGAAAACCAGCACCGCGATCATGATGACTTTCAGCGCGATGCCCATCGCGGCTACCGCGTCGGTACCGTAGGGGAGCAGGAACAGGTTGATCATGACGATGCCGACGCTCTGCGTGAGGTTCGTGATCGCCGAGGGGATGCCGATGGCGAGGATGCTCCCGACCTCCCGGGCCGTGACCGCCAGACGCCGGCGCGCGCGGTCGATGACGGTCCGCGGGTCGATGGACAGGTTGCTGCTGTGACGCAGCGTGAACCAGACGAAATAGGCGTCGGTGCAGATGTTGGCGATCACGGTGGCACCGGCCGAACCCGCAGCACCCCAGCCGAATCCGTGGATGAACAGGGGATTGAGCACGATGTTGACCGCCGTGCCGGCCACCGAACCGATCATGGACTGCACGGCGTGGCCTTCGGTGCGCAGCAGGTTGGACGGCGTCATCGACACGATGATGAACGGCGAGCCGACGATGATCAGCGTGTAGAAGTCGGAGGCATACTGCCAAGTGTCGTCAGTGGCGCCGAGCAGCGCGAGCATCGGGTCGCGGAACGCCAGGCCCAGCACCAGAATCAGCAGGCCGGTGGCGATGGCGGCATAGAAGCAGAACGCGCTGAGTCGCTTGCCGTCGGCGAACCGGTGTTGGCCGAACAAGCGCGAGATGACCGAACTGCCGCCGAGGCCGAAGATGTCGCCGAGGGCGATCATCACGGTGAACACTGGCGCGGTGAGGGAGACGCCCGCCACCATATCGGTGTTTCCCGTATGCGCGATGAAATAGGTGTCGACCATGTTGTACACCAAGGTGACCAGCATGCTGAGCACCACGGGCATCGCCAGCGAGAAATACGCCTCCGGAATCGGCGCCTTTTCGAAGAGTTCGTTATCCATTTCCGTCCCTTGGTGTTTCGTTCTTCAGTCACTGTGCAGGATGCCGTTCGGCGTGCATCACAGGCATTGTAGAGGCAACAGTGTGGACAACGGGCGGGGGAGTATCTCATGATGCGGTGAGGGCGTTGATGATGACGCATCGTGTATTGGCGGCCGTGTGCATCGTATGTGAACCTGTGCTGGCGCGGCGTACGCACGATGGGAAAAGAAAGAATATATGGACCCCGTTGTCCCGGTTATTGTTCAGTTTTACTGTGTTGAATTATTGCGTTATTCAATTATTGTGGTGTGCCGGCCGATTGCGGCCTGAGGGGGATTGCCTTCGTATGTGTCATGCAATCTCATGAACGGGATTGTTCGCTAGATTCAGCGAGCGTCCTTGTTGGCGGCGTTGATGATGTCGGCGAACATCTTGGAGTCGGCGTAGCCGGCGCGGGCGATGGCATCCATACCGGAGAGGGCGAGACCGCGAATCATGGAATCCTTGAGAGACATAATCATTACCTTTCGTTTGCGCATCGCCGTGAGCGGCTTTGCGATTGTTGTTTAAGCTTTGTTGTTATGGGGTCCGTGGCTAATCTGATTGGATTGCCGGACCGGAGCCGATGGCTCAGCGAGCGTTCTTGTTGGCTTTGTTGATCAGGTCGACGAGCGTGCTGCTGTTGGCGCGACCGCACTGGCTCATGGAGCTCAGGCCGTACACAGCCAGACCGCGAATCATGGAATCCTTGAGAGACATCATGTTTCCTTTCGTTGGTCAAAACCTTGGGGCTTTGAGTTTTGTTTATCGGCTTCTTTCTGAAACCGGTTTCAGAATAACGCAGTCCGATGACAAACGCAAGGGGACTATTCCGCTCTCGGCGTTTCTGGCGGAATATCGCCGTTCTTTAGATACCATTCGGTAGTTAAGAGGTTGTCTAGTCGACCTTCTGACGGCCTTGTTCTGAGCGTACGGTTTTCACGAGGTATGGCCTCATGTCGCGGAAATCGTACGCTGAGTCGTCGTAAGCGTACGGTTTTCACGAAATGGGGTCTCATCTCGTGAAGAACGTACGCTGAGTCGTCGTAAGCGTACGGTTTTCACGAAATGGGGCCTATCTTCACCGGATTTTGGGCACACCGGCCTTGAGCAGCTTGGTCTCAAGATTGATGGGGCGTAGCAGATCCTCATAGAACACATGGACGATTTCGGTGACGCCCTGTTCCCGGAGATGCCGATCACGTCTGCGGTCGTACTCCATTTTCGCCTGGAGGCTTGCGCGATTCTTGTTGCTGATGTCGGCGTATTTGGCCATGCCGTCGTATTCTGCCACGATGATGCGGCCGTCTGCGAGCTTCCAACAGAAATCGACGCGATATGACATTGCGGGATTGTCGGGATTCATGAACTGCACCTGCAGCAGGGGAATGCCGAAAGACAATTCGGTGATCTGGCCACGCATCAATGATTCGCCGCCGTTTTCGCTCAGGGGATCCGCGTACTTCAGCAGCTTGGTCACGGAGACCTCGTCGCAGACGCTTTGAATCATCAGCGACTGCACCTCTTCGATGGTCGTCAGGGACTTTCTCAGAGCCGAATCGTATATGGGCAGCGCCTGTGGGAATGGGAATGCCGCGCAGTCGAGCAGCGTTCGCGCCGGAGTCGTCAAGAGAATGCCGTTATGCTTCCGCGTCGGAATCCGATTGATATAGATGCGGTTGAGACGCGCCTCGTCTCCGCCGCCGATGCCGGACTTCGAGGCGATGTGCACTGTGCCGTCGTGCAGGGAATAGTTGTGCTGCAGTCCGTATACGCACGCCGCACTCAACCCCGCAAATACCCACTGAGGGTGGATTGCGGACAACGCACGTATGACCTGCAATGACTGTTGCTCTCTGGTCATGGTGTTCCAAAGTGTTCGGTCGGCGTACAGGTTCTTATACGGTGACACCAGCTCCCCGGCATGCAGGCGACGTTTCAGGGCGCGCCGTTGCGCATCACTGGTGCCATAGCAGCAGCGACGCTCCTGCTTCGCCTGCTGCAGCAGTGCAGAAACTTCCTTGTGTTCTTTCATATCTCGACGCTAAGGGTGATTTTGATCGTTGCACAAGCTCAACCGGCAAATGTGGATACTATGTCACGCGAATTGTTGCTGTGGATAACTTGAATCGACGTCGACGGCTTTGCCGACGGTCTTGTCGGAGGCGATATTAGCCTAGGACACCTTGCTGCGCCGCCTTCCATACCGAAAACAGTCATCAGTGACACCGGGGGCATCTTCAGCGTACGTTCTTCACGAAATCAGCTGCCATTTCGTGAAAACCGTACGCTCAGAATGACTCAGTGTACGTTCTTCACGAGATGAGGCCCCATTTCGTGAAAACCGTACGTTGACGACGATTCAGTGTACGTTCTTCACGAAATTAGGGATGATTTCGCGGAAACCGTACACTCACCGCAACTCAGCGTACGGTTTTCACGAAGTTATCGATTTGGGTATAGGTTCCCCCGTCATGAACTACAATGAATCGCGGCGAAAAACGGAGAACCGAAGTCGGAGCGCGGCTGAACGGATATGGGTGTGACTGGATGGCTGTCATAGTGATGCCGGTTCTCTAACATACGCAATAACAACAACTGACAACAACAGGGGAGACAGGGATGGCGAGAAGTGCGGGCCGCACCCGGCCGGTGATCAAGGACGTGGCCAAACTGGCCGGAGTCTCGGCACCGACCGTCTCCCGGTATCTCAACGGCACCGTCAACGTCACCGAAGACAAGCGTGAACGCATCGCCAAGGCCATCAAGGAGCTGGGCTACGAGCCGAGCATTGTGGCGCGCGCTCTGTCGAACCGGGAGATGGACTCCGTGGTGGTGTTCGCGGCCAATCCTTCCGCCTTCTCCACGTCCGAAACGAACCATGGGGTGGAGGCCGCCGCCCGTAAACGTCGGTTCCTGCTCAATATTGTTTCTTTGGACGAGTCCGACATGGACTCCGTCAAGGCTCGCGTGCGCATGGGTTTGTCGATCAGGCCGGCGGGCGTGATCGTCTACGAGTACGACCGGGCCGGCATCGCCGCACTGGAATACATTCCCAAAGATATGCCGATGGTCGTGGTGGGTGGCAGCTTCGGCGACGGTGAATACCAGGTCATCAACGCCGAAAGGGATGGCGGCCGTTGGATGACCATGCATCTGCTGGATCTCGGCCATCGCACCGTGTTCCATGTGGGGCGTCCGGAAGGTCCGACCGATAACACCCGCACCAATGGGTGGCGTGACGCGCTCAAGGAGCGCGGCGTCACGGCACCTGACCCAATCATCGTGCCCGACGATGATTTGGAGGAGTCGGTCAAGGCTGGACGCACCTTGGGCCGTCGTGGTGATGTGACTGCGATTTTCGCCGGCAACGACGAGACTGCCATCGCTGTGATCCGGGGTCTAAGGGAGGTTGGTCGCCGCGTGCCTGCTGACGTGAGCGTCGTAGGCTTTGACGACCGCAACTTCGGTGCCATGTGGAATCCGGCGCTGACCAGTTACACCCAGAACTTCCTGGACATGGGGGAGCGGTCCTTCCGAATGCTGTTCGAACAGATCCAGGCCAAGCGCGCCGGCGATGACGCGCCGCCCTCGCAGGTCGAGGTGGTGCAAGGCAAGCCGTGTCTGCGAGCCTCCGAACGCGCGTACGGCGACGGTGAAATCGCGTAGTCGATGGGGCGTGCGTATCAATCATAGTGACTGTAGCGCATCCATATCGTGGTGAGGAGTCTCTCATGCCGAACTGTAAGCGCTTACCTTAAGTAGTTTGTAATATGGTTTACGTCATACTAATAGATATTCTAAATCATAGTGTTTTGCAAGGGCTTTTGCGGAAAATGGCTATTTATCAACAGTTTTCGAAAAGTCCGCATGACGGGCGACTGTGAGCACGCTTTATGGTAACCGCTTTCTGTAGCATTATCGTTAGAGTATGACTTTTGAACAATCGGCAACTCTGAAGACTCAGCCCCAGACCTCGGGCACTATCTCAGCGGCAGACGCCGTGATGCAATCGGCCCGCGACGAACGCATCCCCGGCAAACTCATCTGTACGATCATGGCCGTGGTCATTGTTATCGTGTTCGTCGCCATGCTCCACGCCCTACGTAACCGGAAGTAGGTTGTAGGCGGGATTGGTCTGACTGGTATCCGCCACAGCCGGGTTCGGTAGAGCGGCTACCAATCGGCCAGTGTCTCTATGGCATCGAATCCTGTTCTGCGATGTTGTTCGTCAAGGTTGTTCCAGTAAGGTGATTCATCGGTGAGCATGTCGTACGGGAGCTTGATACGTCTGCGATCCGTGTGGCTATGTAGTCGCCGAGTTTCGGCATCAGGGTCGGTGATGAGGGATGCGAGCATTGCGGCATCGTACAGATGTCTATCTCCATATCCGGCATGGTCTGCTTGGTATGCGGCGCTCTTAAGAATCAACGCGCCAAGCAGATCCGCGTCGGTAGCGGGACGCACGTCGAGACCGCCCATGATGGCGTGCAACTGCACCATGAGACCGCCGGTGAGCAGTCATGATTCGGCAATGCGCTCGGCCACCATGTATACGATATTCCACGGATGAGCGCCGCTGGGGATTGCAATGCGGGAAATCATTGCTCATTTCCTTGTTGTATGCCGTGATGAGTTCTGTAAGGGTTTCGAGCCCCTGCGCGTCGTTCTCTCGGGTCGTTGGATTCGGCCAGATCAGCGGCGCATACGCCGATGGGCATGGGCCCCTGCCCGGCGGGCAGAAAATCAGCGAGATGCCGTGATTCGGCGGGAGACCTCGTGATGGCCCCAGCCCTTCTGTTCGGTAGTGGTACCGCTACACCGACTCTCCCCGACACTCCAGTGCCGCCGATATCAGTGAATGCCCAGCCTGATGTCGGTAGAGTAAAGGCTATTGGCTTGGTCTCGACGACGAGACTTCTCCAATGGCCAATATGCACTGTTGCAAAGGAGCATGCGGTATGCAACCAATCAAAGCCATTCAATACGGCTGCGGCAAAATGGCGAAGTACACGATTCGCTATATGCACGAGAAAGGCATTCAAATCGTCGGTGCCATCGACGTGAACCCGGAAGTCGTGGGCATGGATGCCGGTGTGTTTGCAGGCATCGGCCCCATCAATGTGCCGATTCGCGCCGATGCCGAGGCTGTACTCAACGAGTGCGACGCGGATATCGCGGTAGTCACGCTATTCAGCTTCGAGAACGAAATCGCCACCATGTGCGAGCAGTGCTTGGCCCGCGGCATCAGCGTGATCACCACCTGCGAGGAATGCATCTACCCGTGGACCACCGATCCGGCCACCACGAACCGTCTCGACATCATCGCCAAGGAAGCCGGTGCCACCATGGTCGGCTCCGGCATGCAGGACATCTACTGGGTGAACATGGTCTCCACCGTCGCCGCCGGATGCCACAGCATCAAGAAGATCACCGGTGCGGTGAGCTACAACGTCGAGGAATACGGCCTGGCTTTGGCCAAAGCGCACGGTTGCGGTCTGACCGCCGAGGAGTTCGAGGCCGAGCTTGCGCATCCCGAAACCGTGGTGCCCTCGTATGTATGGAATTCCAATGAAGCGCTGGCCCAGAAGCTTGGGCTTACCATCGCATCGCAGACCCAGGCCAGTGTGCCGTATTTCAGCGATGTCGACGTGTATTCCGAAACGATGGGCGAGATGATTCCGGTCGGCAAATGCATCGGCATGTCCGCCGTGGTAACCACCGAAACTAATCAGGGCATCACGTTGGAAACTGCCTGTATCGGCAAGGTGTACGGGCCGGATGATGGCGATATGTGCGATTGGAAGATCGAGGGTGAACCGGACGTGGAGTTCCACGTGGTCAAGCCGGCGACCGTCGAACATACGTGCGCCACAATCGTCAACCGCATTCCGGACGTGCTCAACGCGCCAGCCGGATATGTGACGGTCGATCAGCTCGATGAGATTTCGTATCTTACGTATCCCGCCGCGCTGTACGTGGCATAGCCTTCATATTTTCAAGGATGAAGGCCGGCACTCATAAGGGTGCCGGCCGGTATCAGGCGGCCAGAGTCGACGTGCGTGGCATCACCTGGAACTGGATATGGTCATGGGTGATGTCATCGGGCCGTTCATGCCGTAGGTTCGACTCGTTCAGCGTCACCATGCGATCGATAACCGTACGAGCCATTGCGGGGACGTCCATCGCCACAGTGCTGATGGGTGGGTTGGTGCAGGCGGAGAAGGGGATACCGTCGAATCCCATGAGCCGTACGTCGTCGGGCACGTGGATGCCATGTTCGGTGAGTTCGCGGAGCGCGCCGATCGCTATGGTGTCAGACATGCACAGTTCTCATGCTCCCGCTGGCGGGAGCTGTCATGCGAAGCATGACTGAGGGTGGTCCACAGCCGCCAGTCCGTAACATCACCCAACGCAGCATTTCACGATACGGACGTTTCCGTATCGTATTTTCGTGTGGTCAAATAGACATTTCGAGCGAAAAAGTTCGAAATACCCCCATAACTGGCCATAAAAAAATTGCTTGAGAATCACTATTGACTTTTATGGCGACTCGGTATATGGACACATGAAACGTAAATGACATGGAGCGACGGTACTGTGTCAACAGCAATGAACGAAGAGGCATGATTTTCTTACGTGCCCACAACCAATTGAGGTGATTTCGGTGACATTCAAAGCCCCGCTCGATCTCACGGTCCACGCTCCGGACGGTATGTATGATCCCGCCAACGAGCATGACGCCTGTGGTGTGGGTATGGTCACCACTTTGAACAAGCGTCCTGAGCGCAAGATCGTCACCGACGCCATTGAGGTGCTGGTCAACCTTGATCACCGTGGTGCCGTGGGTGCCGAGGAGAACACAGGTGACGGCGCCGGCATTCTGATGAGCATGCCGGATGAGTTCATGCGTGCCACCGTGCCCGCCGAACTGCCGGAAGCCGGTCACTATGCGGCAGGCATCGCCTTCCTTGACCGCGACATCGAAACCTCCGGTCAGCAGGAACAGGCCATTGCCAAGATCGTGCGCGAGGAGGGACTCGAAGTCCTCGCATGGCGCGTGGTGCCCACCAACCCGGACGGCCTTGGCCTGCAGGCCCTTGCCGCCATGCCAGGATTCAAGACTCTCGTGGTCGCCTCTCCGGACGGTGCTCTGGCCGGCGTGGACTTGGATCGCAAGACCTTCCGCATCCGCAAGCGCGTCGAGCATGAGGTGGGCGTCTACTTCGCATCCCTGTCCGCCCGTACCATCACGTACAAGGGCATGCTCACCACCATGCAGCTCACCCACTTCTTCGAGGATCTGAACGACGAGCGCATGAAGGCCACCATCGCCATCGTCCACTCCCGCTTCTCCACCAACACCTTCCCGAGCTGGCCGCTGGCCCAGCCGTTCCGTCTGCTGGCCCACAATGGCGAGATCAACACCATCCAGGGCAACCGCAACTGGCTCTCCGCCCGTGAAGGCCGCCTGAGCAGCGAACTGCTCGGTGAATTCGAGCCGCTGCTGCCGATCACCACCCCGGGCTACTCCGATTCCGGCACCTTCGACGAGTGCCTCGAACTGCTGCACCTCGCCGGCCGCTCCCTGCCGCACGCCATCTGCATGATGCTGCCGCCGGCTTGGGAGAAGAACCCGGATCTCGATCCGGACGTGCGCGCCTTCTACGAGTACAACAACACGCTTATCGAGCCGTGGGATGGCCCGGCCGACATCGTCTTCACCGACGGCACCCAGGTCGGCGCCCTGCTCGACCGCAACGGCTTCCGTCCCGGCCGCTGGCAGCTCACCGATGACGGCTACATCGTTCTGGCCTCCGAGGCCGGCGTTCTGCCGGAGATCGCGCAGGAACACATCGTGTCCAAGGGTCGTCTTGAGCCCGGCGAGATGTTCTTGGTCGACACCGCCGAAGGCCGCATCATTCCCGATGAAGAGGTCAAGAGGAACCTCGCCTCCCAGCACCCGTACCGCAAGTGGGTGGAAGGCAACTCGGTCGAGATGAGCGATCTGCCCCGCCGCGAGCACGTGAGCCACTCCGGACAGTCCGTCCAGCGCCGTCAGCGCGCCTTCGGCTACACCGAAGAGGATCTGAAGCTCCTGCTCACGCCGATGGCCAACACCGGCAAGGAACCGCTCGGTTCCATGGGTAACGATGCGCCTATGCCTGCGCTTTCCAGCCGCAGCCGCATGCTGTTCGACTACTTCACCCAGAAGTTCGCGCAGGTCACCAACCCGCCGCTGGACTGGGAGCGTGAGGAGATCGTCACCTCGCTCGAATCCGCCATCGGCCCCGAGCCGAACCTGCTGGCCGATTCCGAGCTGCACGCCAAGAAGATCCTCATCCCGCTGCCCGTGGTCAACTCTGATGAGATGGCCCAGCTCAAGCGCCTTGACAAGGCCCGCATCCTCGGCGGCTACTACCGCCCGTACGTGGTCAAGGGCCTCTACCAGGTCGCCGGCGGCGGCAAGGCCCTCGAAGAGCGACTTGACGAGATCTTCGCCGAAATCGACGAGGCCATCGCCAACGGCAAGAACTTCATCGTGCTCTCCGACCGTGAGTCCAACCATACGTGGGGTCCGATCCCGTCCCTGCTGCTGACTTCCGCCGTGCAGCACCACCTGCTGCGCCGCCACACCCGTACACAGATTTCCATGGCCGTCGAGGCCGGTGACGTGCGCGAGATTCACCATGTCGCGCTCCTCATCGCCTATGGCGCCGCCTGCGTGAACCCGTACTTGGCATTCGAATCCGTGGAAGATCTGGCCCGTAACGGCTACCTCAAGGTCGACGCGGACACCGCTGTGAAGAACCTCACCAAGGCCCTCTCCACCGGCGTGCTCAAGATCATGTCCAAGATGGGCGTCTCCACCATCATGAGCTACCGTGGCGCGCAGCTGTTCGAGGCTGTGGGCCTGAGCCAAGAAGTCATCGACGAATACTTCACCGGCACCACCTCCCGTGTGGGCGGCGTGGGCCTTGAAGAAATCGCCGAAGAAGTGGCCATCCGCCACCGCGTGGCCTACCCGAACCAGTGGAGCGCGTCCCCGCACCGCAACCTGCGCACCGGCGGCGACTACAAGTGGCGTCGCACCGGCGAGGACCACCTCAACGATCCCGAGGCCATCTTCCTGCTTCAGCAGTCCACCCAGCGTGGCGACTACCAGATGTTCAAGAAGTATTCGCACCACATCAACGACACGTCGAACCGACTCATGACCCTGCGTGGCCTGATGAAGTTCAACACCAACCGCAAGCCCATCGACATCGCCGAAGTCGAGCCGGCCTCCGAGATCGTCAAGCGCTTCTCCACCGGTGCCATGAGCTACGGCTCCATCTCGCAGGAAGCACACGAGACGCTCGCCATCGCCATGAACTCGATTGGCGCACGCTCCAACTCCGGTGAGGGCGGCGAATCCGACGATCGTATCAACGACCCGCAGCGCTACAGCCGCATCAAGCAGATCGCGTCCGCTCGCTTCGGCGTGACCTCCGATTACCTCGTGCACGCCACCGATTTGCAGATCAAGCTCGCCCAGGGCGCCAAGCCTGGTGAGGGTGGCCACCTGCCCGGAGCCAAGGTCCCGCCGTGGATCGCCAAGGTCCGTCACGCCACCCCGGGCGTGGAGCTTATCTCCCCGCCGCCGCACCACGACATCTACTCCATCGAGGATCTGAAGCAGCTGATCAACGATGCGAAGATGGCCAACCCGAAGGCACGTATCCACGTCAAGCTCGTTTCCGAGTTCGGCGTCGGCACCATCGCCGCAGGTGTGGCCAAGTGCCATGCCGACGTGGTGCTTATCTCCGGCTATGACGGCGGTACGGGTGCAGCCCCGCTCAACGCCATCAAGCACGCCGGCACCCCGTGGGAGATCGGCCTGTCCGAAACCCAGCAGACGCTGATCCTGAACGGCCTGCGCTCCCGCATCGTCGTCCAGTGCGACGGCGAGCTCAAGACCGGTCGTGACGTGGTCATCGCCGCCCTGCTTGGTGCCGAGGAATTCGGCTTCGCTACCGCAGCCCTGATCGTGGAAGGCTGCGTCATGATGCGCGCCTGCCAGAAGAACACCTGCCCGCAGGGCATTGCCACCCAGGATCCTGAGCTGCGCGCCCGCTTTAAGGGCAAGCCCGAGTACGTGGTCAACTTCTTCATGTTCATCGCTGAGGAGGTGCGCGAGATCCTCGCCCAGCTCGGCTTCAGGACTCTTGAGGAGGCCATCGGCCACGTTGAGTGTTTGGATCAGGACGAGGCCATCAAGCGCTGGAAGTCCGGCGGCATCGACCTGACCAACGTGCTCAAGCAGGCCGGCCCGGTACCCGGCACGATCCTGCACCAGACCATCGAGCAGAACCACGAGCTGGAGAAGGCGCTGGACAACAAGCTCATCGAACTTGCCCAGCCGGCCCTCGAACACAAGGAACCCGTGCGCATCGAAATGCCGATTCGCAACGTCAACCGTACGGTCGGCACCATGGTCGGCTACGAGATCACCCGCCGTTACGGCGAGGAAGGTCTGCCGGACGACACCATCGACATGACCCTGCACGGTTCCGGAGGCCAGTCCATCGGTGCGTTCATCCCGCGCGGCGAGACCATGCGCATCTACGGTGAAGTCAACGACTACGCCGGCAAGGGCCTGTCCGGCGGTCGCATGATCGTGCGCCCGGAAGATAACGTCACCTTCGACAAGCACAGCAACGTCATCGCCGGCAACGTCACCGGTTTCGGCGCCACTTCCGGCCAGATGTTCGTGGCCGGACGCGCCGGCGAACGTTTCGGCGTTCGTAACGGCGGTGCCACGTTTGTGGTCGAAGGCGTGGGCGACCACGGCTGCGAGTACATGACCGGCGGCACTGTTGTGGTGCTCGGCCCCACCGGACGCAATTTCGGTGCAGGCTTCTCCGGTGGTAACACTTATGTGCTTGACCTCGATATGAAGAAGGTCAACCCGGGTGCCATCAAGTCCGGTGCACTGCTCTTCAAGTCGCTTGATGCCGAAACCTCCAAGCTGGTGTACGCACTGGTCAAGCAGCATGCTGAAGAGACCGGTTCGCAGTTCGCTGCGGCTTTGCTGGAGGACTGGAACGAGACCGTCAAGCGGTTCACTCACGTGGTGCCGAAGCAGTTCGTGGCCATGACGAAGGCCATGGAAGAGGCCAAGGCCAACAATGTAGATTTCAATGCGCCCGGCGCCTGGGAAAAGGTGTACGAGCAGGTTATGGAAGGAGCGCGCTGACATGGGCGACCCGAGAGGATTTCTGAAGGTCCGTACCCGCCGAGAGCTGGCTGAACGCCCCGTTGAGGAACGTATCAAGGACTGGTTCGACGTTCACGCCGAAACCGGCCTGCAACCGTGGACCCAAGCGCAGGCGGCCCGCTGCATGGATTGCGGCACCCCGTTCTGTATGACCGGATGTCCGCTGGGCAACCTGATTCCTGAGTGGAACGATCTGGTCCGTCAGGGCAAGTGGGAGGACGCGTACAACCGTCTGTCCATGACCAACAACTTCCCTGAAGTCACCGGTCGTATCTGCCCGGCTCTGTGCGAGCAGGCCTGCGTGCTCGGCATCCACCAGCCGCCGACCATGATTCGCAACGACGAATGCACGATTATCGATCAGGCCTGGGATCTTGACATCGTCAAGCCTTTGCCGCCGCAGCGTCTGACCGACCAGACGGTCGCCGTCGTCGGCTCCGGCCCTGCAGGCCTTGCCGCTGCTCAGCAGCTCACCCGCGCCGGCCACACCGTCGTCGTCTACGAGAAGGACGACGCCATCGGTGGTCTGATGCGTTACGGCATCCCGAACTTCAAGCTTGAAAAGGGTCTGATCGACCGCCGTGTCAAGCAGATGGAGGCCGAAGGCACCCGCTTCCGCACCAACGTGGAAATCGGCAAGGACATCACGTGGGATGACCTGCGTGACCGTTACGACGCCGTCGTGGTGGCCATCGGCTCCCGCGTGCCGCGCGATATGAAGATTCCGGGCCGCGAGCTCGACGGCATCCACTTCGCCCTCGACTTCCTGCCCGACGCCACGCGCCGTATCTTCGGCGTCAAGCCGGTGCACGACATCACCGCCAAGGACAAGCACGTCATCGTCATCGGCGGTGGCGACACCGGTTCCGACTGCCTCGGCACCTCGATTCGTCAGGGTGCGAAGGACGTCACCGTGCTACAGATCATGCCGAAAGAGCCGTCAAGCCGTCCGGACAACAGCCCGTGGCCGACCTTCGCCCGCACCTACCAGAAGACCTCCTCCATGGAAGAGGGCGGCGAGTACATCTACTCCACCGACTCCGTGAACTTCGAGGGCACCGAAGAGGAGAAGGCCAAGGTCACCATTGATAACTCGACCACCGCCGAAGGCTTCGTGGCCGATGAGCGTGGTCATGTCACCGGCTTGAAGGTCGTCTCCGTGGCTCCCGGCGAAAATGGTCCGTTCACTCGCCAGCCTGGCACCGAGCGCGTGCTGCCCGCCGATCTGGTCCTCATCTCCGTGGGCTTCCTGCACCCGGACACCGAGACCATCCTCGACCAGCTGCCCGTCGAACTCGACAAGCGTGGCAACATCGCTCGCAATGACAAGTTCGCCACCTCCCAGGATGGCGTGTTCGTGTGCGGCGATGCCGGCCGTGGCCAGAGCCTCGTGGTCTGGGCCATCGCCGAAGGCCGCTCCTGCGCCGCAGCCGTGGACGAGTACCTCTCCAAGGAAAAGAGCGAGCTGCCGGCCCCGATCAAGGCCAGCCAGCGTCCGATGATGCTGCCTCGCTGAATACTTTCCAAACAGAAACATGAAAATCCCTTCTTCATGAGGGGATTTTTGCGTTTCTGGGATTAATTACTGCCTTGAGTCTTAAGTAATGTTTATATTTCGAGAATATTGCATACGTGGTTAACATGAAGCTCCTATGGTGTCTTTCGTCGCCAAAAAGACGACGCCAGAATATTTGGGAGAGATTCATGAACACACGTCATGTCACTTCACTGGTCGCGGCCGGTGCGGCAATCGTCATGCTGCTCAGCGGCTGCGGATCGACCGGTACCTCCAATTCCAGCAATGCTTCAGATTCCAATATCATTTCCGTGTACGGCAGTGAGCCGGCACACCCACTATTCCCCGGCAACACCACTGAGGCCGGTGGCGGCAAGGTTGTAGACCAGCTGTTCGCAGGTCTGGTGACCTACGATGCGAAGGGCGGCATCCACAACGAGGTAGCAGACAGCATCACCTCCAGCGACAACGCCACGCATTACGTCATCAAGCTCAAGAGCGGATGGAAGTTCACCGACGGCACTCCGGTGACCGCGCACTCCTTCGTAAACGCATGGAATTACACCGCCAACAGTGCCAACAAGCAGGCCAGCGCCAGCTTCTTCAGCACAATCGAAGGCTATGATGATCTGCAAAAGCCGGACGTGGACCCCAAGGCCACGCTGAGCGGCCTGACCGTCGTTGACGACAACACCATCGATGTCAAGCTCAGCCAGCCCGACTCGGCATTCCCGGTCAAGGCCGGCAGCCACGCCTACATGCCGTTGCCCGAATCCGCGTTCAAGGACCCGAAGAAGTTCGGTCAGCACCCAGTGAGCAACGGCCCATACAAGTTCGTGTCCTGGCAGCACAACCACAGCATCGAAATGGTGAAGAACCCTGACTACAAGGGCAATCGTGTCGCCAAGAACGATGGCCTGAACTTCAAGATCTATACCTCGCCTGATTCGGCATACGCCGACCTACGCGGTGGCAACCTGGACTTCACGAACACGATTCCTGACACCGCACTTACCTCCTTCCAATCCGACAAGTCGCTGAAGGCATACAACGAGCCCGGTGGCAATACGCTCACTTTCACCATTCCTGAATGGCTGGAACACTTCGGCCAGAACGAGGAAGGCAACCTGCGTCGTCAGGCCATTTCCATGTCCATCGACCGCAAGACCGTCGCCGAGAAGATCTTCCACGGTACCGCCACGCCCGCCGTCGACTTCCTTGCAGCCCCAATCAGCGCCTACTCCAAGGAACTCAAGGGAAATGAAGTACTGAAGTACAACCCGTCCAAGGCCAAGGAACTGTGGGCCAAGGCCAACGCCATCTCCCCGTGGAGCGGTGAGTTCGGCATTGCATACAATGCTGATGGCACTGCGAAGAACTGGGTTGAGGCAATCTGCAACTACATCAAGAACACGCTGGATATCGATGCCAAGAGCATCCCGATGTCCACTTCCGACGAATTCCTGTCCAATGTGGATTCAGGCAAGATGACCTCCGCATACCGTAGCGGTTGGGGCCCTGATTATCCATCCGCGGACAACTATCTGGTACAGCTGTACGATTCCAGTTCGGCCGACGGCAAGGGCGGCAACAGCGGCAACTACAAGAACCCCGAGTTCGATGCCATGATGGACAAGGCTCTTTCCGCCCCGTCCACCGAGGAAGCCGACAAGTATTATCAGCAAGGTGAGGAGATTCTGCTGCAGGACCTTCCGGCTATCCCGTTGTGGAACCAGAATGCCACCGCAGCCAGCACCTCCGCAATCTCCGGCGTCGCATTCGACTACGGCGGCGGCCCAGTGTTCACCGCACTGACCAAGAAGCAGTAAGCAGTAAGTAATAAACAGACAGCGCTAGCCCCCCGCTGGCGGGGGCTGTCGGCAAAGCCGACTGGGGGTGGTCTCAAACAGCAGACCACCCCTAATCTTGTTATATGAGCGAGCTCCCGTAAGCGGGAGCAATCGAGAACATACAGGAGCACATTAACTATGGAATTCACCGTATCCGGCACTACCGTGCGATTCGATGAACGAACAATGCAGTTCGCTTTTACGCGCGACGGTGCCGAATGGAATACCTGCGCTGATTTCAAGCCGACCCTGCAATGCGCGCAAGGCACCTTCGCGTTCGCGGATGCCACTTCCATCACCCATGAGCAGCGTGAAACCGGCGCGGGAACCGGCATTCGCAGCATCTTCACCGGCTTTGGGCACAGCGCATACTCCTTTGAAACCTATGTATGGGTGGAGCGTGCTTCAGGCGATGTGCTCTTCGAATGGATTCCGCTCAATGAGCAAGGCCTGAACATCACCAATGTGACGTGGCCCGCAGCCATGGACTTCGATTGCGCCGACGACCATGACACGACACTCATCACCCATGAGCAAGGTGTGATGATCCCCAACACATGGCCTACCGCCGTGAGCACCAAAGACATCGCCTTCGACGGCCGCTTCGAAACGGCTGGCGGTTACATGCCGTGGTTCGCGCAGCTCCGCGCAGACGGACACGGGTATATCGCCATCTGCGAAACTCCATGGAATGCCGGTTACGGCATCGACCATCCCAGCAATGGCCCGTACACCCATATCAATACTTGGTTTGAGCCAAGCCTCGGCACAATGAATTATCGCCGCGTGGTACGCTACCAGTTCCTCGACCACGCCGATCACACGGCGGTGTGCAAGGCCTATCGTTCGTACGTCAACGAACGAGGTCGCCTGCGTACGCTCGCCGAAAAGGCGGCGCGCAATCCCTCCGTGCGTGACCTGATTGGTCGCTCGTGGGTGCACATCGGCATCAAAACCAAAGTGCAGCCCGACTCGTACTACTACGATAAGGACCACCCCGAGAAAAACGAGTCGCTGGTCACCTTCGCACAGCGCGAAAAGCAAATGCGAACACTGCACGGCATGGGTGCAGGCCGACTGTACATGCACTTGGATGGTTGGGCACAGCCCGGATACGACAACGCACACCCCGACTATCTGCCGGCCTGTCAGGAGGCAGGCGGCTGGGAAGGCATGAAGTCGCTGGTCGACGCCTGCCATGAGCAAGGCGATATTTTCGGCACGCATGACCAGTACCGCGATTACTACTTCACCGCGCAAACCTTTGATGCCAACAATGCGATTCGGCTGGCAGACGGTACGATGCCCGAACACGCACGCTGGGCGGGCGGCCGCCAAACCTACCTGTGCGCCGAGCTCGCACCGGACTACGTGCGCCGCAATTTCGCCGAAATCGCCGCACACGGCATCAAACTCGACTGTGCATACTTGGATGTCTTCACCTGCAACGAAGGCGACGAATGCTCGAACCCCGAACACCGCATGACCCGCCGCGAATGCTTTGACCGCCGCGCCGAATGCTTCGAATATCTGCTCTCGCACGGCATCCTCTCCTCGTCCGAAGAGGTATCGGACTGGGCAGTGCCAAGCCTGATATTCTGCCATTACGCGCCATACGACTTCCAGATGCGCTCACCCAACGAGCCGCGCCAAGGTGTGCCGGTGCCGCTGTATAACCTCGTCTACCATGATTGCGTTATCGAGCCGTGGATGATGGAGCGTGTGGTGGACGGCGACGATTACATGCTGTACGCCTTGCTCAACGGCGGAGCTCCATACCTGATTCGCGATGCCGCATACATCGGCGTTGACGGCGACATGGACGACGAACAGCGCGCTCGCACGGAAAACGACATCGAACGCTGCCATACGGTCGCTGCATTCCATGAGCGGGTCGGCATGCAGGAACTGGTTCGTCACGAGTTCGTGGATGATGATCCGCTGGTGCAGCGTTCGGTATTCGCGGACGGCACTGCGGTCACTTGCGACTTCCATACGCAAACCTATCGCATCACCGACTGCCCGCATCACTGACTGAAAATACAATGACACACAGTGGGTTCCGATGGACTGGTGGCAAATTGCCGCCGATAAGCGAGTAATATAGCCAACAATGTCACCGTCGAAGCAGGAGTAGTGAAATGCCGAATCGTGCAGAACGCCGTGCCCAAGCCAAAGCAGGCCGCAGGGGAGTGCCGTCGCAGTATGACCAGACCCGTGGCCGTGGCCGTTCGGGAATGATTGACGAATACCAGCTGCAGCAGAAGTCCCAGCGTCTGCAGGACGGCACCGACGGCACCGAATGGAAGCCCAGCGGCGGTACGATTGCGGACACCGAAACCCTGCTGACCACTAACCCGAACTACACGAATCCGAAGATGTTCAAGGCACCGCATTCGCTGCGTCAGTGGTTCCGTGTGGGCAGCTGGACGCTGATCGCCATCGCGATTATCGCGTTCTTCGTGGTTATGTGGCTGCCAAGCCATCCGATGTGGCTGATTATCACCGTTTCCGCGGTGTTCATTGTGGGTGTGCTGAGCCTGTTCTTTACGGCTGGCGATTCCAAGCATAATCCGAATTTGGATCAGAACGGCACGGCAGTCTGATCTTTTGCCCGGTAAATCCGGCTTGAAAAGCAAAACGCACGACGGAAGTTGTGCGTTTTCTTGTATGCGGTGCCCTAAAGTAAGAAGTGCTTGAGTTTCTTTCTGACGCACGAAGGAGAGGCAGTCCGATGAAAGTTGATATTCTAACCCGCGAATACCCGCCGCATGTCTATGGTGGGGCCGGTGTACACGCCGAGGAACTGTCCAAGGTGCTTGCCGAGCGCATCGACGTAACCGTTCGTGCGTTTGATGGCAAGCGCACCGAGGCGGACATTCCTGCTATCCCGAATGCTGCCGATGCTAAGGGCAGCTTGAAGGTCGTCGGCTATGACACGCCTTCTGAGCTGGCTGATGCCAACCCCGCATTGAAGACCTTCGGCGTTGATTTGCAGATCGCCAATGATGTGGACGCCGACATCATCCACGCGCACACCTGGTATGCCTGCTTGGCGGGCTACATGGCCAAGATGCTGCACGGCACTCCATTGGTTATTACCGCGCACTCTCTGGAACCGTTCCGCCCATGGAAGCGCGAACAGCTCGGCGGCGGCTACAACCTGAGCTCCTGGGCTGAGAAGGATGCTTACGAGCACGCCGACCGTGTGATCGCCGTGTCCGGTGGCATGCGCAAGGATATTCTGACTGCTTACCCGAACCTCGATCCGAACAAGGTGGTTGTGGTGTACAACGGCATCACCATGGCCGACTTCGCTACCCCGGCACCAGACGATCCGGGTTGGAAGGTGTTCGAGCGTTACCACATCGACCGTTCGAAGCCCACCCTGCTGTTCGTGGGCCGTATCACCCGCCAGAAGGGCCTGCCATACCTGCTCAAGGCACTGCACCTGATTTCCAAGGACATTCAGGTGGTGCTGTGCGCGGGAGCGCCTGACACCCCGGAAATCGCCGAAGAGGTCAAGATCGCGTTCGCCAAGCTGGATGAGGAACGCGGCAACATCGTCTGGATTGAAGAAATGCTGCCGAAGCCTGAGCTGAATGCTTTGGAACACGGCTGTGATGCCTTCATCTGCCCGAGTATTTATGAGCCGCTCGGCATCGTGAACCTTGAGGCCATGGCCTGTGGTCTGCCGGTCGTCGCATCCGCCACCGGCGGCATTCCGGAAGTCGTGGTCGACGGTGAAACCGGCTATCTGGTCCCGATCGACCAGCTGCACGACGGCACCGGCACCCCCACCGATCCGGACAAGTTCGTGCACGACATGGCCGCCGCCATCGACAAGATCATGGCCGATCCCGAACTCGCCAAGAAGATGGGCCAGGCCGGCTACGAACGCGCCCGCGACGTGTTCAGTTGGGAATCCATCGGCGACAAGACCGTGGAGGTCTACCAGTCGGTGCTCGACGAACAGAAGAAGTAAGTAGCGCTGCAACGAGTGCCCCCCTCAGTCCGGCTGCGCCGGCCAGCTCCCCTCAGGGAGGGGAGCCAGAATATTGTCTCTTGGCTCCCCTTCTTTGAGGGGAGCTGTCACCGTAGGTGACTGAGGGGAGTCCTCAGATCGCGAATCATAGTTAGCATTTCACTCATGACAAACACCGTCCTCCAACTCGACAACGTCGAATTCCGGCGTAACCGTCGTGTCATTATCACCGACGTGAACCTCACCATCAACGCGGGGGAGCGTTGGGTGCTGTTCGGTCCGAACGGCATCGGCAAATCCACCGCGGTCGGCATGCTGGCCACCCGCACCTTCCCCTCGGAAGGCCGCGTGTTCATTCTCGGCCACCAGCTCGGCAAATACGACGTATTCAAGCTGCGCACCCGCATCGGTCTCGCCTCTGCCGACCTGGGCCGGCAGTTCCCTGAGTTCGAGGACCCGCTGGACGCCGTGGTCACCGGCCTGTCCGCCGTGACTGGGCGCTGGCGTGATACTTATACGGACGAGGAATATGCCCGCGCCCGCCAGCTGCTGCGTGATTTTCGCGTCTCCTATCTGGAAGGCAAGGAGATGTGGCGACTGTCCGAAGGCGAACGCACCCGCGTATTGATCGCCCGTGCGCTGATGGGAGATCCCGAGCTGCTCATCATGGATGAGCCGACCACCGGCCTTGACCTGGGCGGCCGCGAGCAGGTGATGCGCACACTGAGCCGTATCGGCGAGGAAAGTTCTGATCGCGCCGTGGTCTTGGTTACTCACCGCCTGGAGGAGATTCCGGCAGGCTTCGATCACATCGCCATTATGGGTCGCAAGCCGATTCCCGCCGAGGATGCCACTGAAGCGGGCCTCGATGTAATGGGCAATCCCGGTGCGGGCACCATCGTCTATACCGGTTCACTGGAAGACGGTCTGACCGACGAGCGTCTCTCCAATCTCTTCGGTATGCCCATCGAAGTCCAGCACACCCACGGTCGCTGGGCCGCCTACGCCGTGTGACGGCCGTCATTGGACTCTTTTCGGCGACCTTTTCCCTTAGCCTCTGGAGGGGGTTGTCAGCGTAAGCTGGCTGGGTCCCTTTATTAGCCCCCTCTGATGAGGGGGGCTGTCGGCGAAGCTGACTGGGAGGGGGAGAAAATTGGGGAATATGGAAAGCAACATGACCAACAGCAAACTCGTATTCATCGATATCGACGGCACCCTAGCCGACGAAAACCACGTCGTACCCGAATCTGCCAGAATCGCTTGCAAACAAGCCCAGGCCAACGGCCACAAGCTCTTCATCTGCACCGGGCGTTCCGTGCCGAAAATCGAACGCAGCATCCTCGACCTCGGTTTCGATGGCGTGGTTTCCGTGGCGGGTGCTCAGGCGAATGTCGGAGACAGGCTGCTGTTCCAGCATCTCGCCCCTCCTGAAGCGGTCGATGCGGCGATGGCGTATTTTGCCAAGCATCATATCGAGAGCTACCAATGGCAAGGTGCGGATGGCATGTACATCTCGGAAGGCTACCGTCAACATCTGGAATCGAAAGGCAAGACCTGGAATCGTGGCGAATTCGCGCGATTCTGGCACCTGTTGGATGAGATTGACGTGCCGGCCGGCTCCACGCTGGGGCACACGATTCACGTGAGCAAAGGCTCATACTTCACCGCCCCGAATCCGGACGTGACCTTCGAGGAAACCCAGCGTGATCTCGCTCCTTGGTTCGAGCTCGTTCACGGCTCATACGACAAAATCTCGCCGAATAACGGCGAACTACTCATCAACGGCATCGACAAAGGCACTGCCGTACGCGACGTGGCTTCTTTGCTGGGCTACTCCGTTGCCGACACCATCGCCATCGGCGACTCCGACAACGACACCGCCATGCTCAAGGCCGCCGGCATATCCGTAGCCATGGGCAACGCCATCCACGGCATCCAAGCCTTCTGTGACTTCACCACCACCGACATTCACCAGGACGGCCTGGCCAACGCCTTCAAGATGTTGGGACTGGTGTGAGGCTATGTCGTTTGCTCTCAGACGAAGGATCCTTTCGTGCTGTAGTATTAATAAATAAGTTGAATATACTGAACGGGGAAGGAGGGAACGATCTTATGCCGACGATAATGAAAGAACGGATGGAAGTCAGCATTCGTGTCACTCCTCAGCAGGCTTTTGATTTCATCAAGCAGCAGATAGACACCAATGAAGGCTTTGATGAGGATACTCGACCAGTGCGGGTGCATGATTCAGCTTATTTGAAGCAACTTCTGGAGAGCTGATGAGCTCCGCCGTATGTGTCATTTTCGACTGCAATATTTATATCGATGTGGCAGAAGCCCTAGGTTTTGACGCGTCGCTAGCTAATTTGCGTAATTTCAGAACTGCAAGTAGGCCTTTACAAGCCGAAATCGATGCTTTTCAATGCGTGCTAGCAGGAAAATTTGGTCCGTATGATTTAAAGCTTGGCAGCTCGCTGCACATCAAAGACACGGTACAGCATGAGCTAAGCAGATTGCCGGAATGGTCGGAATCCTCGGCGAAATCATTCCTCGATCAATTCCATGACAATCTTGTTGATATTATGTTGACCGGATTTATCGGAGAAGAACACGTGCCACCCTTGGATCATGAAGATGGAGTGGTATTCGGCACATGCCATGAAATCAGGAATACTCCGGGCATCGTGCAAACGATCCTTGTCACACGAGATAAGCAGTTCGCGGATTCATTCAAAGATGTGCCTTCCCATACTACGGTGCTTCATCCGATTGGCTTCATGAAACTTTGCGACGCGGCACAACGTATGCTGCGCCGAGCATAGAGAATTGTGAATTCAAAATGGTTTGTTCATCATGCGAAAACAGTGGTCATCTGTCCGTCGCGGTTGCGCAATTTACGGTGGCAGAGGAACCGGAACGGAATCTGGAGATCATCGACGGATTCGCGCGTGATGCTGCGGTGGGCGATAGGGAAGCCGATCTCATTACTGCTGAGCTGAGTCGTGAGTGTCTTGATTCCGCGCATCGAACATTGCCGGTGTTGCAGAATCGCCGTTTTGCCGATCCGCAGTTGTGTGACTGACCTCTGAATAACTTTACTAGCGCTGTTGATAAGGGTTCTATGATGGGAATCATGACCACTACTGTTGATAGCTCTGATTCAATGCCGGAACGTCTGCAAGAGGGGAGCGTGGCGCCCGATTTCACTCTGCCGGCGGTTATACCTGGGTTTACAGAGAGCGGATCAATCAACCTGTCTGACGTGCTCGAGGCCGGCCGCAAGGTAGTGCTGTATTTCTACCCGGCCGCGATGACGCCCGGCTGCACCACCGAGGCTTGCGATTTCCGCGACAATCTCGCCCGATTGGCGTCGAAAAACGTTACGGTGCTTGGCGTCTCCAAGGACTCGCTTGACAAGCTGCGCAAGTTTGCACAGCGCGATCATCTCACGTTCCCGCTGCTGTCTGATCCCGACCTGACCGTGCACAAGCTGTACGGCGCATACGGCGAAAAGAAGCTCTACGGCAAGGTGCACGTAGGTGTGATCCGTTCGACGCTCGTCATCAATCCTGACGGTTCCGTGGTTATCGCCCGCTACAACGTGCGTGCCAAGGGGCATGTTGATTCGCTGTTGAAAGCGCTGGATAAGCTGGAGAAGTAATTCTTCTAGCTGCGAATGTTGGCAGCGAAATTCTCAAACCTTTAGTCTGCTTCGCCGGCGATGGTGAGACCGTGATTCCGTAGTATTTCGATAGCGGGCATGTAGTCGAGTGACACAGTAGTGGAATCGAGCATCAGGGCACGTGACGTGGGCGATGCGTTGTCGCTCTCGTCAGATTCCGAAGCCGGGAATAGCAAATCGACAATCATGGCGATGATGTGAGTGCGTATGTCGCTGTCAGTCACGGCACTGGCGTTGTTGCCATCAATATGCAGCGCAGTGTGCAATGCGTTGGCGAGTGGTTCTAGGTTGTGCTTGGTTGCTTCGTCAATGTCATCAAGTTGATCGAACAAGGCGAACAGCCATGCGCGGCGATCTGCTTCATCAGTGGTGTCTGCAAGCTTTTCCTGCGTGATTTGCACTAATTCGTCGATCGGCACTGCCGGCGTTGTTGTGGGGTCGCGATGCTCGCGATTATCTTCGATATCGCCCATAAGATGATGGATCTTGCACTCGTCCTGCAGCACAGTTGTTTCGGCGAACGCGGTGGCGATGGCGTCCGCATCGATGAACTTGCCGCCCTCGGACTGGAAGCGCACGCGCTTCGGTTCGCTGTAGTAATGTGACATGCCAAACGTGATAAATTGCGGCATCTCGTCCTGCAGCTGTTTGACCGCCGCGGCCACCTTGCGCATATCCCCAGATGCTGGTGCACCACGATGAAAGCGAGCAGTACCTTGGCGTCGGCGAGAGTGAGCGGCTGACCGATGCTGGCTCCATGATGGTGCTCATGATGCGCGAACATGTTCTTCAGCGAATCAAACAATCCCATAATATCCTCCTTCGGACTGGGCGTAACCGGCCGACGTGCCTCACGTTTTTTGAGCGCGTAGTGCATAGTGGTGCCTCATCGGGAATGAGCGCGAACGGTACCGGTCCTGTTTGGCTTGTCTTATGGAAGACGGGATCAGCATGGCGACGAAGCGGCAGATCACCCTGAGATTCAGGGATGAGTACATGAAGGCATCGAAGAAGGACAAGGGACGCATCCTCGACGAGATGTGCTCCGTGTTGGCAATCGGCAGGAGCACCGCAAGACGCAGGCTCGCGGAAGCCGGACGCGGCAGGCCGTCGCCGCCGCCCGAGGAGCGGCTGAAGCGGTATTCAGAGCAGTCGCGCGACCTGCTGGTGCGGGTGTGGCTGATGATGGATCTGCCGTGCGCGAAGTATTTGAAGGCGATGCTGCCGACGTGGCTGCCGATGCTGCGCGCGCATGGCGAGCTCGCCGACTATGACGGGTTCGCGTTCCTGGAGCTGGAGAGGATGAGCTCGGCCACGATGGACCGGTACCTCGAAAAGACGCGGGACGCCGCCAGGCCCAGGGGAACCGTGCCGACCCGGCCCGCGGGCGAGCTGCTGCGCAACTCCATCGCGATCAGGAAGGCCGGCGACGAATTGGACGGCCTGCCCGGCAACGTCGAGGCCGACACCGTCGCCCACTGCGGTCCGAGCGCCAGAGGCGAGTTCTGCCGCACCCTGACCGTCGTCGACATCGCGACCGGATGGACCGAGAACGCCTCCTGTCGCAACAACGCGTTCGTGAACTTCTCCAAGGCCGAGGAGACGATCGAGGGGCGGATGCCGTTCCGCATCCGCCCCTACGACACGGACAACGGCAGCGAATTCATCAACCGGGACCTGATCGCATGGCTACAGGAGCGCGACATCGAGCAGACCCGCTCCCGCCCCTACAGGAAGAACGACCAGGCCACCGTCGAATCCAGGAACAACCACATCGTGCGCCGTCACGCGTTCCACTACCGGTACACGGTCGACGAGCTCGGCCTTCTCAACGAGCTATGGGAGTTGGTGCGCATCAAGGCCAACCTGTTCACCCCGTCCAAGAAGCCCGTCGGCCGGGCCTGCACCCGCGACGGGCGGCCGCGGCGCGTCTACGACGAGCCGCGCACCCCGTGGGAGAGGCTCAAGGAGTTCGACGAGAAGGACCGGGCCGCGGGAGGACCGGGATTCATCCTGCCCGGCAAACGCGAGGAGATCGAACGGATCATCGCCACGACGAACCCCGCGGAGCTCGTCCGGCGCATCCACGCCATACAGGACCGACTCGAAGCCCTGGCCGCGCCACGCACTGCACAGCTCGCCAGACGCGCCGGCCCGGACATGGCATACTTGAACAAGACGCTCGCCCGGATCGCGGGCGTCGAACCGGAAGACGACGAAACCCGGCAGGCCGACGAGGACTAGGATTTCGCGCTCACCCCCGGTGAGGCACCACTCCGGATTACGCGCTCACTTTCAAATGAGGCACCTCGAGGCAAGGCGACGAAGGTGAGTTTGACATCAGAACGTGCCGAGTGAGCCGCTTGCACTTATATGCGAACACACTGATGAAATCTGCGAATAGAACCTATATTTTGTCCTTAAACTCCAATACTCGGTTGGTTCTCGGTTGCAAATACTCAATACCGTATCTTCTCTAAAATTTCCGATAATGTGACCCCAAAAAACTTTGTCTCACGAATTAATTGTCTCCCTTATACTCAGAATAAGTTTCGAGCCTTTTGCGACCTTACTATTTCCCCCCATATCACGGTATAAATTATAGACCTGATCCAGTGCAGATTGAATCTGCTCATCTTCGATAGCAGAAAAATCAATATTCATGAAATCTGCAAAAGTAATATCTGTTTTCTGGCAGATTGAAGCAACAAGAAAATAAAGTACATAAAATAATATATCATTTTGATCTCCTCTTGGCAAATCAGAGCCCTTGATAAAGCGTTCTACCCTTTTGCCTAATTCGGCACTTCTCCAATAAACTTGTATACCAATATCATTTGAATATAGTGCCTCGTAGTGATTATCATCGTTTAATAATGTCGACGGCCTAGCCCTCGCCGTATTGGGAGCGGATTTAAAGATCGACATAAGGCATTGTCCTAAAAAGGCAACACTAACAATTTCAGAAGGACGTTTACCCTGATTGCGGTAGTAATTCTTGCGGCGATCATAGTATAGACCATGATACTTAAGACACATTTCTATGTTGCGATGAATTGCGTCAGTGGTTCTCAGTGCTACAGCTGGAATACTAGTCTGACTATTTGTTGCAAGTATTATTTTATCCCGCGAAGACTCACTTTCGGCGACAATCACTCTGACTAGAATATTACGATATTCCATATCCAATTTATCTGGATTATTCTTAAAAAATGAAAAAATTTCATTAGATGTTTGAAGTCCATTAACAATTTCCGGATCAGTAATCAATAGTCGCTTTGATGTTTCTTGAATCGCGTCAGAAGCAATAATGGTGACTCCATTGTTGAGCCACCAGAAATCATCTTTATCATTTGCCGACAATGTATGTTGTATTGCCTTGTTCACATTGTTGTATCCTTGATAATCACGTACATTTGATTCAAAAATTGATTTCCGAATATTTCCATTATCGTCAGAAATAAACTTATAATACGTGTTTAGCTTTACGAGAGCGACATAATCTTTTCGCTCGCCTAATGCAATTGGAATATCCGCCAGAGGAAGACTCAGCTTCATTGTTGGGGCGGAATTCACTAAGGTCATAAGTTCCTTAGCGCCTATATGCCGCACATGGACTTCCTCTTCAGGAAAAAGCTTCTGTATTTCTTCTTTTAGTTCGGCTTCCTGGGCGAGTACATTAGGATGTACTTCCTCACCTAAAGAGACATACACGAATTCAAATGAAATTGAAACGGTTTTACCCATAAGGTCCTGACGCAGTCTGCGAAACATCGCGAAAAAATCTATTAACCTCGAATCATATCGATCTCTGAAATTGAAAAGCTCTTTATCAAAATCTAAAACATTGGAAGCAAGAGTCTTCCATTTCATAATTACATTTTCATTGAATGAAAGTTCATTTTTAGCTTGAATAATCACTACTCGCAATTGCGCTTCGCGTGAACGGTCGGCCACACTCTTAATCTCATCCTCATGTACCAATTCCGAATTACAGAATAGATAGGCGCCATCACATCCGCCATCCCCACTGCGTCCCATCAGCCCTAGATTGATATCGTCAGCGCTGAGTTCATCTTCCTTAAGAGTTTTATCAGCAGCGAAGAATTCAAAATAATCGGAAACTCGAGTGTAGTCGGATCTATTAAACTCTCGTTCGATAAATCCCCTCAGCAGCGATTGATTGTTACTTAATTTTTTTGTCATGCTTAATACCTACTTTCTAGTCTGGCGTCGATTTTACTTCTTGTGCATCTATCCATCAAGCTGTTCGATGTTCATGACCGTGTTTGTTCTTCCGGAAAAAAGGGAGGTAAGACAGGAAGCGACTGGAGACCGCTTATTATGTCCAGAAGCTTCTAAATCATTTCTCGCTGCATCATCAGGACAACGAACACAGTCAAAGTGTCAAAGTCGCTGTGTTTGCTTACCAAGTGTGTTGAGCGGCTATGCTGATGTTCGTAGCATGCATGGCAATGTTTGAACACACGTACGCACAGGCGTGGTGCGGTGTTATCGTGTGCCGTGTCATGTAGAGCGTTTGCGGTTGCTGGCGATGATGTGGGTCTGTGTGACGGTAGAGTCTTTGCCATCTCTTATGCAGTCGTCCTGTGCGTTCTGCCTCAATGTCTGTTCGATGGGCTCGACAGTATTTTTTCCGCAGTGTAGGCTGGTTTTTCCTGGTTTCCGATATGATTATCGGGGGAAAGCATAGGCTCGCATGTCTGTATATTCTTCCAAGTCGCAATTCGAATTGGATTTAGGCTGGTTGCCGCTTGCCGAGGCTCAGGAGAGGAAGGAATAATGATACCCACCGTGCAGGCTATCAGGAGACTCGACCTGCCGGGGCTGTAGCGAGCGGAGATAGTGTGTCATCTGCATGTGGACCGAGGGGCGGCCAAAGTTATGCGGATATGGAGGATCGCTCGCCAAGTCCGAAAAAAGGAATTGCAAGCAGGTAATCGACCATAACGCAATAGGTTAGGGCCGCATCCGAAAGCCGTTCGTCCACGATGAGCTTCTCATAAGCGGGATTGCGCCAGCCGCTGTGACGCTGCGTGCCGCCTTTGGTGGTCATTTCCGGCTGGTACTTGATGCGGTCGATGATGTTCCGGGCACAATCTCTGGCCAGCCCATCAGCCACGTCATGCCATTCGTCTGCGCTAAGACCGCCGTAGATGCGTAACAGATTGCGTAGTTTACTCACGTAATGGGTATCGGATCTGTCGTTGCAGGAAAGAATGTAGTACCGATACACGTTGGCGAGCAGGCCAACGTCATTGAGTCCCTCGGCGCAGCATTCCATGATGGTATGCCATCCATGGGGCAGCAGGTCCGGCAGCAGACCGTTATGCCGGGCATCGATATCGACATCTTCCATATCCCGGCTCGACAGAAGGAAACCTTGTGCGAGCATGTATGCGGAACGCAAGTGCCCTTCATGAATCATGTTCGCAGCGTTCATCAGTGTGAGGGCCATTGACTCCGAGTATTCGCTCAGAAGCTGCTCGCGTCCAGCGTCATCGTCGGACAGAACATACAGATCGTAGGCGTTCATTAGCGTGAACAGTTGCAATACGTGCAACGATTCATCCGAAATGAAGTCGGTTTCGTCGTCTACTTCGCTCGTGTCCTCGTTATCCTCATCCTCGTCGTCCTCGTCGCTTTCTTCGCTCTCTTCGTTGAACGAGTATTCCAGATTACGCGTTATCGCGTTGTCGATCACGTCATAGGCCCACATGCGTTTGTCGTCATATTGGGCGAAAGCGAGCGCGCTGGAAATCAGCAACATACTGTTCAATGGTTCGTATTGCCGCATGTCTTTGTCGTTCGCGGCCTGCGCAATGGTGTTCAATGCCTTGCCGGCGGTAGGGGAGTCGGCGAATTCCGCCACATTCTCCATATAGCATCGCACGCGCATCGCCAGATCATCCATAATCGTGAGCAAAGGTTCGGAGCCATCGTCGTTCTCGGACGAGAGCAGAAGCGCGTGGACTTCGTGTATGCACAGTCGCAGGTTGCCGCATGCGCTCGCGTAATCACTGGATTGCAGGGCATTGCCCGCGATAGCCTGCACGGTTTTGATGAATTCTGTGTAGTCACAGGATTTGCTGTACGCATCGCTGTGCTTACTGATATGAATAATGAAACGTTCATGGCATCGGCGGATTGTGTCGGAGAGCATGGTTTGTGCGTCGATCAGCGGGATTAGCGGTCGTTCTTCGTCTGGCTGGGCGCGGAAAGTCTTTGCGGCTTTGCGCAGCTGGGCGGACCACAGGAACAGCAGATGGCCTTTGCCTTGCTCTGCGCGCGCGTCGAGGTGTTGCTGGATGGGATCCAGCACGGTGCGGGGGAGTACGATGACGCCATCGTGAGCGTTGGCGGTGTCATCATTGTGGTGATTGCCGTGCGCGCCAATGAGCTGTTTGCGCAGTTCGTAAAGCACGGCACCTATATGCTTGCAATATGGTGTTCTCTGATACGGGCAGGTGCACGCGGCGGATTGTATGCGAATCGAATTGTCGTCGATTGTGGATTCGTGGTCGGTGTTACTGCTGGTAGTGGCTTGGTCATCAGTGTTTGCTTCATTGGTGTTCTCGCCGTGAGCGTCTTTGCTGAGGCGGATGTCAACGTCGTAATAGTCATCGTCGCTGCCGGCCACCCGCGAGTGATACAGCTGCGGCGCAATCTCCTGCACCGAACTCACTCGGCCTGATTCCCAGTAATCGGTGGCGCGTTCGAGAATCAGCGGCGTGCCTTCGAACATGACTTCGAATTGAGCCAACGCTGGCTTTTGCGGAACAACCATACTGCTGATTGTAGCGGGTGGAGTGTTACTCGCCGCTTGGCGGTGCATACTGGTCTGATGTAGTCTTGTTTCCACTGGGTAATCGCATTCGGGGAAGAGGCGTCAATGGCTGTACTTACAGATGCTGAAGCTCGTCGTATGCTGGAACTGCTGAAGGAAGCTTTGTCTCCGAAGTCCATCACCCTGAATAAAGGCGAGAAGCAATTCCAATTGCATCAGATAAGTTTGTAGTCAAATGAATCGTGGTGTTTACGACGAGAAGAAAGTATGACGAGTTCTGATTTTGACTCATTAATTCGAAGCTACGGAAAATGGCTGTCTGATAACACGACTTATACGCAACTGGATGAGTGGTATGAAGTTAATGTTCCGCTTCTGGATGAAGACAACGACTATACGCAGTTCTATGTGAAGCCCGGGAAGAACAGCGTAACGTTCTCTGATGACTGTGCCACAAGTCGCATGGGATGACTGTGACGGAATCACGTTTGGCAGTGCTCAAAGATATTCTGAATCAGTTTGGTATTGAACGTAACGGCGACGAGCTTACTCTGACGAGCGATACTGCTGATTTTGCTGATGCCAAGAATCGGTTCCTGCAAGCTATCATCAAAGTTGGTGATATGTCTATGCTGGCCAATCCCATGTGCAGACGTATTTTGCAGATGACATTCGTATGTTCTTTAATGCGAACAACATACGGTATGTGGAAGACGTTCAATTCCGTGGCAAGTCTGGTTTGCTGTGCCCGTATGACTTTGTGTTGCCGTTCACGAGTAAACAGCCGGAACGATTCTGCACATCTATTACGCGGCCTTCCCAGCGACTCATTTCCAGTACCTTATTTTCATGGGAGGATACGCAGGCGGCACGAAAGACACCAAGTGAACTGGTTGTTGTTTTCCTCAATGATTCGGATCGGCGCATTGACAATCAGCTAATAACCGCTTTGGAAAAGTACAATGCGTATCCCATTAAGTGGAGTGAGCGGGAATTTAAGGAGAACTTGTACAAGCTTGCTTCGTGAGTGGTGTTTGTGGCTTTGGTCGGGAGCGAGGTTTCTGCTGTTTGCCGTGTCGACCTCCCCTCAGTCGCCTACGGCGACAGCTCCCCTCGGGGAGGGGAGTTGAGGAAGCGCTTAACGAGCATAGGGCTTCAGCCGTTCCCTATACGCCCGAATCGCGCCGAACGAATACACCGCGATCGCGACCCAAATCACCATGAACGCCGCATAGCCCTGCGCGCGCATCGGCTCGTGCAGCAGGAGCACGGCCACACAGAACTGGATCAGAGGGTTGAGATATTGGATGAAACTCACGGTCAGGTAATGGCTGTGCTGCACGCCGTAGGAGAACGTGGCCAGCGGAATCGCGGTGGCCAGGCCGGAGAACGCCACCAACAGCGCGACCACGGCCGCCAACGTGGCGACCAAACGATACGCGAGCACGCTGATGGCATTCATACTGGACAGCGTGCGCCAGACAGCGGCAGCACGCCCCAGCCGATATTGGACACGAGCGGCGCGGCTATCCCCATTCGCGTCTGCTCGACGGTACGAACCAAAGTCGCATCTCCCCACCATAGCGACTGATCACATGAGTGTCCCGCACCTGGTCACATGGCATATTGGACTTGCTGATGATGAACAGTACCGGTTATTGTTAGAGTCTTTCCCGCAGGACACGGAGATTGAACAGATGATTCGGCCTTTTCTGAGGGCGCGAATCAGATTCGTAATGCAGTGGTTTGCCCTGGACTCTGTTACGGTGATAATAACTTCATCGTTGATAAGGGAGTCTTCATGGCAGGCAATGGCAACACGGCATTTCGTTTCCGAGTCACTTTGCGCCTTGACGGGCACGAATGCTGGAGGGAGATTCTGGTGCCGGCATCATTGACGTTCTTCGATTTGCATGCGGTATTGCAGGAATGCTTTATGTGGTACGGCGAGCATCTGTTCTGCTTCTGCGCCACATTCCCGGATGGGAAGCAGGTGCAAGTGGAAGAATTGTGGGGAGAAGAGCCCTCATACCATGAGGCGAAATACGAACAATATATGCCGGTGGAGCCGTTGCCGGAAGTTCGCGTTGCTTCGGAAACCGAGCTGGGCGACGTGTTTCCCAAGGTGCGTACCGCTCGCTATTACTACGATTATGGTGACGATTGGATCCATGATATTAAGCTGCTGCGTACCTACCGCAGCGTGCACGTTGCGGATCCTCAGCTTTGGGATGGGGCTGGGGATGCGCCTCCGGAGGATGTCGGCGGGGTGTATGGGTTCGAGCGGTTCCTTGATACCTTGGGCAATCCCGAAGATGAAGAACATGATGGCATGGTTGAGTGGGCCGAGGACCAGATGTGGGATCGTTTCACGCTGAACCGCCATCGTGAGCGTCTGTTCCGTTGGCACAAGCACCGTGACATGATGTTGCATGGGTGATGCTGAACAGATGATAGCCGAACTGCATTAGGCTACTACGTCCCACACCGTAATGTATGACCAATCATTAGGAGGCCCGTCATGACTGCTCATTTCGACGAGTTCGAAGAGGAGATGACCTCCCGCAGCCTGGAGCGAGCATATGATTACGTGGACGAGCATAGGATCGGTGGGTTAGAGGAAGTGTCGGCCGGACTATTCCACGCCGAAGTGCACGGTTCTGAACTCTACGATGTCGATATTCGACTTCGTGGCAACGATATCGTGTTCGCATCCTGCACCTGCCCCTACGACTATGACGGATACTGCAAGCATATTGGTGCGGTGCTCTTGACGTTGCGTGATTACAAACACGGCGGTAATCATCAGCAGAACGTGACATACGATGCGATGATTGCAAAGCAGGACGACTCTCGGCCAGACATACCCGTAGCAGCAAATCCTCTCGCATCGAAACCTGAAGTGTTCAATCGAGTGCTGCAACATATTCGAGAACGAGTGGGACTGCGCAAATCAGAACGGTGGACGCCCGCTCAGCATTTCTATCTGATTTGGAATCAGGACGAAATCAATGCCATCATGACTGCGAATCCGGCAATCGCGAGCGGCATGGAACCATTGATGCCCGAAAGCGCCGTGGATCGCGTCATGGAATCTCCCATGCGGCGACATCTCGGCAAGGACTACGGCTGGAAATTCGAATGGGGAGATGCCGCCATAAACGGCGTGATGGCCGTATTCGAGGAAGCAGAACAATCGAACGACTATCCGCTGGCCATGAGACGCATGTGCGCGGCTTTGCGAAAAACAGTGTGGTTCGCGAGACAAGTCGATGATGAAGAGGGTGCGCTACAGACATATATCGAACACCTCAATGAGCGGATCCTCGCTTATACGTATGCCGCGGCACCAATCGTTACAGGCGAGCAAGCGCAGCAGATGCTGATTGCAGCGTTGGGATTCATACGTGATACCCCTATGATCGAGATGCTGTTTTGGCCGCACACGCCGCTGGAATGCGTCATCCCATTCGCGGATATTCACGCACGAGGTACGGCGGACATAGAACAGATGGAGCATCAGCCCCGCGAGATCGGCACGACCTCGTTCATGTGCCGCACCTATGCGCAGTCCACATTGAATGTTGCCCAACAATTCCTTCATGACAAGAAGGGGGATTCCATTGACGGCCATCGAACGAGCCTGACCGATTACGATTGGCGAGCTGCACAGGACTATCTGCTAAAACTCCATCATGACTTTCTGCTGTACGGCGGCGACGCAATTAGTGCCGATGAGCTACTGTCCAAAAACACGGACGTGGCCGAATGCAGATTTGCCGTCATCGCACGTAAATTCCTGGACGGGGATTATGCCTGGGCCGCCGCTTTCTTGGAACAGACTTACGATTGGGATGCCGCGCAAAAGCATGCGGGGTATTGGGAGCTCACCGCTCAACTGCCGCATGGCGAGCTTACCATGCTGGAGGCCTGCTATGAACGACTGAACGATGAGAACGGCATCAAACAATTATATGAGTACTACGTCGCTCACAGTGATTCAGTGGCGGACGAACGTTGCATTCCCATCCTCAAATCGATGGTCGGCAAATCGGGCTGGCCTCAAAGCGTTCAGAACATCCTGCGCAACTATCATGAGCATGATTTCGGTGGGAAAGTCCTTGCACGACTCATGACTGAAGAGCGCCTATCCGATGAGGCCTTGACCTTAGCCGGGCAGCGGCCGGAACTCCTGCGTGATTTGCTCAAGCCCATCAGCCTCAATCACAGCGCGGAAGCAGAACGACTGATCAGAAAGCAGCTGCCGCTGGATCGCGATCTGCAACAGGGAAATCGCGACGAATACCGATTCGTTGCCATGTGGATCGAGCAATATCGCAACGTTTTCGGACTCGACCAAGCCAAGGCTCTCGCCAAGGAGATCATGGCAAAGTACCCGAGACGGTATGCACTCAAAGAGGAAATCGGCCGCGTGCTAAAGTAACTTACTGATGCCAAAACATTCTAGCACTACTCCGACGATGCCCGCCACCGCGGCCACAAGAATGCACGCAATACCGAATATGCGCAGCGCGCCGCCTTTGACCTGCGCATTCGGGCGGAAGAAAATACACCACCAAATCAGATACAGCGAATGACCCCACATCAGCTGCCGCGAACGGCTAAATCTGCCGAGTTCACTGATTTCGCCGGCCCTATTAAGTCCCTCAACTCCCTCAATCGCCTTCTGACCCATCACATCACGCTTTCATACACATTGCCGATTGACAGTCCTAGAACACAGTCTAGAACTGTCATGGCATGTTCACGCAGATAGGGGCTCCAACAAAATTGGCTAAAAGAGAACTCGGCAACCTATAACAAGGACGCGCCCGTGTGCCCTTACGTTCAGCTCCGCTCACGAATGAAATCGAAGATCACGTCGAAGACCTGCTGGCTCCAGAAATCGTACTCATGTTCGGCGCCGTCGACTAGCACCAGCTGCGCGTCCACGCCGTGCTCGGCCAGCCGGTCGCGCATCTTGACGGATTGATGGTAGGGGACCACGGTGTCGGCGGTACCGTGCAACAGGAGCATCGGCGGATACTGCTGGTCATCCCGCACCTGCAGGTAGGGGCTCATGTCAGCCGCGCGCTGACGGACCTCGGCGTTGATGCCGGTCTCATGGGTCGCGCCCACCACGGCCGCGAACGGGCCGAAATAATACAGCCGGAATGGATTGGTCTCATCGTCGAATGCGTCGACTGCTTCAAGCATGTCGGTGGGCGGGAAGCAGCTGACCACGTACTTCACCGCATCGCTCTCATCGGCATTGGTGCCGTCCTCATACCGCGGATCGTCGGCGGTCAACCCCACCAGCAGCGACGTGTTGCCGCCGGACGACGTGCCCCAGATACCGAGACGGTCGGGGTCCACGTGCCATTGGCGCGCGTTTGCCCTGAGATAGCGGATGGCTGCTTTGACGTCCTCGAGATATGCGGGGAACACGTCGCGGGGATCGCTCGAGGCATCGCGATGATTCACCGTGGCCACCACAAAGCCTTCGCGGGCCAAAGCCGAGAGCTGCGGGATCTCGTAGTCGCGATGCGGCGTGGTCCAGGCGCTGCCTTGCACGAATACCACGGTGGGGTAGCGGCGGTCATCGTCATCGCCGGTGGATTGTGGTGAGATGATATCCATCACCAGGTTATCGGCCCCGGTCTTGTACGCCACGTTGCGGGTCAGCGTGGCCAATCCGGCAAGCGTGGGATTGTGCGGGATATGGATGGCATTGTTTGCGCCGGCATTGGCATCGGTGACTTTGGCTGAATCGGCAGTGTTCATGGAATCCCCCTAGCTCTGTTGCTATAGAGGTCATCATACAAGAAATAGGCATGATTACGGCACAACGATGTCTCGGTCACAGCGAAGACATGAAGGCGCGAAGACGCGCCCGGCAGCGCGCGCTGCCTGCCTGCGAGTTGCCTTCAAGTGCACTTCAAGCGATAAGGTGACATAAGCCGCGGCAATGGAGATTGCTGCCCGGCAACGAGGCGGACAGTGCCCGTTCGCCGATTCGCGATAACAGAAATGAGACACTATGAAGACTCAGGAAATCGGACAATCCGGCATGATTGCGTCACGAGTGGCGCTGGGCGTGATGCGCATGGACGCGTTGGATGCCGCCGATGCGGCACGTACCGTGGCCGTGGCCCATGATTCTGGCATCGACTATTTCGACACGGCGGACATCTATGGATTCCATGATCATGCCGCGCACGCCAGTTCGAAGCGTTTCGGCCAAGCGTGGAAGGACGCAGGACTCGACCGCAGCACCATCTTCATCCAAACCAAGTTCGGCATCGACTACAGTTTCGGCGAAAACGATGGCGGCGCCAACGGATATGACTTCAGCGCCAAGCATCTGATTGACGCACTCGATCACGAGCTTGAGGCTTTGCAGACGGATTACGTCGACGCCGTGCTGCTGCACCGTATTGACACGCTGTTTGAGTTGAACGAGGTCGCCGAAGCATTCGACGCGTTGGAATCAAGCGGTAAAGTGCGTCATTTCGGAGTCAGCAATATGGGCCCGTGGCAGATCGAACTATTGCAAAGCGGCCTTCGTCAGAAATTGGAAATCAACCAACTGCAGTTCGGCCTGATGCATACACAGATGCTCGACGCTGAAATCCAATTCAATATGGCGAGCGATCCCGCAGCCGATCGCACCGGCGGCATCCTGCCTTATTCACGGCTGAAGCATATGACCATTCAGGCATGGTGCCCATTCCAATCCGGCACGGAATACGGTCCGTTCGTCGGCAACGAGCATTTCCCCGAGCTGAACGCCGAATTGACCCGTCTTGCCGGCAAATACGGTTCCACGCCCAACGGCATTGCCGTCGCTTGGATTCTGCGTCATCCCGCCGGTATCCAGCCGTTGCTCGGCTCAATGACACCGGAGCGCATCCGCCAGATGGCGGTCGGTGCCGATATCGAACTCGAACGCCGTGACTGGTGGTCGCTGTATCAGGCAGCCGGCAATCTGTTGGTGTGAGCGAGAGATGACGAGACCACTGCCGTTGAGGCGCGTGTTCAGCGTGCATACATCTCAACGGCAGTCAATGCTGTGTCAATCCACCCACGACGAGAACAACGACACGAACATTCCGCGAATCACATCAGAACGACGGCATATCGAGCGAGGGAACTGAATCATCGGCCTTACTGGTCCCGTTCGCGGGCGAGCCGACATCGTGATTGTGGAACCACTCGACAACCCGTGTTTCACTCATCGGCATCAAATCCCAAGCATCCAAGCCAACATTCAGTGCCTCCGGGCGTGCACCACCGAGTCCCTCAATCTCAACCGTATCGTGCGGCTCCAAACTTTCGAACAGGTTAAGTGCGGGGCGGTCTTCCAACCACCAGTCGTGAAATACCTCATGACAGTCGCCTTCCCTTTTCGGCGTGCAGCAATCGTTTCCCATCCTAGGCGCAGCCGGCACCTGTCGGTTCGTGTTGCCATAATGAGGCGCATTGCAGGGGAACCAGTGAACGCAAGCTGCCAGCCATCGTGACGGCGAACGGGTTGAGAAAGGCGCTGTGCCTGACCCTTGGAACCTGTTGGCCAACACCATCGAAGGGAGCAAACGATGTCTTTTGACGCCGCCGCATTCGGCCCGATCACCTTGAACCACCTGCCGCCGTTCGCCCAGCGCCTACGACATGCAGTACACGTGGAAACCCGAATGGGACGTGTGAGGCGCACGATGGATGAGCGGTGGGCGCGTGCTTTGCGTGCCAAGGGCATTGATATTGACGAGGCTGACGGTGCTGGTGGGAAACAGGCACACGACGGCAAACGGCATACCGACATCACGGGTACTGGTCGACGCCCCGAGTCCCAGCCGGCTGCCGGGCTCCGCGGTCGATCCAATACCAGTACGAATCTGCCGGGGCCGAAGGTGACGGCACGCGCCACGCCATTCAAGGCCACCGGTCATAAGGGCGGCATCAGCCGGCAGGGGAATTGAGCTGATCGCAGAACCATCGCGCGATGAATGGGCGCGGCCAACGCCATTCCGCCATTGTTGAGCCGCTTCTACTTGGACCGGTACCTCTTTGAACGGAGATATCATTCCGCAAAAGGTCGAATGTACCTCTTTGAACGGAGATATTCCATATTGAAGCTATTCCGGCATCATATGGTACGTAGGAAATCCCGGATATCGGCGATTTCCTCATCACAGATGGCATGGGCCATGCCGGAATACTCGCGATAGGTCAGATGTCCGGCCCGTTCAAGGACCTGATGGGCCGTTTGCTGGTCGGGCAGCGGAATCGTGCGGTCCTGCGCGCCATACGCCAGGAAGAATCGGGCAGGGGAGTCAAGCGCCGCCTGTTCCTCGCCCATGAACGAAGGACTGAGCAGGATCGCGGCATCAAACAACGTCGGATGCGCCTTGGCCAGACGATACGACAGATAACCGCCTTGGGAGAAACCGATCAATATCTTCCTGCGATGGGCGAATGCCGAGGCATCCAGCAGTGAAGCCACCGCATCCCCGACCGCCGCGCATTCGCGTTGGCGCTCGTCCACGCCGCAGCCGTCGGGATACCAGTAATTGCCGCCCATATAGGGCCTCGCGTAGGTGGCGCGGAACGAGATATAGCTGGGTACGGCGGCAATTGCGGCCGGGGCCGCATCGGCTCGCGTCGGCGCATATACGGCGTCGAGAATCCGCACCATCTCGCTTTCGTCGTTGCCGTAACCGTGGAACATCAGGAAAATGGGGTCATTGCCGCCGGCATCGATCTGGCTTGTCATCTGCATTCGCATCGTCATCACCTCACCAGCGAGCTTACATGCATTAGACTTGTAGCGATTGACCCACCGAGCACGCAAGGAGCAAGTTATGGAGCCGAGGCGCGGGCCTCTCACCGCAGGCGAGAAAGTGCAGTTCACCGACCGCAAGGGCAAGAAGATCACCGGTCAGCTTGTGGCCGGCGGCTCCACGCAGACCGAGCATGGCCTGATTCTGCATGACGATGTGATCGGCAAGACCGAAGGCACCGTGATCCTCACCGTGCATGCCAAGCGCGAGGCACAGGTCAATCAGGTCTACCCCGAGAAAGACAAGAACAAGCCGTGGAAATCGTCGCGCGCCATCGGCGGCTGGGAGTATGCGGTGATGCGCCCGCGACTGGCCGATTATGTGCTGTCGATGCCGCGCGGCGCGCAGATCATGTATCCGAAGGACATCGCCCAAGTTATTCAGCTCGGCGACATCCGCTCCGGCATGCGCGTGCTTGAGTCCGGTGCCGGCTCGGGCGCGATGAGTGTGAACCTGCTGGACGCCGTGGGCGAGCGCGGCCACCTGACCACGATCGAGCTGCGCCCCGAATTCGCCAAAGTGGCTCAGGCCAATGCCACGCTGTACTACGGCGAGGCCCCCAGCTGGTGGGACCTCAAAACCGGCGACTTCGATTCCGTTGCCGCCGAACTGCCTGAGCATTGGTTCGACCGCATCATGCTCGACATGCTCGACCCGTGGAACAGGCTCGAGCAGGCATACCGCGTGATTGCCCCCGGCGGCGTGTTGGTCAGTTACGTAACTACCACCACGCAGATGAGTCGACTGGCCGAAGCCCTGCGCGCGGCCGGTTGCTGGACCGAGCCGCAGATCCAGGAATCGTTCGAACGCACATGGAAGGCCCAGGGCCTCGCCGTACGCCCCGACCACCAGATGATCGGTCATACCGGTTTCCTTGTTATCTCGCGCGCCATGGCCTCCGGGTTCGAGGCGCTCAGAAAGCGTGATCGCGTGACCAAGGACACACAGACCGACATCGACTCGCTCACCGACGAACAGCGTGAGGCGCAGATCGAGGAACTGGAACTGCGCGACATCTCCGACCACAAACTACGTAAGGTGTTGCGCGACCTCGACCGTCAGGTGGGGGAACTTGGCAACACGCACGAATAACCGCCAAACGATGAGTTTGTGAACGCTCACACACCTCTATACTGGAAGCAACACCACACCGCCACACCGCCACACCGGGCAGACGGTTCGTGAAGGGAGCCACGGATGGGCATCAAGCTGAGTAAAGTCGCCAAAACAGCGAAGAAATACGACCATATTCTCATCATCATGAGGCATGCCAAGGCCGAGCCGTTCGGCGACAAGGGCGACTCGGAGCGCGAGCTCACCGACAAAGGTCTGAAACAGGCGAAGGCAGTGGGCAAGGGCATCGAGTCGTTGGGACTGGTGCCCGACCAAATCTCCTGCTCGTCCGCCACCCGCACGCGCCAGACATTGGACCGCATGCTCAAGACCTTTGGCGACAAGCCAATCGTCGACTACCGCATCAGCCTGTATGACGGGGGAGTGCAGGCGGTGTTCGACGAGCTCGCCCACGTCAAGGCCAAGAATCGCGTGTTCATGATCGTGGGCCACGAGCCGACTGTGTCGATCAGCGCCCAATGGCTCGCCTCCGCCGACTCCGACGGCGAACGACTCGACCTGCTGAATTTGGGACTTTCGCCCGCATCCATCGTGATCATGGGATCGAACAAACCGTTCGACGAATGGCAGGTGCACAGCGGCGAACTGCTCGCGGTCATCAATGTGAAAGACTTCGACTAAAGCGGATATAAATTCCATCTATAACGACACTCTGCGGCCATTTATAAGGGCCGGAATCCGGATGTTTTGCTACCCTAAGTCGGGTTACGAACGCATACATTGGAGGATTCATGTCCACTCTGACTTCCGTCTCCGGCTTCCCCCGCATCGGGCAGAACCGCGAACTGAAGAAGATCATCGAAGGCTACTGGAAGGGTGCCAACGACCTCGCCGCCGTCAAGGCCACCGCCGCCGAACTGCGCGCCAAGCACTGGAAGCTGCAGCAGGCCGCCGGCATCGACCTCATTCCCAGCAACGACTTCAGCTACTACGATCAGATGCTGGACACCGCCATCCTTCTCAACGTGATTCCGCAGCGTTACGCACGTCTCTCCTTCGACAACCAGGAGGACACGCTCTTCGCCATGGCCCGCGGCTACCAGGGCGACAAGGGCGACGTGACCGCCCTGCCGATGAAGAAGTGGTTCACCACCAACTACCACTATCTGGTGCCCGAAGTCGAGTCGGCCGCGGAGATCAAGCTCAACTCCACCAAGCCGTTCGACGAGTTCAACGAGGCCAAGGCGCTGGGCATCGACACCAAGCCCGTGTTCATCGGCCCGTACACGTTCCTGAAGCTCGCCCGTACCCCGGAAGCCACCGAACTCGAGCTCGACAAGGGCCTGGTCAACGCCGTGGCCGCCGTCTACGTCGAAGTGCTCGCCAAGTTCAACGAGCTCGGCGCCGCATGGGTCCAGCTCGACGAGCCGTACCTCGTGCTCGACAAGGAGCCGGGCGACGTTGAACTCTTCAAGACCCTGTACACCAAGATCCTGTCCGCCAAGGGCAATGTCAAGGTGCTGCTCAACACCTACTTCGGCCACATCGCCGACGTGTACGAGACCGTCAACCTGCTCGGCTTCGACGGCATCGGCCTGGACCTCAACGAAGGTCGCGAGGAGAACCTCGAAGCCGTCGCCAAGTACGGCGTGGCCTCCAACACCACCATCTTCGCCGGCGTGATCAACGGCCGCAACATCTGGCGCAACAACTACGCCACCTCCCTCGGCCTGGTCGACGCCCTGAAGCAGGTCACCGCCAACGTGGCCGTCTCCACCGCATCCTCCCTGCTGCACGTGCCGTTCAGCACCGAAGGCGAGACCGGCATCCCGGCCGAAGACCTCAAGCACTTCGCGTTCGCCGTCCAGAAGCTCGACGAGCTCAAGGAAGTCGCCGCCCTGGCCGACGCCACCGAGGACGAGAAGAAGGCATCCGCCGCCCTCGCCGCCAACCAGGCTCTGTTCGACGGCACCCGCGTGGCCGCCGACCCGGCCGTCGCCGAGCGCATCGGCAAGCTGTCCGACGCCGACTACGTGCGTCAGCCTGCCCGCGAGGAGCGTCAGGCCCTGCAGCGCAAGGCCCTCGGCCTGCCGCTGCTGCCGACCACCACCATCGGCTCCTTCCCCCAGACCAAGGAGATTCGCGCCGAGCGTGCCAAGCTGCGCAAGGGCGAGGTCACCAAGGAAGCCTACGACGAGTTCATCAAGGCCCAGATCGACGCCGTCATCAAGAAGCAGGAGGAGATCGGCCTCGACGTGCTGGTCCACGGCGAGTTCGAGCGTAACGACATGGTCGAATATTTCGGCCAGAACCTCAACGGCTTCCTGTTCACCAAGAACGCTTGGGTCCAGTCCTACGGCACCCGTTGCGTCAAGCCCCCGATCGTCTGGGGCGACGTTTCCCGCGCCAACCCGATTACCGTGGAATGGTCCGCGTACGCCCAGTCCAAGACCGACCATGTGATGAAGGGCATGCTCACCGGCCCGGTGACCATCCTCAACTGGTCCTGGCCGCGCGAGGACATCACCCACGAGGAGCAGACCAAGCAGCTCGCCCTCGCCATCCGCGACGAAGTGCTCGATCTCGAGGCCGCCGGTATCAAGGTCATCCAGATCGATGAGGCCGCCCTGCGTGAGAAGCTGCCGCTGCGCAAGTCCGACTGGCACGTCAAGTACCTCGACTGGGCCGTTCCGGCCTTCCGTCTGGTGCACTCCGCCGTCAAGCCGACCACCCAGATCCACACCCACATGTGCTACTCCGAGTTCAACGACATCATCCGCGACATCGACGCGATGGATGCCGACGTGATCTCCTTCGAAGCCTCCCGTGGCGATCTGGTGGTGCTCGACGCCATTCATGACGCGCACTTTGAGACCGAGGCCGGCCCGGGCGTCTACGACATTCACTCCCCGCGTATTCCTTCCGAGAAGGAGATCGAGGATCGTATCTACGAGATTCTTGACAAGATGGACGTCAAGAAGGTGTGGATCAACCCCGACTGCGGTCTGAAGACCCGTGGTAACGCCGAGACCTGGCCGAGCCTGGAGAACCTGGTCGCCGCCGCCAAGGCCGTGCGCGCCAAGCTCGACAAGTAGCGGAAATCACCGAGCTCCCTCTGGATGAGGGAGCTCGGGTTTATGTAAGGAAATCAGCATGCATTCCCCGATGTTCACCCTTGAGGTCTTTCCCCCGAAGCGCAACGCGCCTGTTGGCACCATCTACGACACCCTCGACGGACTCGAAGGGCTGAACCCCGACTTCATCTCCGTGACCTACGGTCACGGCACCCATTCCGACCGCACCGCCACCGCGCGCATCGCCCACACGATCAGCAAGGAATACGGCATCCCTGCAGTCGCCCACCTGACCGCGCTCTACTCCGACAAGGCCAAGATCGATGAGGCTCTCGACATGTTCGAGGAAGCCGGCGTGAGCGCCGTGCTCGCGCTGCGCGGCGACTACATCGACGGCGAGCAGCTGGTCGGCGAGTTCAACCACGCCAGCGACCTCGTGTCATACATCCGCTCCGTGAAGCCGGACTTCAAGGTGTTTGGTGCTTGCTACCCGGAAGGCCACTATCAGGCTGACTCGCTGGACCAGGACATCGAAAACCTCAAAATCAAGGTCGATGCCGGCGTCACTCACCTGATTTCCCAGCTCTTCTACGACAATGAGGACTTCTACCGCTTCCTCGACAAGGCGCGCGCCGCCGGCATCACCGTGCCGATCGAGGCGGGCATCATGCCGGTGCGTGGCGCCAAGTCCGTGCGTCGCATGGCCGAGCGCAACGCCTCGCGCATCCCGGACAAGCTCAACACCCTGCTGAACAAGTGGGGGGACGACATCCAGTCCCTGCGTGCCGCCGGCATCCTCTACGCTTCCGAGCAGATCGCCGACCTCGTGGCCCACGACGTGGACGGCGTCCACCTGTATTCGATGAACCACCCCGCCACCACGCGCCGTATCTGGCGCAATGCGGAACCGTTGTTCCGCGGTACGCAAGGTTGACGCATATCGCGGCGCGGCGCATCTCAATGCGTCGCGCCGCACGTTAATCTGCTGGCGAAACCCAGAGTTCCCCCAGCGGCCGATGGGTATCATGAACGTGCAATCCAACCAAAGCGATGGAAGGGAGTCCGTTATGTGCACTGGTGTCCGTTTCTCCGATGATGAGGGCAACACCTATTTCGGCCGTAATCTCGACTGGAGTTTCTCATATGGGGAGACCATCCTGGTCACTCCGCGCGGCTACCACTATGACACGGTGTTCGGTGCGGGCGGCAAGGCGAAGCCGAACGCGGTGATCGGCGTGGGCGTGGTCATGGCCGATAGGCCGATGTATTTCGACTGCGCCAATGAACATGGTCTGGCCATCGCCGGCTTGAATTTCCCCGGCTACGCCTCGTTCGTCCACGAACCGGTCGAAGGCACGGAAAACGTCGCCACGTTCGAATTTCCGCTGTGGGTGGCGCGTAATTTCGACTCCGTCGACGAGGTCGAGGAGGCGCTCAGGAACGTGACGCTCGTCTCCCAGATCGTGCCGGGACAGCAGGAGTCTCTGCTGCACTGGTTCATCGGCGACGGCAAGCGCAGCATCGTCGTCGAGCAGATGGCCGATGGCATGCACGTGCATCATGATGACGTCGATGTGCTGACCAATCAGCCGACGTTCGACTTCCATATGGAAAACCTGCGCAACTACATGTGCGTCAGCAACGAGATGGCCGAACCGACTTCATGGGGCAAGGCCTCCTTGACCGCCTGGGGTGCGGGTGTGGGCATGCATGGCATCCCGGGCGACGTGAGTTCCCCATCGCGCTTCGTTCGTGTGGCCTACACCAACGCGCATTACCCGCAGCAGAACGATGAAGCCGCCAATGTGTCGCGCCTGTTCCACACCCTCGGCTCCGTGCAGATGGTGGACGGCATGGCGAAGATGGGCGACGGCCAGTTCGAACGCACGCTGTTCACCAGCGGATATTCGTCCAAGACCAACACCTATTACATGAACACCTATGATGACCCCGCCATCCGTTCCTACGCCATGGCCGATTACGATATGGATTCCTCGGAGCTCATCAGCGTCGCCCGATGACTCCTTCCCGGCTCATGCCCCATTCGGAGGGCATGAGCGTATATAGTGGAATCTTATGGAATCGTCGATGTTCAAACCCAGCTCCATGGACCTCATCAGGGCAGGTCTGCAAGACCTCGACAAGGCCCGCACCTTGTTCGACCAGCTCAAGACGGACGACATTCCCGATGAGCGATGCGCCGAACTGCTGAGCGCGCTGGCCCACGCCTGCGACCCCGATATGGCATTGAGCAATTTCGTGGATATCGTCAACGCGATGCAATCCAGCCAGCGCGATCTGGAACACGTCATCCCCGACAACGACGCCCTGAAGCGTCTGGTCACGGTGCTCGGCGTCTCCGACGCGATGGGCAAGTTCATGCGCTTCAAGCCGCAGCTTGTGGAGGCGGCAGCAGTCGACAACTGCAACAGCCATCTGTTCAATCACGCGCAACGCCGTGCACGTCTGCTCAAGGCGGTCGGCGCGGACCCGGACGAACCGGCCATGCCCGTCGCCTCCAAGGATCTGGCCGAAGCGGCCACGGCCCTGCGTTCCAGCTACCGGAACCAACTGGCCGCCATCATCGCCCAGGATGCCGTGGCGGACGACCCGACCTCCATCCAACCGACCATCAGCCGCGAACTGTCCGACCTCGCGGACGCGGCGCTCGAAGGCGCGCTGGCCATCGCCCGCCACGAAACCGAGGGCAGCGAGCACGTGCGCTTCACCATCATCGGCATGGGCAAACTCGGCGCACAGGAACTGAACTACGTCTCCGACGTGGACCTCATCTACGTGGTCGAACCGGCCGACAAGGATGTGGACCATCAGACGCTGATTCGCGTGGGCACCAAGATGGGCACCATGTTACAGCGCGTCTGCCAGTCCGCCATCATGGGCGTGGCCGAGCAGCCGCTGTGGCAGATCGACGGCGGCCTGCGCCCGGAAGGCAAGGACGGCGCGCTGGTGCGCGTGCTCTCCTCGCACAAGAACTATTACGAGCAGTGGGCCGAGAACTGGGAGTTCCAGGCGTTGCTCAAGGCCCGCCCGGTGGCTGGCGACCCCGACCTCGGTCAGGCCTACATGGACATGACCCGGCCGTTCGTGTGGAGCGCATCCAAGCGCAAGAACTTCGTCTACGACTGCCAGAAAATGCGCAAGCGCGTGGAGGATTTGATTCCCGCGCCCCTGAAGGACCGCGAGATTAAGCTCGGCCGCGGCGGTCTGCGCGATGTGGAATTCACCGTGCAGATGCTCCAGCTCGTACACGGCCGCACCGACGAATCGCTGCGCACCAGCAACACGCTCGACTCGCTGCAGCGCCTGTCCGAAGGCGGCTATGTCTCGCGCAAGCAGGCCGTGCGCATGTCCCAGGACTACCGCTTCGAGCGCGTGATGGAACATCGCCAGCAGATCTGGTCCCTGAAGCGCACGCACCTGTTCCCGGACCTCGGCCGGGCCTCGGTCGGAGGCCTCGAAAAGAAGCGCGACATCGACGTGGACGAGCTCAACCAGAACCAGGAGCTGCGCCGACTCGCCCGCGCATTCGGCCTGCACCCGGAAGAACTCGTCGACAAGTACGACGACACCCGCCGCGAAGTACGCCACCTGCACCTCGACATCTACTATCGCCCGATGCTGCCGGTCAACGCCCAGATGGAGAACGACCAGATCGTCCTGAGCGTCGAGGCAGCACAGGAACGATTCGAATCCATCGGTTTCGGCGACCCGGACGCCGCCATCCGCCACGTGCAGGCGCTCACCGCCGGCGTGGGGCGCGCGGCCAAAATCAACCGCATCATTCTGCCCGCCGTCTTGCAGTGGCTGGGCGAGGGCCAGAACCCGGACATGGGCCTGCTCAACTGGCGCAAACTGGAGGAGAACTTCGGCACCGAATCCGGCTACCTCGGCTTCCTGCGCGACTCCACCTCCGCCGCCCAGCGCCTGTGCCACATCCTGTCCAACTCACGATTCCTGGGCGACGCGCTCAACAAGTCGGTCGAATCGATCAGCTGGCTTGGCGACGACGACAATCTGCAGGCCCGCACGCGCGAGGCCTTGGACGTGCAGACCGGCTCGGCGCTGGAACGTTTCGGCTCGAACATCAACGAGTTCGCCACCTCCATGCGCGCCATGCGCCGCCACGAAATCGAACGCATCGGCCTGTCTTGGATGAGCGGTGTGATCAGCGACTCCGACAGTCTCAAGGCCATGACCGACGTGTATGACGCGATCATCGATGCCTCCCTGACCTGGGCCGTGCGCCACCAGATCGCCGAGTTCGGCGTCGAAACCGCGCCGGCCGGCATCACCGTCATCGCCATGGGCCGTTACGGCGGGCGCGAAGTGAACTTCAGCTCCGATGCGGATGCCATTCTCATCTACCGTCCGGCCGACGATGCCGACGACGGCCAAGCCAACGCCTTCGCCAAGAAGGTCGTGGAAGACCTGCGCAACATCCTGCAAGGACCGACGACGCTGGAACCCAAGATCGAACTCGACCTGGACCTGCGCCCGGAAGGCAAGAACGGCCCGCTCGTGCGCTCCTATGCCTCCTGCGAGGAATACTACGAATCCTGGGCTTCGACCTGGGAGCGCCAGGCGCTGCTGCGCGCCCGGTACGCGGCCGGCGACGCTGAACTGGCGCGGGACTTCCTTATCAACATCGCCGACCCGTTGCGCTACCCGACCACGGAGCTGACCGAGGCCGAATTGCAGAACATCCGCAAGCTCAAGGCCCGTATGGAGGCCGAGCGTCTGCCGCGCGGCGTGCGTCGAGAACGTCATCTGAAGCTCGGCAAGGGCGGTCTGTCTGACGTGGAATGGACCGTGCAACTCATGCAGCTCCAGCACGCCGGCGATATCAAAGATCTGCGCGTCAACGGCACATTGGAGGCATTGGACGTGCTGGAGGCCAAGAAGCTCATCAGCGCTATCGATGCGATTCAGCTGCGCAAGGCATGGACGTTGTGCACCGCGGCCCGCAACGGCAGCTATCTGTGGAGCGGGCGCGCCAACCAGGCCGATATTCTGCCTGATGACATCTATTCGCTGGGCGGCATCGCCGTCTACCTCGGCTACGGCGCCCACCGCGGCCAGCATTTCGAGAACGACCTGCTGGCCGTGATGCGCAAATGCCGTGACGTATGCCAGCGCTTGTTCTATGGGCAGACCGAAGGCGAGGCGGCTGCGGCAACCACCGCCACGGCCTCCGCCGCAACGCAGCAGCCGCAAACCGCCCCTCGCCCGCGTATGCACGTGATCGCACCGCGACTGGAACGAAATCGACGCCGCGCGCAGCGATAAGGCAGCATATTCGTTGGATTTTCAGGTGGACACTCGGTGAATGCGGCTGTCCGAAAAATGGCGTAAGTTAGATTAGGTCACGCAAGGGTGGCCACCTGAAAACCACGAGCGAAAAGGTGAGCCTTGTCTGAAGAAACGCCAATGGTCGGCAAAAGCGTCGTAACGCTGGACGGCCTGTCTACAAACCAGATTCTCGACCTGCTGCATAAGGCCGAATACATCGATTCCCATCGCAAAGAGATTGCCCATACCTGCGATGGGCGAGTGCTGGCCACGCTGTTCTACGAGCCCTCCACCCGTACGCGCCTGAGCTTTGAGACCGCAATGCTACGTCTCGGCGGCAAGGTCATCGGATTCGCCGGCGCGCAGCTGGCCTCCGTGACCAAGGGCGAATCCATCGCCGACACGTTGAAGACCGTGTCCAACTACGTGGACGTGGTCGCCATCCGTCACCCGAAGGAGGGTGCCGCGCTGGTGGCCTCCCGCGCCGCATCCGTGCCGGTAATCAACGCCGGCGACGGCGGCCACATGCACCCCACGCAGACGCTGGCCGACCTGGCCACGCTGCAGTCGCGCTTCGGCCGCATCACCGACCTGACCGTGGGACTGTGCGGCGATTTGACCTTCGGCCGCACCGTGCACTCCCTGATCGAGACCCTGTGCCGCTTCGGCAACGTGCGCTTCGTGCTCATCAGCCCGGACGAGCTCAAGACCCCGCAGTACGTGATCGACCGCATCAACGCCACCGACAGCTGCTCCTACGTGGAAGTGCGCGACCTGGCCTCCGTGATCGGCGACCTCGACGTGCTGTACATGACCCGCGTACAGAAGGAACGCTTCTTCAACGAAGACGACTACCTGCGCCTGCGCGACACCTACATTCTCGACGAAGAGAAGCTGCAGCTCGCCAAGCCGTCCATGGCCGTGCTTCACCCGCTGCCGCGCGTCAACGAAATCGCCGTGGACGTGGACGACGACCCGCGTGCCGCCTACTTCGAACAGGTCAAGAACGGCATGCTCGTGCGCATGGCCCTCGAAAGCACCGTGGTGGGCGACGAACTGCCCGGATACGAACCGCTCAACCCCAAGGAGGTTCAGGCCTGATGGAAGTCACCAGCATTCAGAACGGCATCATTATCGACCATGTGCCGGCCGGAACCTCGCTGAAGGTTCTCGAATACCTGAAAATCGACCCGGCCAAAACCAAGCTTGCGCTCATCATGAACGCCGACTCCAAGCGTTACGGCTCCAAGGACATCATCAAAATCGAAGATGACAAGGACATCGACCTCGACGTGCTCGGCTTCGTGGCCCGCCAAGCCACCGTGGACGTGGTGCGCGGCGGCAAGATCGTCGAAAAGAAGCAGCCGAACCTGCCCGAGCACATCGTCGGCGTGATTTCCTGCGTGAACCCGCGCTGCGTGACCACCGCCGAGCCCGGCATCAAGCAGATGTTCCACCTCGTGCACTCCGAGCGGCTCGAATACCGCTGCGACTACTGCGACGAGGAAGCCAAACTGTGAGCATCACCCTACGCAACATCAAGGTCTGGAACACCGGCGAGGTCATCGACCTCGTGGTGCCCGGGACCGCTGCCGCCTACTTCGCCGACACCTCCGCCGTGGCTGACGGCGCCGACATCGACGCCACCGGCCTGACCGTGGCCCCCGGTTTCGAAGACCCACACGTCCACTTCCGCGATCCCGGCCAGACCTACAAGGAATCGATGGTCTCCGGCTGCCGTGCGTCCGCATCCGGCGGATACACGAACGTGCTCATCATGCCGAACACGTTGCCGGCACTGGATGGGCAGACCGTGTCTGGCCCGGAAGCGACCGGTGCAAAAGAGGTTCTGGATGCCGGCTTCGACAACGTCATCGACTTCCTGCAGCAGTACGATACTGCGCATGACGTTCAATTGCCGGTTCGTTACGATCTGTGCGTGTGCGCGTCCAAGGATCGCGCCGGTCATGAGGCAAGCGACGTTGCCGATTGGCTCAAGTACGTGCCCGGATTCGAGGACGACGCCAAGACGCCGGCCATGCTCACGCACCCCATCACCGCAATCAGCGACGACGGTTCCGCTGTGACGCCGGAGATCCTGGACCAGGTGCTGGAGAACGTCAAGGCCTCCGACCTGTACCTGATCGAGCATTGCGAGCATCACGATACAGGTGCCGTGAACGAAGGCCCCGTTTCCCGCGAGCTTGGCGTGCCCGGCATTCCGGAAGACACCGAGCTCAAGATCGTGGCCCGCGATATCGAAGCGGCCCGCCGCACCGGTGTCCACGTGCACTTCCAGCATGTGAGCACTGCCATCTCGTTCGAGGCGATTCGCAGGGCCAAGGCCGAAGGACTGCCGATTACCTGCGAGACCGCGCCGCACTATCTGGCGTTGAGCGACGAGGCGCTGCTCAAGTACGGCACGCTCGCCAAGATGAATCCGCCACTGCGCTCCGAAGCGGACCGCAAAGCCACCATCGCGGCCATCGCCGACGGCACCGTGGATCTGCTGGCTACCGACCATGCGCCGCACACGTTGGCAGAGAAGGAACTCGGCTTCCTTGAGGCGCCCAACGGCATCATCGGACTGGAATGCGCGTACGGCGTGTGCCACAAGGTGCTCGTCGACGGCGGCTTCATTTCCGATGAGCGTCTGATCGAGCTCATGTCCGTTGGACCTGCCGAACTCATGGGGCATGTGCCAACCGACGTGGCCGCGCTGGTCGAGGACTACGCCGAACCCGCGCCCACCGGGGATGATCCGGATGGCGTGATTGCGGGGGAGAGCGACGCTCAGCCGCAGCGTGAAGGCGTCAACCGACTGCTCGACTTGAGCCGCGTGGATGACGCCGACAATGTCGACCTCGTGGTGCTCAACGCCGCCGAGGAATGGACCGTGGACCCCGAACAGTTCCACTCCAAGGCTCGTAACACCCCGTTCGGCGGCTGGCAGGTCACCGGACGCCCCCTCGCCACAATCATCGGCTCCCAGCTGATGTTCAGCCGTCTGTAGATAACACAAGGAGCAGCATGGATCGCCTGATCGAAGCGATTGACAACACTCAGAACCCCAGCGTCGTGGGCCTTGACCCCACTGAGGCGCTGGTGCCGCCGCAGGTCGTGGCGAGCTTTGCCGACGAGGTGCGTGACTCGGTCGAATCCCCGGAGGAAGTCGAATCCGCGCAGCTGGCCGTCGCCTACTTCGAATACAACCGCACGATCATTGACGCCATCGCCGACATCGTGCCCGCCGTCAAACCGCAGATCGCCATGTACGAGGCGCTCGGCCCCGCCGGCGTGGACATCTACACGATGACCTGCGAATACGCGGCCCAGCAGGGCCTCTACGTGCTCGGCGACATCAAGCGTGGCGACATCGGCTCCACCGCAGCCGCCTACGCCCACCACCTGAACGGCGTGGGCGACTTCGACCCGTGGCATGAGGATGCGGTGACCGTCAACCCGTATCTCGGCACCGACGGCATCACCCCGTTCGTCGAGGCCGCCGCCGAAGCCGACAAGGACATCTTCGTGCTCGTGCGCACCTCCAACCCGTCCTCCAGCGAACTGCAGATGCTCGATCTGGCCGACGGCACGAAGGTCTACGAGCACGTGGCCGATCTTGTGGAAGGATGGGGCGCCGAGACCATCGGCAGCCACGGCTACTCCCGCGTGGGCGCGGTGGTCGGCGCCACCCACCCCGAGGAAGGCAAGGCGTTGCGCGCGCGCATGCCGCACACGTTCTTCCTCGTGCCGGGCTACGGTGCGCAGGGCGGCACGGCCGCGGACGTGGCAGGCATGTTCGACAAGCAGGGCAGCGGCGCCATCGTCAACTCGTCGCGCGGCATTATCGGCGCATGGAAGAAGAGCGGCAAGTACTCCGAATCCATGACCGCCGACGAGGCGCTGGACCTTGTGGCGAGCAGCGCGCGCCAGGCGGCGCTCGACATGCGCGATAATCTGCGGGTTGCCGTATATAGGTAGGTAGATTGTCCGGCTGTGGGCTATACGTGAGTGTGGGCTGGAAACCGGAGCCGAGTGTGTTTAACTACCTCTCAGTCAACCTGCGGTTGACCGCTCCCCTGATAGGGGGAGCTTGATGTGCTGAATAGGAATGAAATGACAACTTTCACCCCCACCCATGATGTGGTTACGGAAGCGACTGCGGCCGGATTCTTCCCGCCGCGCCACAACGTCGAAATCACGCAGGTTACGGAACTGACCGACCGCGTGATGCGACTGACGTTCCGCGACCCGTTCATCGCCTCCCATGCCAAGCCCGCCCAGTTCGTCAACCTGTTCACGCACGACGACTTCATGCTCATGCCGCGTCCGTTCGGCGTCAGCGAAGTCGACGGCGACGAAGTCAGCGTGATCTTCGCCGTCGTGGGACACGGCACCGAACAGTTGGCAGGACTGCAGGCCGGCGACACCGTCGACGTGCTCGGCCCGCTCGGCCGCGGCTTCAACCTCAAGGAAGACGCCAACTACATTCTTGTCGGCGGCGGACTCGGCGTGCCCCCGCTAATCTACGCCGCGCAAAAGCTCGCCGAACACGACGCCTCCTTTGCCACCGCCGTATTCGGTTACCGCAACGACCACTTCGCCGAGGAATACGTCTCCCGGTACGCGGACTGGTCGTGGAGCATCGACGACGCCGAAGGCAACGTGGTCGACCTGCTCAACAAACTGGAACAAGGCGACGACCTGAAGGCCTACGATCGCAAGCCGATCATTCTGTCCTGCGGACCGCTGCCTATGATGAAGGCCGTGGCCGACTGGGCCGCCGAACGCGGCATCCCCGCGCAGCTGAGCATGGAACAGCGCATGGGCTGCGGCTATGGCACCTGCGTGCTGTGCACCATCGACACCGTGGACGGCCGCCTCAAGGTCTGCTCCGACGGACCCGTGTTCACCCGCGAACAGCTCGGATGGGGGAAGTGACGATGAGCGCAAACAACCAGTCCGCGCAGGGCGGCGACAACCACATCAACCTGTACGAGCCCCACGTGTGGAAGCACCACACCAAGGTGGCCGGTCTGGAATGGAAGAATCCGGTCGGCACCGCCTCCGGCACCTTCCAGTACGCCGCCGTCCGCTGGTTCTACGACGTCAGCCAGCTCGGCGCCGTATGCACCAAGGGCGCCTCGCCCGTACCGTGGGAAGGCAATCCCTCGCCGCGCACCGCCGAATCGCCGGCCGCGAACATCAACGCCGTGGGCCTGCAGAATCCCGGCATCGACCATTACTTGGCCGAGGACCTGCCCAAGCTCAAGGCCGCGGGCGCGTTCGTCATCTCCAATGTCGCCGGACATTGCGATGACGATTACGCGGCGGTCGTGGAAAAGCTCGCCGACTCCGACGTGGACATGCTGGAAATCAACGTCAGCTGCCCGAACGTTTCCGCCGGCGGCATGAGCGTGGGCACCGACCCGGTGGCCCTCGCCAATCTTATGGACCGGCTGCGCCCGATGACCGACAAGCCGATGATCGTCAAACTCACGCCGAACGTCACCGACATCACCGTGCCGGCGCGCGCGGCCGTGGAACATGGCGCCGACGCGTTGAGCATGATCAACACGCTCAAAGGCATGCGCATTAACATTCGCACCGGCAAGCCGATCATCGCCAACGTCACCGGCGGCGTATCCGGCCCGGCCGTGCTGCCGGTCGGCCTGGCAGCCGTCTATCGGGTGCGCACCGCACTGCCGGAGATTCCGATCATCGGCCTCGGCGGCATCGACAGCGGCGAGAAGGCGCTCGAATACCTGTACGCCGGCGCGAACGCCGTCGAAGTGGGTGCGGCCGCGCTCTTCGACCCGGTGGCCCCGCTGCGCGTCGCCCGCGAACTCGACGACCTGTTGGACAGCCGTCCCGAACTCGCTGCTAAACTGGCCGCAGGACAGACTTGGAGGTAAGGAACATCATGGCAGAAACACTCGCACATCGCTTCACTGAATTCCTGTTGGAATCCAACGCGCTGAAGTTCGGCGACTTCACGCTGAAGTCCGGCCGCAAGAGCCCGTACTTCATCAACGCCGGCGCCTTCGACGACGGCAAGAAGATCGCCGCGCTCGGCGCGTTCTACGCCGAAAAGATTAGCCAGGCCATCGTGCACAACACGATTCCCCGCAACATCGACACCGTGTTCGGCCCCGCCTACAAGGGCATTCCGCTGGCCGTGTCCACCGCGATCGCGCTGACCGCCGGCCACAACATGACCGTCGGATACACCTTCGACCGCAAGGAGAAGAAGGACCACGGCGACGGCGGCTGGATGGTTGGCACCCCGCTGACCGACGGCATGAAGGTGCTGCTCGTGGACGACGTGATGACCGCCGGCACCGCCGTGCGCGAAGTCATCCCCAAACTCAAGGCCGAGGCGAACGTCGAGGTCGTGGGTCTCGTGCTCTCCGTGGACCGCATGGAGAAGACCAAGGACTCCGACATGTCCGCCGTGAAGGCCGTGGAAGCCGAATTCGGCTTCCCGGTGCTCTCCATCGCCAACGTGCGCGAGATCTTCGACGCCGCCGCCAAGATGAAGAACCCCGACGGCACCCCGCTGCTCAGCCACGACATCCAGCAGCGCGCCGCCGCCTACCTTGAGGAATACGGCGCCTGATCGTCTTCAATCTAAAAACCAAAAGCGGGCTTGCGAGCCCGCTTTTTTTATTACGTTCCATGAACAGCAGCACCATATTAAGGCAAAAGCTTTGGCAAGGAGCGTGCTATGAACTGGTTAGTTGATATAGGGCTGTTTGCGCTCGTGGGGATATGCAGTTACTTCGGCATCGAGCATCATCTGGACAGCAAAGCGAACAAGTTGTCGCAAGGTAATGAAGAAGACCGCCGAGATGCTGATGCCCAAGTAGAAGCAGCATGAAAATGGCGGAATGACGTTGGGGTGACGCCGCTCATACTCGGGATATGACGGATGAACAGCCTCTTGAAACGGAGATAAATGTCTCCAGAAGGCCAAATCAGCTCCCTTGAAAGCGAGATAGGGTTCTAAACTCTGGGACCGACTCGCCTGTGATGAAAACCCGCTCGGCGTAGAATTACCGTAGGTTCGTTGCATTCGAACAAGGAAGGCCGCTATGGGGAACATCACCGACGATATTCGGCAACATTTCGACACTTTCGCCGAACTGCCGTTCACCGAGGCGGATAGCCTCGCTTTGTCCCAGTTGGCCTATGCTCGCATGCCGGATAACGTGCCGCGCTATCACGAGAATGCAGAGACCGCCGACGGCATGATCGCCACGGTTCCGATTCACGATTTGCTGCGTGCCGAATGCTATGACGACATGTTCGGCAAGGTGTGGTCGCCTTCGATGAATGTCGATCTGTTACGTGCGATGAGCGAGAGCCCACGTTGGAGGAACCTACGCGTGGGCGCATACGTGGACGAATTCGATGCTGCAACCACCAAGCAGTTCTCGGCCTGCGTGTTCGAACTGGGTAACGGCACGCTCTATGTGGCTTTTCGCGGTACCGACAGCTCAATCGTCGGGTGGAAAGAGGACTTCATGATGGCGTTCCGCCGCCCGGTCGCCTCGCAGGAGGCCGCCGCGCGTTATCTGACCGAGCTGGCTGGCCATTGGGCCGGGCCGATTATGGTCGGCGGCCATTCCAAAGGCGGCAATCTGGCGGTGTATGCGGCGGCCAATGTGCCTAGCGAGATTCAGGAACGTATCACGGTCGTATATTCGCACGATGGGCCTGGATTCGATGAGGTGTTCTTCGATGAGGACGGGTACGTACGCATTGCGTCGAAGATCCATAAATCGGTACCGGGCTCGTCGATCATCGGCATGCTGTTTGAGACTCGTGAGCATGTGGAAGACGGCTATACGGTGGTCAGCAGCGACGGTGCCAGCATCATGCAGCATTTCGCATTGCACTGGCAAGTCGATCATGGCCAATTCGTACAGGCTGATGGACTGACAAGTAGCGCGCAATACCTGGCACGCACGATCAACGGATGGATGGCAAAATACGACGACGAGCATCGCCGCAAGTTCATCGAAAACCTGTTTGCCATCTTCGAGGCTGGCGGATACGACACATTCGGCGACCTCACTTCGCATTTGACACAGTCACTGCCGATTATGCTCGCCGCGGCCCGCAACATTGATGTCGAAGATCGCGACGTGATGATTGAAGTGCTCAAAGGCTTCGCCGCGACAGCCGCCGCGTCGGTAATCTTGGCCAAGTAGTCGGAGGCCATCAAACTGGTTTTGCCAGTCAGTCTCAATAGCGCAAAAGCCGGCCCCTGAGATACTCAGGAGCCGGCCCTTACTTCCATTTCCCCAGCGGGGTTGGCTTAATCGCAGTATATCTCACTGCTGACCATGCCTGTTTTACTTACTCCTAATCAATGAGCTTGTAGCCGTGGTCGGAGACTACGGACTTGAGCTTGTCGAGATAGGTTTCGGCGGCCTTGGAGAGCTTGGAACGCTCGTTCGTGATCCAGCCGACCAACATCGTTTCGTCGGTGTCGAGCGGCACGGTGACGATCTTCTCGTTGTTGAGGTCGCCGTTGTCGATGCCGGTGCACACCGTGTAGCCGTTGAGGCCGATGATGAAGTTCAGGATCGTGGCGCGGTCGGTCACGTTGATCTGCTTGGGGGAGTACTCCGGCCAGACCGCTTCCTCATAGAAGTAGAACGAGCCTTCTTCGCCCTGCTCGTACTGGATGAACGGATAAGGTTTCAGGTCCTCCATGGTGATGACCTTCTTGGCGGCCAGCGGGTTGTTGCGCGAGATGAACACGTGCAGCGGCGCGCGGAAGAGCGGGTGGAATTCGAGGTGCTTCTCGCGCAGGAGCTTGCCGATCACGTCCTTGTTAAAATCGGACAGGTAGATGATGCCGATTTCGGACTGCATGTTGGCGACCTGGTTGATGATGTCGCGCGTGCGGGTCTCGCGGATGGTGAACTCGTATTCGTCGGACTTGATGGAGTTGATCATCTCCACGAACGCCTCGACGGCGAACATGTAGTGCTGGGTGGAGACCTGGCACAGCTGCTTGCGCGGTTTGGCATGCTTATAGCGCTCTTCGAGCAGGTCGGCCTGGTCGAGCACTTGGCGGGCGTAGGTCAGGAATTCCGCGCCGTCCACGGTCAGGGCGATGCCCTGCGAGGAGCGGGTGAAGATCTCGATGCCCAGCTCGTTCTCCAATTCCTTGACCGACGAGCTCAGGGCCGGCTGGGAGACGTACAGGGCATGGGAGGCCTCGTTCATCGAGCCGCACTCGACGATTTTGACGATGTATTTCAGCTGCAGCAGTGTCATAAAGTCTATTTATATCGCTAGGGATAGTCGCCACACGGCCGGTCACCGTCGTCAAGGACGGGTCCATAGACTTCAACTGCCGCGATGCAACGTTTGGCGACTTACAGACGTACGCCGAGTTCTGCGAGCGATTCGCGTGCCTGCAACGCGTTCTCGAAGAGGATGCCGTGGATGCCGACCTCGTTGGCGCCGACGATGTTCTTGGCGGTGTCGTCGAAGAACACGCAGCGCTCGGCCGTGAGGCCGAAACGGGTCAGGGCCAGCTCGTAGATGTCGGCGTTCGGCTTATGCATCTTCTCCACGCCGGAGACCACGGTGCCCTGCAACAGCTGTTCAAGGCGCGGGTACTTCTCGAAGGCCAGGTGGAAGGTCTCATGCGACCAGTTGGTCAGACCCCATACGCCGTAGCCGTGGGCCTTCAAATCCGCCAGCAGCTCGACCATGCCCGGAAGCGTGCGGGGCAGCGCGTCCGCGTAGTGGCCGATGTAGAACTTGAAGATGTCGGCGAGTTCCTGGCCTTGTTCGCGTACCACATCCGGGTAGATGTCCGCGAAATCCTCGCCGGTGTCCATGCGGTCCTCGTAGCGGAAGAAGCCGCAGGGGTCGTCGTCGGCGCAGATGCGTTCCACGATCTCATCGGGGAATCGGCCTTCCAGGCATGCGCGGGTGTTCCAGTCCAGCAGCACGCCGCAGAAGTCGAAAATCACGTCGGTGATGGGGGAGTTGGCCATGATGCTCCTTGTGTTGTTGGGGCCGTTGAGTGGGGTCTGCGATTTAGTATAGGGGGTTTCATACGTTGGCTCCCCTCTCTGAGGGGAGCCAACGTACGGAATCATGCGATGACGTCGGCGATGGCTTCGGGGATGGCGTGGGCCACGTCGCCGGCCACAATCGGGTGGCCGAGCGTCATGAAGCGCTGGCGATGCTCGCGGCCGATCAGTTCCGGCTCCTGCCAGCCTTGTTGCTCGGATTCGGAGGCGATCGCCGCCGCCAGGCCATGCAGGTAGGCGGCCGAGGCCACGGTCTCGCCCGTGGTGGCCACGTCATCCTGCTGGGCGAGCAGGGCGCCGGTCAGACCGGCCAGCACGTCGCCCGCGCCGGCGGTGCCCAGCCAGGCCGGTGCGCTACCCGACGCATAGACGTGGTCCTCATCCACCACGATGGTCACCGCGCCCTTCAACAATACGGTGGCGCCGGTGAGCTCGTGGGCACGCTTCGCGCTGGCCAACGGGTTCAACCGCACGTCGTCGGCGGTGTACGGCTCGTGCGAATCGGCATGCTCCGCGGTGCTGGCGGCGGTTTCGAACCGGTTGAGCAGTTTCGCCATCTCGCCGGCATGTGGCGTGATCACCACCTGGCCGGGCACACGCTCCGGCAGCAGGTCGAGTGCGCCGGCATCCACCACGATTGGCGGCATGTCGTAGGCGTCCTTGTTCTCATCCTCGCTGCCGAGCGCGTAATGCTTGAGCAATGCGGCGATGGTGTCCCGCTGCATATCGCCGTCGGTGCCCTCGACGCTAGCCTCGGGCACGCCGGACCCCACGACCCAGGACTGCACATGTCCCTTGCCGATCACGGCTTCCGGCAGTGCGGCGAGCACCATGTTCTGCGCGCGCTCCGGGCCCAGATACCGGACCATGCCGGTGTTCGCGCGGGCGGCGGCGCTGGCGGTGAGCACGGCGGCACCGGGGTAGCGCTGCGAGCCGGTCACCAGACCAACCACGCCCCGGGAGTATTTGGAATCCTCGAACCTGGGGAGACGGACCGCGTCGGACGCGAACGAATTATCCACCACCTCGACGTCCGGATCCTTGTCGTCGATATCGAATCCGAAATCGAGCAACTCGATACGGCCGCAGGCGAACGTGGCGGGCGGCAGCACCGCGCACGGCTTCATCGCGCCGAACGTGACCGTGACCGTGGCCGGAATGTACGGGCCGGGCAGAGAACCATCGTTCACACCGACGCCGGATGGCGTATCCACGGCAAGTACCAGCGGAAAATCGCCTGACGACTCACGGTTTGGCAGGGCGGGCTCATCGGGAGCCTCGCCGTCGAGACCAAGGGCGGAGGCGAGTGCGGCGGGGATGCCGCGTAGCGAGCCTTGGATGCCGATGCCGGTCATCGCGTCGATGATCAGATGCGATTTCCTGGCCACGGCGATGGCGGTCTGCAATCGCTCGCCGGCCTCACCGGCGGAAAACCCGGACGCGCAACCGGGAATATCAGCCGCGGGATCAAGCACCAGCACCTTGCCTCCGGCGCGCACGAATGAGGCGAATCCGGCCTCATGCAACGACCGGCCCACGGCGATGGCGGTGACGTTCGCGCCCTCCTGGGCCAGCGCGGCGGCCGCGAACAGACCATCGCCACCATTGTCTCCGGCCCCGGCCAGCAGCACGATCGACGTGTCCTCCAGCGCCAGATCCTCGTCGTCCAGCATACCGGCCGCCATGTGGGCCGCGGCCTGGGCGGCCATGCGCATCAGCGGCACGCCTTTGTCCAGCAGGGGTCGCTCCATGGCCCGGACCGTATCGGAGTCATAGGCGCTGTGCAGCAGCAGTTCGCGACGATCGGCGTCTTCGGTGTATTCCATGGCAACCCCTTTCTTGTGTTTGTTACTTGCGGTCCGTGTTTACAGGCCGTACACCTCGTGGGCGAACTTTTCGAACACGGGGATCGAGCGCTTGACCTTCTCCGTGTCGATGCAGTAGGCCATGCGGAAGTATCCGGGCACGCCGAAGCTGTCGGACGGCACAAGAATCAGGTCGTATTCCTTGGCCTTCATGCAGAACGCCACGGCGTCGTCCTCCAGCGCCTTGGGGAAGATGTAGAACGTGCCGCCGGGGCGTACCACGTCGAAGCCGATGCCGGTCAGCGCATCGTAGAGCAGGTTCATGTTCGTCTCGTAGACGTTGAGATCGGCGGTCTGGTCGATGACCTTGGCCACGCCCAGCTGAATCGAGCTCGGCGGGCAGTTGTGGCCGGTGCCGCGCGAGATCTGGCCCATCATGGGCACGAGCAGGTCGGCGTCGGTGGCTGTGGGATTCACCGCGACATAGCCGATGCGTTCGCCAGGCAGGCTCAGCGACTTCGACCACGAGTAGCAGGTCAGCGAGTTCGCGTAGAAGCTGGCCGGGTAGGGCTGGGTGGCGCCGTCGAACACGATTTCGCGGTACGGTTCGTCGCTGATCAGGAAGATATCGTGGCCGTATTCGACCTGCTTGGCGGTCAGGATCGCGGCCAGACGCTTGAGCGTGTCCGCTGAATACACCGCGCCGGACGGGTTGTTCGGGGTGTTGATAAGCACGACCTGCACGTTCGGGTTAAGTGCAGCCTCGAATGCGTCGAAGTTGATTTGGAAGTTCTCGGTGTCGGCCGGCACGATGGTCAGCTTGGCGCCGGCGCCCTTGACGTACGGCTGGTATTCGGGGAAGTAGGGGGCGAAGGTGATGATCTCATCGCCCGGCTTGGTCACCGCACGCATCGCGTGGGACAGCGCGCCCGCCGCGCCCGTGGTCGGGAAGATGTGGTTGCCGGTGTACGCCATGCCGAAACGTTCGTTGAGGTTTTCGGCGATCGCGTCCTTGACGGATGGGATACCGAGCGAGGGGGAGTAGCCGTGGATGGCCACCGGATCGCCGTTTTCGTAGAGGTCGACCATGGCGTCGGTGAAGGATTTCGGAGCCGGCACCGAGGGATTGCCAAGGCTGTAATCGAACACGTTCTGGTAGCCGATTTCGGCACCGCGGCTCGTGGCGTACTCGCTCAGCTCGCGAATCACGGACTTGCCGCCAAGCATGGCCTTGTATCCCTCATTGATCATGGCTGTTCTCCTCGCATGGTTGTACTGGTATGCACCACGCTACTACTATCGCGGCCGGTTTGCGCCATTTGCCGCGCCGTGCCTAAGCCGGCTGTTCTATTTGTTCTATTTGTTCTATTAACTGTCGAAACCGCGGAATAACGCCGATTCCCGCTACAGCTCCATGATTATCCACAACCGTTCATAGCGAGCGCTGTGGGACGGCGGGCGGAAAACGGCCGAATCCGCGTGCCGTCCCACACCTCGTGCAATCCACGTTTCGGGAAAGCACCACCGTAAGACCGGCGCGCATCCGCATCCACGACAGGAGCCTTACCGGCCGTAATCCCGCACTCGATTATTTTTTGACAGGGAATCGAACCCGAAACACTAACCCATGCACGCCCCACCGCAAACAGCGAATAACCAAATGTATGCATTTTCGGCACCATGAGCGAAGGAGTTCGCAAACACAACAGTGATTGGCATATACGGCATCGACCGGATGAACAGCATCGCGTCCTCATAGGTCAAGACCCACTGGGACTCGTCGCCCTTGGGTATAGGGACATTGCCTGTGTCATAGTCGTTAAGCAGCACAAGACTCGGCAAATATCGTTCCAAGATCTCTGCGGTGCCAGCAATTTCCGGTTCGGTGGACCTCGATAGCACCTTGACGACGGCGTGAAGTGCGTCAAGCCGCTTGCGATTGATGATATAACCATCAACGAGATGCTGCTTCAGAACTGAGTTGGCCCATCGCCGGGAATAGATGCCTTCCTTGGATTTGACGCGGTATCCGACCGACAGGATCATATCCAGGTTGTAATGTTCGACTTGGTATGTCTTACCGTCAGATGCAGTTGTCGCAAATTTTGCGACAACTGAAAATCCATTGAGCTCTTCCCTTAATGCATTGCCGACATGCTTGCCGATTGTTTTGATATCGCGGCCAAACAGCAAGGCCAATTGCTGTCTGTTAAGCCACACCGTGTCCTCGTCTACCTTCACATCGAGGTGCACGGTGTGGTCCGCGCTCTCATACAAAGCAATCTGCTGCTTCAGTTCCTCGCCAGTCATGAGATCGCCTTTCTTTTTTCGGGCGTCTGTAAATCATGTCGTTGTCGTCGCTAAATTATGCATCCAGTTTATCAGGGCAGTCGAACGTTTGTTCGATTACTGTATCTCTCATATTTGTATGACTTTCCCGGCTCCCGCCATCAATCACCAGTCGCAGGTAATCGCGGTCGGCGGACTTGCGGCGTGGCGCGAAACGACTGATGATGGAGTCCTTCTTGCCGCGGTTCTTCACGTACAGGAAGCCGGACACGGAGAACACGACCGCGCCGATGAAGTTGACGATAAGATCCTCCATCGTGTCGATCAGACCGATGTCGAGGTAGCCGCCGAGGCCCAAGTCTTGGCCATTGACCGTGACCTGGGTGATGTCGTTGATGCGAATCGCATGGTTGGTGTGCGTGGGGTCGAGCATCACCGAGCTGATGGAATGCACGATGGCGTCTTTCTGCATGTCGAACCCGAACAACTGGTCCATGCCGAATTCGAAGAACTCCCAGATCACGCCGATGGTCATGGAGAAGCAGAAGGAGACGATCGCCAGATACAGGGGCGAAAGCTCGAACTTCACCCGGTCGGACCGGTTGAGCAGGTCGACCAGCGAGAAGCCGATCGCCGCAGCGAGGAAGCCGTTCATCGTATGCAACACCGTGTCCCAGAACGGGAAGATCTCATAGAACGAACTGATCTCGCCAAGAATCTCGGACGAGAACACGAACACCAGCACGATGACTTCCAGCACCGAAGGCAGCTCGATGTGGAACTGCACCTGGATGAACGCCGGCGCCAACAGCAACAGCAACGTCAGGATGCACAGGAACACATTTTCGTAGTCGCCGTTAAAGAACTGGAGTATTGCCATGGCGAGCACCAGCATGCGCAGCACCACATAGACCGCGAATGAGCTTTTGTGTTCGCGGATTTCCATGCCTACGGCTCGGCTCATGGTCTTCCAGCGTACGCGCCAGGACGGTTTGCGTTGTGCGTCGTGCTGTTGTGACCGTTTCCGGGTCATTCTTGCCTCTTTCTCGCATTGTTCTCGCGCCAGTCTATCCGAACCTGCTTACAGGCAATCGGCAAGAACGGGCGATAGTCTGGCCGCACGAACCGAACGGAAACCGATACTGTCTCGATTGTGGGCCACGCGAATCATCCGACAATGCTCGATGAGGCCATTACGCCGGCTCCTCATGGCTACTGGTCGTAGGGCTGGCAATCATGGCCATGCCGGTAGTTTGGGCTATCGTGAGGTGTGCGAGATGGGCTTTGTGCCGGCTGGCAGCAAATCCAAGCAGCGAAACAACGGAATGAACGAAGCGAAAGGAACGGTATCTGATGACTCCGATTGAATTGTCAACCCGACGCCGGGTTACGGGACTGACTTCGGATGAGTTCGCCAGGCTGTTCGTCTCTTTGCAGCGTGAAGTGGACGGCGAAGCCGCGCATTGGAGCGCCACGGATGTCGAATCCTGGGAGCTGGTCGGCCCGCCGGTGACCGCCGAACAGCATCTCATCGACACGTTCGCCGCGGCCAACGAATTCGTGGCCACGCTTGCGGACCGCCTGTACCACACGATTATGCCAGTCACGGAAGAATCGGTCATCACCGCATACGCTGATGACCTCACATTCTGGGCATCGCATCCGGACCTTGGCGGAGTGCCGTGCGCATTATGGAACATCGCCGCACTGCAGGCGGCCGAATGGGCCCGCAAGGAAACCGGCATCGCCTGTGAACTGGACGTGCGCGAACCGCTGGTGTGACAGCTGAGCTCAAACATGCGTAGGTAACGGCATGGTTTGAGGACTATGGTGTTGCGTTATCGGTCGGAAAGGATGTGATGGTGGGGCGTCATAGCAAAAAAGCGCGTGGCCAGTCGAGGAGATATGCGCGAAAGCCCTCCGTTTGGAGCGAAATTCGCGGCTATCTGCTGACAGTGATCGCGGTGATGCTGGTCGTGTTGCTGGGACGTACCTTCGTGTTCAACGTATATGTGATTCCATCCCGCAGCATGGAAGACACGTTGCAAATCGGCGACCGCGTATTTGCCTCGCGATTGACTCCGAGACTCTTTACACTGCACCGTGGCGACATCATCGTGTTCAAAGATCCCGCAGACTGGATGGAGGGGGAGCAGCTTCCCACCAATCTGATGTCGATAATCGACAGCAATCGTTACCTAATCAAACGTGTCATCGGTCTGCCCGGCGATACCGTCGCCTGCAAGGGATCCGGGGAGCCCATCACGGTCAACGGCAAACCCATTGATGAAAGCGCTTATCTTAAGTCCGGCGTGAATCCAAGCGACAGCCCTTTTTCCGTAACCGTTACTGACGGCAACGTGTTCGTGCTTGGTGATAATCGCTCCAATTCCAGAGATTCTCGATACCATCTTGACGACGGCAACAATGGGCTAGTGCCATACGACGATATCCAAGGTGTGGCGTTGTTCCGCTTCTGGCCATTTACGAGAATCGGCATACTGAACTGAGTTTGGCGTGAATCCACGAGTTGATACGTGCCGCACGGTCCGGTGCATCCTGCAGCCGGACCGTTACCGGAACCCTCCCCCCGAAATCTGACGACCCCCCTGTCTCACAGCTATCGTACAGCTCCGATACGGGAAACGTGCGGGTGATTCCATAACGACTACGTACTTCAGGAAGTGACGTGTATCACACTATGGTCATGTGTTCAGTCGCGCGCGACCCAAAGCGTATCGAGGTCGTCGGCCTCGGTCGCCTTTTTGCGCTTGCGTACCCACTGTTGCAGGAAATACGCCCCATAGCAGGCCACGATGAACACGAGCTCGGCCACGAGCGCGAACCGTTGCTCCACGTCGAAAATCACCAATACGAACGATGCGGTGCACAGGATGAACGCCGCCCAAGACACGTACGGATAGCCGGGCGTGCGGTATTTGAGTTCGCTGGTGGAATGGCCGGACTCCAGCCAACGGCGACGGAACACGATCTGGCAGTAGGCGATGGCGATCCACACCACCACGGCGGACAGGCCGGAAAGCGCCACCAGCACCAGGTACACAGTCGAGGCGGCGATCACGGAAGACAGGAGCGCCAGCAGGCCACCGGCCATCGCGGCGCACAAGGCGAGCATCGGCACGCCGCGACGGTTCGTTTTGGCGAACCAGCGCGGAATCATGCCTTCGTTGCCCATCGACCACACCATGCGCGTGGAGGCGTACAGGCCGGAATTCGAGGCGGAGAGCACGGCCGTGAGCACCACGAAGTTCATGATGTCTCCCGCATAGGGGATGCCTATGCCGTTGAACACGAGCACGAACGGGCTTTCGCCCACGCCGGCCTTGCGCCACGGGATCAGCGCGCACATCACGGTGATTGAGCCGATGAAGAAGAGCACCAGACGCCACAGGGTGGTGTGGATGGCTTTCGGCACGGCGGTTTGCGGGTCCCTCGTCTCACCGGCGGTCACGCCGATGAGTTCGGTGCCGGAGAACGCGAAGTTGACGGTCAGAATCGTGGCGAACACCGGCATGAAGCCGTTGGGGAAGACGCCGTCCTTGATGAGATTGACGAACATCGGGGCATGTTGGTAGCCGGCGACCGGGATGACGCCGAAGATGGCGAGCGATCCGATGACGATGAACGCGCAGATGGCGAACACCTTGATCGAGGCGAACCAGAATTCCGCTTCGGCGAAGAGCCGCACCGACAAGGCGTTTAAGGTGAAGATGAGAATGATGCACGCCGCGCTCCACACCCATGTGGGGCTGTCCGGGAACCAGCGTTGCATGAGCAGGCCGGCGGCGGTGAATTCGGAGCCGAGCGCCACCGTCCAGGTGAGCCAATACTGGATTGCGATCACGAAGCCGGTGCCAGGGCCGATGAACTTCTCGGCATACACATGGAAGGAGCCGGTCACCGGCATGGCCACGGACAGTTCGCCGAGCGTGAGCATGACCAGGTAGACGATCAGCGCGCCGATGCTGTATGCCAGGATCGTGCCGATGGGGCCCGCCTGCTGGATGGTGTATCCGGAGCTCAGGAACAGGCCGGTGCCGATCACGCCGCCTAATGAGATCATCTGCAGGTGGCGGGATTCCATGCCGCGCTTCAGGTTGGTATGTAGGGCGTGCTCGTCTTTGCCATCATGTGACGACTCGGACTGGCTGGTTTGCGCTGGTTGATTCATCTGTTCCGAATGGCTTCGACGGCCATCCGTCTGAATCTGCGGTTCCTGTTGCGAGGACGGCGACTGTGCCGCCGTGTCGGTGTCGGGCTGACTCATGTTTCTCTCTTTGCCATGCGTGCGTTCCATAGGCGTCGTCGTGACGGCCCGGAATAGTATACCCGCACCGAGGATATAGCTGCGCTGCATGATGCTGAGTCAAAATCAGCTTCAAGGGGCTGATTTGGCGTTTGCCGGAGGTCTACTTCCGTTTCAAGGGGCTGGTCAACTGGCGGAACGCAGATAGAAATGGCATTGTTCTATCGCTATTCCGCCGTTTTTAACCAGTGGCTACTTTGGCATCAGCCCCTTGAAACGGAAGTAGATGTTCCGCAAAGTCAAAATCAGCCCCTTGAAACGGAGATAGGCACTCGCAGCGGCTACTTCACCTTCTGGATACGCAGCACGAACACGGCAGCGCACACGGCCATGACGATGGAGATGGCGAACGCCGGCGTGTAGGTGCCGGTCGTGGTCTTGACCACGGAGGTGATGGTGGGACCGACTGCTTGGCCGAGCGTGGTGGCCAGGTTGAGGATGCCGAGGCCCTTACCGGCCTCTTCCTTGTTCGGCAGCACGTCGACGTTGAGCGCTTGGTCGATGGCTGAGTACACGCCGTAGCCGAAGCCGGCGATGCCCGCATACAGGTACATGCCCGTGACGCTCGGCATGATCCACGGCATCGCGGTGCCAATCGCGAACAGCAGCGAGGCGATGATGACTGGTACCTTGTGCGTGTGCATCTTGTCGGAGATCGGGCCGGAGATCAGCGAAGCGGTCAGGGAAACGACCATGGTGATGATGGACATGGTGGCGATGGTGCCGGCAGCCTCGGTCTTGGTCTGGTGCACGTAATCCTCGACGATGTAGAGTTGGTACACGGAGATCATCTGGTAGCTGAGCAACATGCACACTCGGCAGCCGAACGCCTTGTAGAAGTCACGCGAGGTGGAGAACTTCGGGAAGTGGAAGGAGACAGCGAGATCCTTGAGCGTCATCTTGGTGCGTTCCATGTCCTTTGAGGATTCCTCGCGAGGTCAGATGTCAAGCGCCACGAATCCGGAAGCCCATGATCACGGCGCCGATGATGAAGCCGGCTTGCGCATTGTTGATCATGCGAGAGCCGATCATGGTGCCGATGGGCTGGCCGGTGACCATGCCGCCGCCGTAGAAGGAGTCGGTGCCGCACAGCTTAGGCATCGCGATTATGTGCCTCGTGCTCATCATCCGTATCTGTCTATTGCCTCTCTTCTTCTCCCAAATGCGCGCGACGCAGCGTATGCAGGTGCTCCAACCGCAAATCCAACGTATCCAACGCAAGTACGCCGCGCGTAAGGATCCGCGTTCCAAAGAAGCCATGCAACGTGAAATTATGGCTTTGCAGCAGCGGCATAACGCCAATCCGCTCGGTTCATACCTGCTTCGCTGATTCAGGCGCCGATTCTGTGCTCGCTGTTCTACACGCTGCAATCCCTGCCCGCAAGCGCCGCCGGGAATGCGGAACCGTTGAGCGGCATCGACCGCGTCATGGCGGGCGACATCGAATCATCGTCCATATTCGGCGTGCGCATCGCCGACTCGTTCGGCACGGTCGTCTCGCCGCAGTCGCACGTCGTCATCGGCGTGGCCGTGGCGTTGATGTGTCTGATGTTGTTCGCGATGCAGTGGCTGCTCATCCATCGCAATACGCCGAAGGACGCCATGGATTCACCGCAGTTCCGCACGCAGAAGCTGACCGCGTTTGTGTTCCCGGCCATCTACGTGGTGTCGGGCGGCACCTTGCCGTTCGGCGTGCTGCTGTACTGGCTGACCAATAACCTGTGGAACTTCGGCCAGACGCTCTGCCAACTGCGATGGTTTCCGGCGCCCGGATCCGAGGCGGGGAGCGCAAGGCCGAACGCGACCATGAGCGGGAGAACCGGCATCGCGCCGCCTCCGGATTGCCGTCTTTGGAAGAAGAGCGCGCGGCGGCCGCGCGTGAGGAGGCCCACGTGCGCCGCGAGCGTGAAAAGTCGGTCGCCAGCCGCAATCGCAGACAGCGCAAGAACGTGCAGCTCGCCAAGCGTTGATGGCACATGGGAGAGGTTACGGGGGATGCGCTGAGACCCTCGTCCCCGGAACGGTTCGAAGTGCTATACTGCTTGCACTACGCTGCGATGCCTGAGCGCAAACGGATCCAAGACCTTACGATGACAGGATGAACGATGATGGCCACGAACCGCACGTTACTGGAACAGGCCCGAGAATTGCAGGCGCTGGCCCAGACCGGACTGATGTACTGCAAGGACCCCTTCGACCGGGAGCGCTACGAGCGTATCCGCGCGATGGCGGTCGACATGCTCTCCACGCAGGTTGATGCGCCGGCCGGACAGGTGAGTCGACTGCTCAGCGCCGGATATCCGACGCCGAAACTCGACACTCGTGCGGCCATCTTCGATGAAGAAGGCAGGATCCTCATGACGCATGAGAACAGCGGGGAATGGTCACTGCCCGGAGGCTGGGTCGACGAGAACCAGTCCATTCGGTCCAACGCCGTCAAGGAGGTCAAGGAGGAGACTGGGCTCGATGTGAGGGGCGAGCGACTCATCGCGGTGCAGGACTGCGCCAATCACAACGCGCTGACCTATCCGTACGGGGTGCTCAAGTTCTTCGTATTGTGCAGCCGCGCCGGCGGTTGGTTCTCGGCCAACATCGAAACGACGGAAATCCGCTACTTCGAGGAAGACCGGTTGCCGCGGCTTTCGGAAACAAGAAACACCGCGGAACAAATCGCCATGTGTTTTGCGGCCCACCGCGATCCCGACTGGATGACGCTATTTGAGTGAACCCCGTGAAGGCATCCGCACATGCGCGTTGCGCGGCGCCGCCTGGTCATCGTGCCGACGGCGAGCATCGGTTCCGAACACTGACGCCGAACCGTCGAAGCCGTTCCTGTGGAAAATCCGTGTCCAGGCCATGCAGAACCAGGTGGCCATCGTCATGTGCAACCGGGTCGGCAAGGAAGGCGATGTGACGTTCGCCGGCCAATCGGTGGTGGTGGACCCGTACGGCAACGTCGTCAGCAAGGCCGACGACCAAGAACAGTTGATTATCGCCGACATCGATCTCACACAGACCGCAGCAGCGCGCAAACAGCGGCCATTCCTGGAACTGCGACGACCCGAATGGTACGACTGAAGGGGCGAATGGGTAATAAGCAATGTCACGATTCGCCGCACCCATCAGCCGCATTCGTGCCGGCCTACAGATACATGACCATACGCAGATTGCAGCCAGCTGGTGCAAGGCGGGAATGTGAAGTCATTGTGCGTTTGCTTCGCGAAGCCGCGCAATGCCGGATTCAAAGCAGCTGCTCATCATTGCTATGGATGCGGGACTGAATGGTCACTTCTCTTGGACCGCCGGTCTCACTGGGAGCTAGCGCGTCACCGTCGTTGTTCCAGAAGCGCAATGCGCCTTGTCGGGTCTCATCGTTGACGGATAGCAAGAGATCTCCCTCAAATAGTGTGCGTGCTGTGCGATGCTCCGAACGAGCATCTTGATGTTCTGCACGAAGCATGAGGTTCCTGCCCCAACGATCCGGCATGCAGTCTTGAAAGATGCGATGCATCGCATTATGCTCGGCCGGGAACGTTCCGGGGGGAGAGGGGCATCTCTGGACAGAGGGATACTGCGTTTGAAGAGCGCATATAGGCCGTATCGTATGTGAAATGTGCCGATTCGATGCCGCGCCTGATACTGGTGAATAATTTCCCGACGGTGACGTCTGTGCCGTTGAACTGCAGGGTGACGATTGCTTCCATGATGTGTTGCGCCTCCTGCTGTACTATCGAATACGTTTTGGAGTGTCTTCGTCGGCGCGTAATTTGCCGATATCTGTGTTAAGAGGGTCCGTCGCTTGCTGTACGCCGTCCAGCAGTCCAAGCAGACGAGCAATGCGGAGGAAGTTCTCAAAGCTGCCATTACCCGTACGCAGCATTTTGGTGACCGTTGGCATGGATAATCCAGCCCGCTCGGCCAGCAAGGCTACGGGAATGCGCTGTTGTCTGCGCGCCAAATCGAGGTTGGCGGATATCTGACGCATCGCCCGACTGACCGGGATTGGTGTGCGTGTCGGCATATTGGCACCTCCTATCCCAAATTTAAACATAAATTTGTATGGACTAGCCTTATGCGGAGGTTACGCCAATATACGACAAGAACGAACCAACGTCAGCCCGGAATCTTTTCGACGATGGTGTTCAAGGTGTCGAAAGTCTCATCGATTTGGTCCACTACCTGCTTGCCCTGGTTGACCATTTCGGTGATCTGTTCCGTGCGGGGTTGCGGCAGCGCATGAATCGACGTCTTGACGCGCTTCAAGACCGCACCGGCGTCGGACAGGTCCTGCTTGATGGAAGCGATTTTGGGAATGGAAAGCGTGCCGTCGGAGAAGTTCATGCCGGACAGCAGCTCTTCGATATTGAAGTCCACCAACGTGCCCTGCGCGGCACTGTCGATTTTGGGCAGGGCGTTGGTCGCGGCGTCGGCGGCCGCATCCAGCATGCCGCGCACCGCCTTCACGTCCGAACCGTAATACAGCACGTATTCGGCGGCCTGCCATAGCATGCCCTGGGTTTCGTCTCGCGCCGCGACGATGTGACTGCCAGCGCTGTCCATCTGCTCAAGCGCCTGCTTGAAGTCGCCCTGCCCGACGGATTGCTGTGCTTCAGCCGCATATTCGCCCGCCTGCTGCGCCTCGCCGATCACCCGTTGTACCGACTGCCAGAACAGCCAGCCGGAAACGCCCACCGCCAGCAGAGCCGCGACCAGTATCGTGAGAATTACGGTGCCGATATGTTTGCGCTTAGCCATAGGACCAATGTACCTTTTGTCCCATCTAGCGCCATTGTGTTCTGGCCTTTAGTCCATCAAAGTGTCCAACAGACTTGTCTTCTCTGAAGAAGCGCATGGAAATCAGTTATAGTCGATTCTCTCCTGTAGCTGGCGAAAAACAGATATAGTTGAATTGGACTAACGGGTTTTATGTAGGGATGCCGAGGAGGACAACCATGAATCAGGGGAGGGCTCGACTGGAACGAATTCGGTGATGGAGGGCTTTGCGAAATCCCCGGTCAATCGATTTGCTGACTGGTTGGGATGGGGATTCGTCTTCCTCGGAGCGGGTATAGGAGCGTTTCTGGGTGTCGTCGCGTACGTTCAACACTGGATTAGCTGACGGCTTCGAATAGTTCTCCGACCGCTTCTCGGATTTGCCGGGTGGCATGAGGTTTTCGACCGCTCACGTAGTGGCGGCGACCTCACGCTAATCAGTAATACACACTTTGATCTAGCAGACCCTACGGCTAAGGCTAGGAGGCCGACGATGGGAAACCGCGTATGGAAAGGTGAACCTTCCGCCGGTGGCCGGGCCGGAACGATCATCGCTTTGGGCATCGCGGCGTTGGTAGTGGCGGGAGTATGGTTCGGATGGACTCGATACTAGGGCTATAGTCCGGTTTCGAATCTGTCGCAGACGTTCTCGATCTCATTTTCCGAGGATGCGCGGGCAATCGTCAGCAAGGACGAGGAAAGCTTTCATGGGGACGGATACCGGGTACGTGAAGGTCGCCGCTGACCCAGAACAAGTCGACGGCACCATTCTGGACGGCAGGGATTACTCCAGTGGCCAACTGCCCCAGGAGAACATCCGCATAATCAAGGAAGCGGATGCGACCCTGCGATTGAACCTGGGAACACAGCTCGATGCGCTCTACGACCGGCCTCATAAGGAGATAACCAACGAGGGCGGCACGCTGATCATCATCCATGATGCCGATTCCTCGGAATGGCATTTCTTCGAATGCCTCGTCTGAAAGCTGAGCACTCCCGAAACATATGCGATTGTCCTGAAGAAGAGCCCAGACCAACCAAGCCCCGATTATCCAGATAAAAAGAAACCCCCAGTGCATCACGGCTGAGTCGAAGACCGTCCGGAGAGGCCCTTTGGGGGAATTCTTGATATATCATAATGAGCCATGAGCCGACAGTCAAATTCAACAACTGATTTCCTCTCACGGACTCCAAGGAAAGGAAGTCCGCGGGAGAAGGCGCTGCGCGCGTGCATTACCGATGAACGGCTTGCCACCTACAATTATGAGGCTCAAAGACGTTCATGCCCAGCGCTAGAGCTGTACCTGTGGGATCACGACATGGCCAGCGCCTGTATGGGCGACATCGCCATCCTCGAGGTCGCTCTGCGCAACCGCATGGACCGGCAACTCTCCCTCCTCGCTCTGGAGCAGAATGGCACTGAAGACTGGTATATGGCAGGGCTACAATTCGATGACCGAACCCAGTACCAGATTCGTGAAGCGTGGAACCATCTCACCCCGCACCAGCGAAAAAATCATACGCATGGCCATCTCATAGCGTCATTGACATTCGGATTTTGGCGCAATCTCTTGGAAGACGGCGGAACAATCCACACGAAGTGGCCAGACCAGCGCCGTGCAGATTATGAGAACGATTTATGGCGCAAAGGACTCGATAAGACATTCTCCAATGGGCGCCAGTATGCCCGTGCAGTGGAAGAACGCTGGACGAGAAAGTACGCGCTGGATATCGTAAAAACAGTGCATGCCCTGCGTAATCGGGTCGCTCACCATGAGCCGCTTGTCAACGGCATACCTCTGCCGGGTGAGAATCGACGGATTGCATTGGAGAATGCGACGCAGGCGTGCTTCGCTCTGGCGATGATCCTGGACCGAGACCTACACGCATGGTTGATGGATAACAGCAAGATGAAACTTGTGCTCGAACACGAGCTGAAGCCTAATGAATAGGTAGTGAGTATCGTTTTCGCCAATCATCTCTTCAGTGGGAATGGCAATGAGCTGCAGCGACACCAACAGATTCCTTAGGATCCGACACCGGCACGTCCGGCCTGGTATGCGGGTTATGGCAGTGCTCGATCGCCACCGCGGGCGAACCCGTGCCCCACATGACATGGAAGTCCTTGGATACGGCCGAGATCATCGCGCACATCGCATCCAGGGCGAACGGATCATTGTCCAATACGGGCGATACGGATCGACCGCGCCGCAGCCCCGGTCATGTCATCATGTCCCATGCCGCTCATCGTGGCCACGGTCGCAGCCGGACAAAACCTGCTATCATGCGATTACTTGACACGATGTTGCGCTTTTGGCCATGCGCAGGTTGAATGGGATTGCGCCACGAAAGGATATGCCATGAACGATCTGCTGATTATCGACATGCTGCCCACGTACGGGCTGCTGTTCTACCTGCTGATCTCGGTATTCGTCTTCGTGGGATGCCGTGGTCTGCGCCGGAGGACCTCGGATCGTGGCCTGCTGCGTTTTGCCGTAGGCGCGTTCTTGGTTGTTTCCGCGCTCGGCGCCGTGTTCGCTGCGCTGGTGTATATCATGGCAGCGCCTTTGGCGCAGCCGGATATGGTCGACTTCTACCGCATGTACCGGCCAGGAGCTCTGATCTTCCTGCTGGGATTGTTCATCATACAATTTGTCTTCGGCGTCGCTGCCGTGTATCGGGGAAAGTAACCTGGTATATCCTGCGATAAACGCATTGGCAGACACTTGCTGCCTATCTGTAAACACACCCTAGATAAGGCTTGCGGCCGTTGGCCGAGCACAGTAGTAGTGTGGTCTGCTGTGTCAACAGGAGGAGTGTGACCAATGCGGCTGATTGAGACATGGCTGGCGGACCAGGAACGCGCGTTTGACTTGTTCGCGAAATTCCCGGCGGAGGAGACGGGATTCGAGAACCCAGCGGCCGGCATGAATCGTGAACGGTTCGCCGCATATGTGCGAGGGTTGCGTGATGAGTCGCTTGGCGTCGGCCTGCTGGACGGCTGGGTGCCAGCCACCAAATACATTCTCGTCAACGATGAGGGCGACTATGTGGGCATCTTCAACCTGCGTCACCGGCTCACCGACTTCCTGCGCAACGGTCCGGGCCACATCGGCTACGGTGTCGCCCGCGAATACCGCGGTCACGGCTACGCGACCGCCGGGCTCAAGCTCACGCTTGCCAAGGCCCGCGAGCTCGGCATCAAGGAGGCTTACCTGAGTGTCCACAAAACCAATCCGGCAAGTCTTGCGGTGCAGCAGCATTGCGGCGCACGTATCGACCATGAGGACAAGACGGAATACTACACACGCATCGCCACCTGCACGGAGAGCGATGGCCTCTATGCGCGAGGCGATTGACGGCGCCTCTTGCGTGTAAATGGCCGATTATCAATCGGTTTTAATCGATTTCGCCTCGGTCGATAAAGTCGCCGTCGAGGAACCAATAATCGTGCGGATTTCCGCGTAACGCCATGAACGGCGTGAGTTCCACGCCCTGTGTCTCAGCTCTGCTCAGCAGATAGGCTCGGATAATCCACGGATACTCCAGCACGCCCGACTTGAGGGTGATGATTTGCTCCACTCTGCTGCCGCTGACGCCAAAATCCCTGCCGCCGTTCGGCGGTCAGACCCAGCCGGCTCATGTTCTCCTGAAATTCGCGGATAGTCGCCGCGCGTTGCTCACTGTTCAAAGACATGGCTTCATGGTAGCGCCGGACGCGTGTGGGAGGTCGGGCTGCTCACTGGAATACGCCGTCAGAGTAGTTGATCATTTCGAGTTCCGGGCCCATGTCTTCGGTTTGAGTCAGGCCGGTCTCATGGAAGCCGATGTGACGGTAGAAACCTTGGGCGTTGGTGTTGAATCCGGCGACCCACAAGGCGAGCCGATCGTTGCCGATGGCGCGTTGGCCCGCCTCAACCAAAGCACGGCCAACACCATGACGATGGCAAGATTCCAACACATATAGCGAAGCCAGTTCCGCAGCCTCGGACCGTTTGATTGGCGAACGCGGCGTTTGCAGAAGCTCAGCAAAACCAATCACGTGGTTGTTCTCCAAAGCGACCAATACGACCTGATTGGGGTCTTTGGCGTGGCTGCGCGTCAGTTTGAGCGCGAATTCGGGAGTGATCGCATCCACGATTTCCTGCGGAATATGCCCCTGATTGAGTTCGCGCCACGTGCACGACTGAACTTGGGCCTTTTCCTCAAACCATGGCGGCTCAATCGAAACAATACGAATCGTCATGCCGCCCATAGTAGGCCGGTTCGTGAGTACAGTGTCACTTGTTGTCATGTGATTGCTTGGCATCAGGTTGTATTGACCGTAATGGAGGCCACTGGATCAGCGCCGGAAACTCATGGAATTCGGGCTATTATGATGGGAGTAAGAAAAGCACAGCACAATTGAACATAAAGACGATCTGGAGCATTGCATGAGCGTCAATACGGCATTTGAAACCAGTGATTTGCCCAAAGCGGAGTTTATGTTTCCTGGGCCTGAACGCGATCGCTTGGTGAAGCTCATTCTGGACGGCGTAAAAACCGCCACCGCTGCGCTGATGATTGAATATGAGGAAGAGGTCGAACCGCTGCCGTGCGTTGGCGCGCATTCGGTGTTGGTGGATTCCGATGAACGACCCGTAGCCGTACTCGTCACCACTGCGGTTGACGTGATTCCGCTCGGAAAAGTCACTGACCGGTACGCCATCGATGAGGGTGAAGGCGACGTCACGGCGGCCCAATGGCGGAGCGCACACGAATCTTTCTGGAATTCGGCGGAATACCGCGATGAATTCGCCAACCCAATCTTTCCGTTGAACGACAACTCGCTCATAGTATTCGAGCATTTCGAAGTCGAGCAACGGTTGGAGTCGAATAACGCATTAGGTTAGGCGATAGCAAAACTTTTCTTCAGGCAACTCTCCGAGCTCCGCAACATCTGAAGGAATGCCCATGTCCACTAGAGCGACAGAAGCGGAAAGCGTATTGAAGGAGCATATGGGATATCTTCCGGTATCGGAAATGGAGCGTCGAGGAGTTTCCCGCACGGAGATTTCGCGATTCGTGCGTGAAGCCAAGCTTGAGAAAGCGGCAAAGGGCTTATATGTTTCACCGAATGCGGAGTCCGATCCGCTGTTCGAATTGCAGTATCGATATCCGAAAGCCATTTTTTCGCATGAAACTGCGTTGTTCTTGCTTGGAGAGGGGGCGAGCCCCCCCTGACACCGACGATTACCTTACCGCAATCATCAGGTACGGCTCGTCTCAAGAATGAAGACGTAACAGTGAGAAAGGTGGCCGACAATCGCTTTACAATTGGCCTGGCGTCGGCTATCACTATGTTCGGGCATACGGTTCGCGTTTATGATTTGGAACGAACCATTTGCGATTTGTTCCGCTCCCGCAGCACAGTGGATCCGCAAGATTTGCAATCCGCCTTCCAGAATTACATGAGATCCGCGCACACTGACTTGGTCAAACTCATGAACTACGCTCGCGAATTTCGGCTCGTGAACGTGATGCGCCCTTACCTCGAAGCGGTGATGCCGGCATGGTTCACCGGCGAATTCATCTTGTAGGCAGATTCAGCATCTTGTAGGTAGCTGGCCTTGGCGAGAGGTCATTGCAATGGCGGTATTCCGATCATCGCCATTGGAATCATCTGCCTACAAGAGCACGAAACACCCTACAAGATGAGACGGGCCAGTTGGGTCAGTCCCATTCATCCTGCCGGTTCGCAGGCCGCAATTGTCAGTCACAACTGGTGCATCTTCCTCATCCATGCGAATGATACGAATCGCCTTTCATCCCAATGATTTCGCTCTCATGGCCGATACCCGCATGCCGTCATGTTCCGTACCTTGGAATCAGAAGTCGAGAGTCATGGTCCGAAACCGAACGGAGCGGGCCGAAGCAGGGAGCATTGAAGATGGGATTTCTTAAGAACTTTTCCGAACCGTTTGCGTTCGCGCTGGCATTGTGGCCGTTTGTGTCCATGCTGCTGACGGTGCCGGTGCTGGCGCTGCTGTATCACCGCGACAATCGCATCCGACTGTCGTCGGCCATAGTGGCGTATGGCACGGTGCTGTATCTGCTCGGCCTGCTGTGCTTCACACTGTATCCGATGCCGGCCGATGCGGCGGCCTATTGCGCCGCGCACCATCTGACACCGCAGATCAACCCACTGCAGTTCATCGGTGACATCCGTACCGATGGTCTCACCGCCGTACTGCAAATCGCGTTTAATATCGTGTTCTTCCTGCCGTTGGGCTTCATCATGGGCCGTATCTGGCGTTGGCCGCTGCCGGTTACCGCAGTACTGTCGTTCGCCACGTCGCTGTTTCTGGAGACGATGCAGCTGACCGGCCTCATGGGCGTGTTCCCGTGCGCCTACCGTCTGTTCGACGTGGACGATCTCCTGTGGAACACGACCGGCGCGCTGATCGGGTTCGCGCTGGCCATGTTCTCGCTGCGCCTGATTCCGGCGCGGGTCGCCGATACGACGCCGACCACCACACCCGGCTTCATGAGGCGGCTGATCACGTTCATCATCGACATGACGCTGATCGGGTTCGCCGTGATGCCGACGCATCTGTTCGTCATGATCGTCCAATCGAACCTGCCCTCGGGCTCCAACGGCTCATGGCAGTCGATGGAACCGTTCGACTGGACCGGCTCGATCCTCTTCCTGGCGGCGCTCATCCTCTTCGAGGGCGTGGTGCCATGGTTGCGCGGCGGCTGTACGCTCGGCGGCAGCTTCACGCATATGACAGTGGAAACCCGGCCGCGAGAAGGCTGGCGGCGTGCGGCGTTCTATGTGGCGCGCATGGCGACGCTGATCGCCGTGGTGTGGTGGCATAGCGGCGGATTCAATCTGCTGGTGTTCATCGGCCTCGGCATCTTCTGGATGGTCAAGCATCAGATGCCGTACGACCTCATATAAGACGTAATTCGCCGAAAAAGTGGGGCTCTTGGCTTTCAAGGGGCTGATTTCGCTCGCTGGGGACATCTACTTGGCTTTCGAGGGGCTGTTCAAACGCCGAACCGCGAGTATAAATGGCTTTGCGGCAACGCCATTACGCCATTGTGGAGCCTTGCCTACTTGGGCATCAGCCCCTTGAAACGGGGATAGACCTCCGGCGAACGCCGAATCAGCCCCTCGAAACCGAGTTAGGCGCTCTTTTCGCGTTTGAGCTGCCGTTCGAGGGCGTAATAGGCCGCATAACAGCAGGCGACGAACGGGATCATGCAATACAGGGGTCGAACGCTGCGTATCATCGAGCACCACGAGCACCAGCGCGCCGATGCACATCACGATGGCCAGCCACGGCAGTACAGGAAAACCGGGCGCGCGATAGCCGAGCTCGTCGGCGCTGTGTCCATCCCGCGCCCATTCGCGCCGGAACCGGATGTGGCACACGCACACGGAGAACCACACCACCAGCGTCGCCAAGCCGGATACGGCGACTAGCACCAGATACACGGTCGAGGCGGCGATCACGGAAGACAGCAGCGCCAGCAGCGAACCCGCCATGCTGAACAGTACGGCCCATACGGGCACGCCGCGGAAATTCGTCTTGGCGAAGCGCGCCGGAATCAGCCGCTCCTTGGCCAGCGACCACACCATGCGCGAACACCACCACAATGAACACGGCCGACCACACCCAGGACGGCGAATGAGGAAACCATCGTTGCATCAGCAGCCCTGCCGCCGTGAACTCCGAGGCGAGCGCCACCGCCCAGTTCAGCCAATACAGGATAGCAATGGTGAACGCGGTGCCGGGGCCGATGAACCGCTTCGCATACATGTGGAAGCTGCCGGCATACGGCATGGCCACGGACAGTTCGCCCAGCGAGACCATCACACAGTAGACGAGCAGGGAGCCGACCGCGTAAGCGAGGATCGCGCCCAACGGCCCCGCCTGATGAATCGTATAGCCGGAGCTGACGAACAGGCCGGTACCGATTACGCCGCCCAGGGAGATCATCGTCAGGTGGCGCGACTCCATTTTCCGTTCGAGGCCGGTATCGTCCTTGGGTGTGCCGGCTGCCGCCATGCTCGGGTCTCCTTTGGTCGGGTGAACAGTTGTGTCTCGTGTCGGTTGTGCGGGCGGCGCTCGATGCCTCCTACCATATGATAGCGGTAACACGAACAGCGAGTGGAACACGAGGAATTTGGAATGACGGAACTGTATATCGGATCGCATCTGTCGACGGCCGGCGGATGGAATGCGCTGCTGGAACGCTCCCATGAGGAGGGCGGCACCGCGTTCGCGTTCTTCCCGCGATCTCCGTATGGCAAACGTTCCAAGGCGCTCGACCCGGCCGGTGCGGCGGCGTTCGGTGCGCGTCTGAAGGCTGAGGGCTATGGGCCGTTGGTCGTCCACGCGCCGTACGTCTACAATCTGGCCGGCAAGGATGAGGCCAAGCGCGCATTCGCGATCGAGGCGTTGGCCGAGGACATCGAGCTGCTGACCGCCATCCGCGAGGCCGGCCAGGAGGTGTATATCAACATTCATCCCGGCGCGCATGTGGGCCAAGGCGCCGAGACCGGCTGCCGGCTGATTAGCGAGGGGCTGAATCAGGTGTTCGAGCGTGCGGATGGCGTCATGGTGCTTCTGGAGACCATGGCCGGCAAAGGCACGGAATGTGGCCGCAATTTCGATGAGCTCGCCACGATCATGGATGGCGTGGAGAATAAGGCGAACGTCGGCGTCACGTTCGACACCTGCCATGTGTTGGATGCTGGCTACGATTTGGAGAACGACTACGACGGCGTGATGCGCCAGTTGGATGAGGTGATCGGCTTGGCCAGGGTCAAGGCGATTCATGTGAACGATTCGCAGTTCGGCCTCGGCTCGCATAAGGACCGTCACGCCAACATCGGCGAAGGGCAGCTCGGCATCCCGTTCTTCACGCGACTGGTCAACGATCCGACCATGGCCAAGCTCCCGATGATTCTCGAAACCAAGGAGCAGACGCCGACCACGCACCGCGACGAAATCGCGCTGCTGCGCGGGCTGGTGGACTGAATCACATCGGCAGTTCAGCACCACCACCGGCAGCAACGGCACCTACTGGTCCACCTACCAACGGTGACATCGTTGTCATGCGAACTTCATATACCACAATTCCACAATATGATTTCATAGTTATGACACTGTGATACATATATAGCAAACAATGATTCAGTGACGATCTCTCGTCAAAGATGTTCCGTCAAAACAGGCGCATGGGCTCGGTCGAATCCAACGGCTGAATCAGGCGTTTGCCGTCGCCCTGCAGCGGGGCGACCTCGTGAAATTGCAAGCGGCGGGATAACGCAGTGCCTGAGTTCCGCACGCCGGCGAGCAAGGATGCGCCGTCGATTGTGCGGTCCAGCCACGGCGTCCCATTCCAAGTCGAGCGCGAAACGTCTGTACATGCGTGCCAGTTTATGCCAATGTTCTGCCTAAGCCGGAATCGCCTGCGAAAGCCCAAAATGTAGGACGGGTTCGGCAATCGGGACAGGACGTGACCTAGAGTGGCGCATGACCGAACACCAACAAAGGGAGGACCATGTCGGTTTTGGACGAACTGGTGGCGGGAGCGCTGGAGGATCAGCGCACCCGTGAGCTCACCGTATCGCTTGAGGATGTGAAGAAGGCCGCGCTGGCGGCCCCGGCTCCGATTGACGCGACACGATGGCTTAAGCGCGCCGACGGCATCCCCGTGATCGCCGAGATCAAGCGCGCGTCTCCGTCCAAGGGCCACCTGTCCGACATCCCGGACCCGGCCGCGCTGGCCCGCGAGTACGAGAAGGGCGGCGCAAGCGCCATCTCCGTGCTCACCGAAGGCCGCAAATTCCTCGGCAGCCTTGACGATTTCGACAAGGTCCGCGCCGCCGTGCACATTCCAGTGCTGCGCAAGGACTTCATCGTCACCGACTACCAGATCTTCGAGGCCCGCGCCCACGGCGCCGACCTGGTGCTGCTCATCGTCGCCGCATTGGACGACGCCCAGCTCAAGCACCTGCTCGACCTGGCGCACGAGCTCGGCATGACCGTGCTGGTGGAGACGCACACCCGCGAAGAGATCGAACGCGCCCGCAAGGCCGGTGCCAAGGTGATCGGCATCAACGCGCGCAACCTGAAGAACCTCAAGGTGGACGTGAACAAATACAACGAACTCGCGGCCGATCTGCCCGATGACGTCATCAAGGTGGCGGAATCCGGCGTATTCGGCGCGGTCGAGGTCGAAGACTACGCCCGCGCGGGAGCGGACGCGGTACTGGTCGGCGAGGGTGTGGCCACCGCCGACAATCATGAACTTGCAGTGGAACGACTAGTAAAGGCAGGAGCACAAGTGAAAGCATCCGAAACGACCCCGCTCAGCGAACATCAGGGACCGTATTGGGGCCAGTTCGGTGGCCGCTATGTGCCCGAGGCCCTCATCACCGCCCTCGACGAGCTTGAGCGCGTGTACACGCAAGCCAAGGCCGACCCCGAATTCCACAAGGAATTCATGACGCTCCAGCAGCGTTACGTGGGCCGCCCGAGCCCGCTGACCGAAGCCCCGCGCTTCTCCGCACTTGTCAAAGAGAAGACCGGTCTCGACGCCCGTATCTTCCTCAAGCGTGAGGACTTGAACCACACCGGCGCGCACAAGATCAACAACGCGCTCGGCCAGGCCCTGCTCGTCAAGCGCATGGGCAAGACCCGCGTGATCGCCGAGACCGGCGCCGGCCAGCACGGCGTGGCCACCGCCACCGTGTGCGCCATGCTCGGCCTCAAGTGCCGCATCTACATGGGCCAGATCGACGCCCGCCGTCAGGCCCTCAACGTGGCCCGCATGCGTATGCTCGGCGCCGAAGTGGTCGAGGTGACCCTCGGCGACAAGATCCTGAAGGATGCCATCAACGAAGCCCTGCGCGACTGGGTCACCAACGTCAAGGACACGCACTACCTGCTCGGCACCGTCGCGGGTCCACACCCGTTCCCGGCCATGGTGCGCGACTTCCAGAAGATCATCGGCGAGGAAGCCAAGCAGCAGCTCCAGGACTGGTACGGCATCGACCATCCGGACGCGATCTGCGCCTGCGTGGGCGGCGGCTCCAACGCCATCGGCGTGATGAACGCCTTCCTGGACGACGAGCGCGTGAACCTCTACGGCTACGAAGCCGGCGGCAACGGCCCCGAATCCGGCAAGCACGCCATCCGCTTCGCCCCCGGCACCGGCCAGCTCGGCATGTTCCAGGGCACCAAGAGCTACCTGCTGGAAACCGACGAAGGCCAGACGCTCGACACCTACTCGATCTCCGCAGGCCTCGACTACGCTTCCGTGGGCCCCGAGCACGCATGGCTCAAGGACATCGGCCGCGTGAACTACAGCTGGGCCACCGACGAGGAGGCCATGAACGCCTTCCGCGACCTGAGCCAGACCGAGGGCATCATCCCCGCCATCGAAAGCTCGCACGCCGTGGCCGGCGCGTACAAAGCCGCCGCCGATCTGAAGGCCAAGGGCTATGACAAGGCCGTGATGATCGTGAACATCTCCGGCCGAGGCGACAAGGACATGGCCACCGCCGGCAAGTGGTTCGGCTACCTGACCGACGACCAGGCCGCCGCGCTCGATGTGACCGGCGCCCACGGCAATACTGTCGCCTGAACAAGAAGAGGAGATTTTTGATTATGACCAACGAAGCAACCACGCCGTCCGGCCAGCCGCTGGGCATCAGCCACAAGCCCAGCAAGTCGGGCGCTATGTTCACCAAGTTCAAGGCCGAGAACAAGCCCGCCTTCATCGGCTACCTGCCCTACGGCTTCCCTAACCCGGACGTCTCGCTTGACGCCTTCAGGACGATGGTCGAGCACGGCGTCGACGCCGTGGAAATCGGCCTGCCGTACTCCGACCCGGTCATGGACGGCCCGGTCATCCAGGCTGCCGCCTCCATCGCCCTGAACAACGGCGAGACCATCAAGCGCGTGTTCGAGGCCGTCGAAACCGTGGCCAACGCCGGCGGCGTGCCGCTCATCATGAGCTACTGGAACCTCGTGTACCACTACGGCGTCGAGCGTTTCGCCCGCGACTTCGAGAACGCCGGCGGCGCCGGTCTCATCACCCCGGACCTTATCCCGGACGAGGCGGGGGAGTGGATCGAAGCCTCCGACCGCCACGGACTCGACCGCATCTTCCTGGTCTCCCCGGACTCGTCCACCGAGCGCCTCGAAACCGTGGCCCGCAACGCACGTGGCTTCGTGTACGCGGCCGCCCGCATGGGCGTCACCGGCGAACGCGCCACCATCGACGCCTCGCCCGAACTGCTCGTGGAGCGCACCCGTCAGGCCGGTGCCGAGAACGTGTGCGTGGGCATCGGCGTGTCCACCGCCGAACAGGGCGCCAAGGTCGGCTCCTACGCGGACGGCGTCATCGTCGGCTCCGCGCTCGTGCACACCCTGCTCGCGGACGACAACAAGACCGCACGCGACCCGAAGGAAGGCTTGAAGCTGCTCGCCGCCAAGAGCGAGGAACTGGCCGAAGGCATCCACAACGCCCGGTAAACACCCGGTGCGCCTCACGCGGGTTGTGCCGTGACACGGTAGGGTAGTCACAGAGCGTCAAGCACAACCCGCGCGTGGACACACACCATGAGCACCAGCAAGTAGAGGCACGATGAATCTGGCTTATATTCCCTCGCCGACCTTCTCCAAGTTCGAGATCGGCCCGTTCGCTATCCACATGTACGCGATCTGCATCCTGATCGGCATCTGCGTGGCCGTATGGATCCTCGCCACACGTTGGAAGCGGTACGGCGGCACCTTCGACCAGATTCTCGACACCACGCTCGTCACCGTGCCCTGCGCACTGGTGGGCGCGCGCCTCTACCACTGCATCACCACGCCGGCCGACTACTTCCCGCCCACCGGCAACCTGGTCAACATCCTCAAGGTGTGGGAAGGCGGCATGGCCATCTTCGGCGGCATCTCCGTCGGCACCTTGGTGGCGTTCCTGTGGTGCCGTCACAAGCACTATCCGTTCGCGATCTTCGCCGATGCCATCGCCCCCGCGCTGCCCGTGGCCCAGGCCATCGGCCGACTCGGCAACTGGTTCAACCAGGAGCTCTACGGCTGGCCCACCACGTTGCCGTGGGGCCTGAAGCTCAACGACGCGGACGCCATCGGCAAATCCGAAATCTGCTATTCTGGCGCGCAATGCCCGGACTACAGAACCACGCTGTTCCACCCGACGTTCCTGTACGAGATGATCTGGAACCTCATTGGCGCCGCGCTCATCATCTACCTCGGCCACAAGCTTGCCGACCGGCTCAAGGCCGGCCAGCAGTTCGCCATGTACCTGATGTGGTACGGCCTGGGCCGCACCTGGATCGAGAACGTGCGCATCAACTATTCCACGGTGATCCTGGGCCTGAGGACCAACGTGTGGACCGCGATCATCGTCTTCGTGCTCGGCTGCATCCTGTTCGTCGTGCTCTACCAGTACGGGCCGGACCCCAAGGCGCAGGCGCGCGGGCTTGCGGCGGTCACCGCCGACGAGCTCGAACGCCAGAGCATCGAAGAGGAACAACTTCGCCAGAAAAAGCAAACCAATCGCACTAAGTGACACCACGATAAACAGCGCCGAAACAGCGCGAAACACGGGGCTCCAAGTCCCATTGCACAGATAAGGTAGGAAACCATGAGCAATATCGCAATCGCACCCAGCATCCTGTCCGCTGACTTCTGCAACCTCGAACGTGATCTCAAGGCCATCGCCAACGCCGACCTGGTCCACGTCGATGTCATGGACCATCATTTCGTGCCGAACCTGACCTTGGGCGAGCCGATCGTCGGCCGCATCTGTCAGGTCACCGATCTGCCGGTCGACGTGCACCTCATGATCGAGGACCCGGACCGTTGGGCTCCCGAATACGCCAAGCTCGGCGCCGCCTCCATCTCCTTCCACATGGGTGCCACCCACGCCCCCGTGCGTCTGGCCCGACAGCTGCGCGAGATGGGCTGCAAGGCCTGCTTCGCCGTGCGTCCGGCCGAACCGGTCGAGCCGATCTTCGATATCCTCGACGAGTTCGACATGGTCCTCATCATGACCGTTGAGCCCGGCTTCGGCGGCCAGAAGTTCCTCGACAACCAGATGGCCAAGGTCCGCCGCCTGCGCGATGAGATCACCCGCCGTGGCTTGAAGACCCGCATCCAGGTCGATGGCGGCGTGAGCCCCAAGACCGCGCACATCGTGGCCGAAGCCGGCGCCGACGTGCTCGTTGCCGGTTCCGCCGTGTACGGCGCCGAGAATCCCGCCCAAGCCATCGACGACATCCGCACCAAGGCCGAGGCCGCGTTCAAGGCCTGAGCTCCAAGCCTGAACCGCAATCCACCTTTCATCCATAACCGCAAGAAAAGAATCTGAATCACATGAAGACGTTTGAATCCCTGTTCGCCGAACTGTCCGAAAAGGCCCAGACCCGCCCCGAAGGCTCCCTGACCGTCGACGAGCTCGACAAGGGCACCCACTTCATCGGCAAGAAGATCATCGAAGAGGCCGGCGAGACCTGGATGGCCGCCGAATACGAGGGTGCGGACCGCACCGCCGAGGAGATGAGCCAGCTGCTCTACCACGTCCAGGTCATGATGATCAAGCACGGCCTGACGCTCGAAGACGTCTACAAGCACCTGTGAGAGGAACGCAAATGCTGAGAATCGCAGTGCCCAACAAGGGCATGCTATCCGAACCCGCGTGGAACATGCTGGCCGAGGCCGGCTACCGTCTGCGCACCAACCCTCGCCAGCTGGTCGTGCAAGATCCCGACAATGGCATCGAGCTGTTCTACCTGCGTCCGCTCGATATCGCCGTATACGTGGGCCGCGGCGCCATCGACGTCGGCATCACCGGCCAGGATCTACTCAAGAACTCCGGTACCGCCGCGCTCGAGCACATGCCGCTCGGCTTTGGTGCCTCGACCTTCCGTTTCGCCGCACCGAACGAATCCCCGATCACCACCCTGGAGGATGTTCAGGGCAAGCGCGTGGCCACCACATTCGATAAGCTCGTACACGACTATCTGGTCGAGCACGGCATCCAGGCCGAGACCATCCATCTGGACGGTGCGGTCGAATCCTCCGTGCAGCTGGGCGTGGCCGACCTCATCGCCGACGTGGTCTCCACCGGTACCACCCTGCGCAACGCCGGCCTGCGCGTGTTTGCCGAACCGCTCATGCACTCCGAAGCCTGCCTGATTCGTTCGCCGCGTCTGAACGAGCAGGACTCACGTCTGGCCGTGCTGACCCGCCGCCTGCAAGGCGTGCTCACTGCACATCAGTATGTGCTGATGGACTATGACATTCCGATCAGCAAGGTCGCCGCCGCCGTGGCCGTGACCCCCGGCTTTGAAAGCCCGACGATCTCCCCGCTGCACGACAAACAGTGGAACGCCGTGCGAGTCATGGTTCCCAAGGCCAAGGTCAACCAGCTGATGGATGATTTGTACGAAGTCGGCGCACGCGGCATCATCGTTACCGCTCTACAAGCCTCCCGCATGTAGACTGTTAGTCGATATGACCAACCAGAAAGTCAACACCAGATACAGTCCGGAAGCACGTGACATCTATTTCACCGTGCCCAATTTGATCAGCGCGCTGCGAATCATCTCGATTCCTTTCATCAGCGTGCTGATCTCCAAGCACGAGATGATTGCGGCGTTAGCCCTGATCGCCATTTCCTCGGCTTCGGACGGACTCGACGGCATCATCGCGCGCAGATTCAACCAAGTGAGCAAGATCGGTCAGATTCTTGATCCGATTGCCGACCGACTGCTCATTTTCTGCTCGATTCTGGCCCTCAGCGTCGCTGGCATCATCCCATGGTGGATGCTGATTATCGTGGGACTGAGGGATCTGTGGATGGCGATTCAGGTGCTATGGCTTGCCCAGTACGGTTATGGTCCGCTGCCCGTGCATTTCGTGGGCAAGGCCGGTACCGCGCTGCTGATGATTTCCATCGTCAGTCTGATTTTCGCCGATTTGGGCACCAGTACGTTCTTCCACTTGCTCTACATCGCCGCGCTGGCCGCCGGCATCTGGGGCATCGCCATGTATTGGCTCGCCGGATATATCTATACCGAGCAGGGCATCAGATTGCTACGCAAGGAACTGGGGGAGAAGTATGGCGCTTGAGGCCACGGCCCCGGTCTCATTCCCCGTACCCAAGGAGAATGAGCCGGTACGACGCCGCGCCGTGTTCTCCCACTCAGTCCGAGGCGCGGAATCACATCATGCGCTTTCCCCGGATGACGCCGCCGCCATCCGCACCAGACGTCGCCGTAAAACCAACGACGATTCGCTTCAGCTCATCGATGATCTTGTCAATCGTCCGATGGATCCGATGTTCTCCGACTCACGACTGGTCCATGAGCATCGTTCGACCTTCTCCATCTGGTTTAATCGCATCGTCGTATTCATCATCTGCGTCGGCGTTGGCTTTGCCTGCAGCCTATTCGTGCAACAGTTGCAATCCGATCCGCGTAAGCAGGTACGGCAGACTTTGGCCACGCAATTGGAGAATCGCAACTCGCAGATAGACGAACTCACCACGGACGTCAATAATTTGCGCTCCCAAGTTGACGAACAGTCCAAGAAAATATCCGGCAGCGTGAAAAGCGATACGCTTATCCAAGACGAAATGGTCAATGGTGCCACGGTGGTCGAAGGCGAAGGAATCACCATGACGCTGGCCGATCCAATCGCGGCAAGCCAGTCGGATCAATCCTCCTCGACGAGAGTCGGCACCTCCACGAACATCCGAGTCATCACCGATCTGGATCTGCAGCAACTGGTCTCCCTGATGTTCCAAAACGGAGCCGAAGCCATTGCCATCAACGGTAATAGGCTCGGCGCGCAAACCTCGATACGCAAGGCCGGCGGGCATATTCTCATCGGCATGACCGCGATACAAAGCCCCTATACCATTGAAGCCATAGGCGATAAGAGCGCCTTGGCCGAAGCGATGGGGAAGAAGAAACTTGCAAGTCTTTACGATTCCTTCAAGGAAGCCGGTATCTACCCGCAGGTGAGCAAATCCAATTCGATTACACTTGAGGCAGCAGTCACTGGCGAAGTGAAGTACGCGGAAAGGAATGAATAATGGCAGCCGTTCTGGGACTGATCATCGGCGTCGTCATCGGCGTGTTCGTCAAGCCGGACATTCCGATCATCGTGCAGCCTTATCTGCCGATTATGGTGGTCGCTGCTCTTGACGCCCTGCTGGGTGCCGCGCGAGCCTATTTCGAGCGCAGCTTCTCCGACCGCGTGTTCGTGATCTCCTTCCTCGCCAACGTGGTGACGGCAACACTGCTCGTGTTCCTCGGCAACCAGCTCGGCGTCGGTTCGCAGCTGCAGACAGCCGTCATCGTCGTACTCGGCATCCGCATCTTCTCCAACGTGTCCGCGATCAGACGCTTCATCTTCCGAGGCTGACAAGGGTACTGACGTATGGCACGTAAAGCACAATCAGACAACATGCTGGAGAAAATGCGCGACCAGCATGTACAAGACAAGGTCAACGACCGGATGGAAACCGGGTCGTTTCCCACGGTGCGTAAGAAGCCCCGGAAGGATCTCAACCGTGCCAGCAACAAATCACGGTTACTATCCTCGATTCTCATCGCTCTGATGTGCGCGTTGTTGGGTTTCGCCTACATGAGCCAGATCAATAACACTAAATCCACGTACGAAACGATGGACGAGAGTGAACTGGTAAGGCTGCTGAACGAGTCGAATACGCAAATCTCCAATCTCGAGCAGCGTAAAACCCAGTTGAACAGCCAGCTCAACTCGCTGAAATCGGCGGCTAACGAGCAGGAGCAGGCGCGTAAGATCGCCAAGCAAAACGAGGAGACCAGCGGCTTAATCTCCGGCAGACTCCCGGCAAAGGGCCAAGGCGTGACCATCCGAATCGGACGAGGCTTGACGACTAAAGTGGACGCCTCAATCATGTTCAACCTTATCGAGGAACTTCGCAATGCCGGTGCCGAGGTAATCGCCATCAATAACGTGCGCGTCATCACCTCCACCTACATTCAGGACGCCGAGGAAGGTTTGATCGTGGATGGCACCACCATCAAGCCCACATACACGGTGAAGGCCATTGGCAATCCGCAGGAACTGTCCAACGCAGTCGATATCGCCGGCGGTGTGGGCGCTCAGCTCCAGGTGAAATACGGGTCCAACGTCAATGTACAGCCTTCTGACAGCATCATTATCGACGAAGTACGCGAAGCTACGCAAAACCAGTATGCAAAGACGGTAGAATAGGGGATTATGACCAACCCGATTCCTAGCGCAGGCGAAACCACCATTATCGGCCTGCCCGCGATTAATGTACTGCCCATTACCACCACCGGCGATCGACCGCTGACTCAAGAGGATCTGGACACCATCACCAGATTGTCCGAGGGAACGGCATTGCTGATTTCCGCCAGGGGAGCGGTCTCAGGTTCTCGTTACTTGCTTGACGAGGATGAAATCACCGTCGGCCGTGATCCGCGAGCTGATATTCTGCTCGACGACTCCACCGTATCCCGTCAGCATGCCGTGTTCCGCAGGGTCAACGGTCAGTTCTTTGTGGTTGACGCAGGAAGTCTGAACGGCACCTACGTGAACCGTCAGCGTGTTGATCAGGCGACGCTGAAGAACGGCGACGAAATCATGATCGGTAAATTCCGCCTCGTGTTCTTCACGAAATCCGCCATTATTTCCCAATAGTCCACACCTAGCATGGGGTTAGACTGATTGCAGAAATTGCAATCATGTGATTACACCAGTGTGAGTCATATGCGAGACACGCATGAGTTAGGGGAGTGCCATGGGACAGACCGGGCTGCATCTTCATGTTTCGCTTGAGGACCGTCAGAATCTGAACGCTGACGCGATTCAGGGGGAGTTGTTCTCCAACGTCGATACTGAGGAGATCAAGCGCGGCTACCGTGGCACTGTGGCCTCCAAGGTGGCCGGCATCACGTACCGACAGCTCGATTATTGGGCACGCAAGCAGATTGTTGAGCCGTCCATCACGCCGTCTCATGGCTCCGGTTCACGACGACTATACTCGTTTAAGGATGTGGTGATTCTCGCTGTATCCAAGAAGTTGCTTGATGCCGGTGTGAATCTGCAGAACGTAACGGCGGCCATCGGATTCTTGACTCAACGCAGCACCGATCAGCTGGCCAATGTGACCATCATGTGCGATGGTCAAAACGTACATGAATGCACAACCAGCGAACAGATGCTCGAACTGTTGCAAAGCGGTAAGGCAGTGTTCGCCGTGTCGGTGGGTTCGTTGTGGCACCAGATTGAGACGGCCTTGGAACAGGAAGAATATGTTGATCTTGAGGCCAAGCCGCTGACGATTGCCACGGGCCGTCCGATTGATGAACTGACTGCCATGAGGATGCGCAAGAAGCTCGAGGCACAGCGCTTGCAACGCGCAACCGCCTGATACATGTATGGTTGTTGGCGACTTGCCGGCTTTGGTCGGCAGGTCGCTTTGTTGTATGTGTTGCTTTTGTTGCCTGCCATCTTATGTTTTTATATGTTGCGGTGATTATTATGACTGATTGGAGGACCGGGTGAACGGGATTGTTGTCGGATTGTTGCCGGGCGTTCTGTGGATGGTCGCCGTCATCTTTGCTGTGTCCATCATCACTATAACGGTCAGCCGAGGTCATCTGTTCACGCCGAAACGCCGGCGACCGCCGGTCGATCCGGTCGACTGGTCGATGGTGAAAACGCATTTCATGTCGTTTGCGGCGGCGCTGATTCCGTTTCCCGTATTGACGTTCACCGCAGATCTGATGGATGCTCGCATGCTCGCGTTCTACGACCACGCGCAATTGCCCGGAGCAATCATCATATTCGTGCTGGTGCTGCTGGAACTCATCGCCATGTATCTGCAGGCACGCAACGCCTCAGAAACCGAAATGGACAAGCGTTTGGGCGTTGCTTCTCACCGGAATAAGGATGATGTTGCGAAGTAGCCGATTCTCTGCGGCGAGGCTAATCCGCAGCTAGATACTACTGGTTCGGCTAAAATCACCACATACTATTAACCGATAACGTACGCTGTGCGACAGTGATTCGACCGGGCTTCAGGAATGGCCTTATTTCAACGGTTTGAAGCCATATTAATCAGTGGTTTGGACCGAAGCCTGCCAAAGGTAGCCAAACCCGTATATGACAATTGGCTATGAAGATGAAGTGACCCACGGCCTCAGTTTGCATTGCCCTTGACGTGGGTCGGTTTCATCATACCCGGCGTCCATCTGCGGACGAGCCCCGATGCGTCGCGGTAGGCCACCGTGCCGCGCTCCGACCTTCAGAAGCCCTGCCATTCCGGCGTCTCGCGGCTCCTGTCGAAGTCGAAGCAGCCATCCCTCAGAAGGGCCATGAGATCGGGTTCGACGGGTTCGCCGGTCATAGGGTCGTTGACGACCAGATACAGGTCGGCGGCGTTGCGCCTCACGGCGGAGATTCGCCATGACTTCGGCAGACCGCCGGGCTCGAACGTCACGAGACGGTCGCCCGGCACCACGCGCCATGCGTCCGTCAGGCCGTTGCGCGGGTCGCGGTCGGGCAGGTCGGCGGACGGGCGCACGTCGTCGGGGTCGATTCTCCCGAATGGCTCCTCGACCTTCCGGCTCCCGCCCGGCAGCAGATCGTCCGGCGAGGCGTCCGTTCCCGTCAGCCAGTTCCACGGGCGTTCCGGCCCGCTCCGCCCCATCCACAGTCCGCCGCCCCCGTCGCGCCACAGCGCCACGGTCTCCAGCTCCCTCGACATATGCTCGCCAACCTTTCGTTGCTGTTTTCCTATCCATTCAAGGCATGGCGCGGAAAGCGGCCGGACAGCCAAGGACATGACTGGTTACGCGGTGGAGTTCCATATCCCGACGGAGCATTTCATGTCCTCACTGACCAAGGTGTCCTCCACGACGAGGGCGAGGCACAGGGCTTGGATACGCCGGCACGCGCGTGGCGTCTGGCGGGCGGCCGTGGACGCGGGGGCATATCACTTGGATAGATTCATGTGTCTTGTGGGGATTCAGTGGCCCGGCGAGTCCATCTATGGTCCCGCCGCCGCTCTGGAGACCGCCAAGCCGATCATCGACGCGGCCACTGACACCTGCGACCCACAAGGAAGGCATCTGCTGATCGAGGACGACGACCCTTCGCACCGTGTGATGACCGCCTACTACACGGTGCCCGGCACCTCGGCATACGGCGTGACGCTGTATGTCTCGATGATTCCGTTATCGCCCGAAGAACGGATGCCGAGTGGTGTGGTGAACAGATTCGAGGCGGGCGCACTGAAGGGGTACACCGCCAAGGTCTCCATACCCGACGGCACTTGGATGACCAGCAATCACCGGCTCGACCCGGAGGAGCGCAAGCTGCGCATGGAGAAAACGATGGCGCTCTCCTATGACATGTGGAAGGACAAGCCCGCCTTGACGGAAACGTGGGCGTCTTCTCCTCCATATCATTCCCGAACCTCAATTACTTGGGCGACGTGGACAACGCCGAGTGCATAGCGGGGCTTCTGGAGGGGGCCGTAGTGCTGGGGAAGCTGCGTATTTAGTCGAGTCGGCGTTTCGTGATTGGTCACAAAAAAATTTCGATTTTAGCCAAGGAGCGTTCCGGCCTGTTCCTTTGTCTTCTCCTTGGGTTCGGACGCGGGTCCGGCGGACGTCCTTCCGAACATGAGCGCCTCGCTGACGCGGTGGCTCTGCCCGGTGAACTCGAGCAGGCGTCCATGATGCACGATCCTGTCGATGATCGCGGCCGCGAGCTTGTCGTCCGCGAAGACCGTGCCCCATTTGCCGGACCCGATGTTCGTGGCGGACGCGATGCTCCGCCTCTCGTAGCTGCCCGCGATGATCCGGTGGAGCAGGCGCGCCCCGTCGATGTCGAACGGCACGTAGCCGAACTCGTCCAAGATGATCGGGTCGGCCCTGCCGATGTCCCCGGGCATCGCGTCGAGGTTCCCGTCTCGTTTGGCCTTGCCGAGCTGGAGCACGAGCTCCGCGGTCTGGTGGAACCGCACGTTCAGGCCCCGTTCCACGGCCCTCATGCCCAGGCCGATCGCGAGGTAGGTCTTGCCCCTGCCGGTCTTGTCGTAGAACACCAGGTCCTGCGCGCAGGGCACGAAGTCCAGGTCCAGCAGACCGTCGAGCGCGTACCCGTCCGGGAGCCTCACGTTCGAGAAGTCGTAGCCGTCCAGGCTTTTGACGACGGGGAACCTGGCGCGGCGCAGGAGCCGTTCGCGTTTCGAGCGTTCCCCGTTGGCCGGTTCCGTGTCGAATGGCCTGGACGCCGCATCGGTCTGCCGGGGCGTGGCCCGGCCCGTGAGATCGTCCATAGTGGCTTTGGATATGAACAGGCTCCTAGCCTTCGCGTAGAGCCCGTCGTCGTTCCTCGCGGCCATCATTCCGCTCCTTCCTCGTCCTTGGTGGCGAACGCGATGTCGTATTCGCCCAAGCCGGACCTGCCGTCGTCGTATTCGACGCGGTCCACGCCCTCCGCGAGCCTAGCCGCGAGAAGCGCGACGCCGGCCCCGTCGGCCCCGCCGGTCGATTCGAGGGTCGTGGGCATCGCCCCGACCGCGTCGGCCCAGCCGGATTCCCGGTCCACGCGTCTGAGGGTCCGCAGCGCGCCGCGCCGTTCCCCCTCGTCCTGCCGGTCGAGCCATTCTCGCAGCGGATCGGGCAGCATCTCGCGCACGAGGCCGTTGGGCCACGCGTTCGGCCTGTCGCACGGCATCGCCAACCGCATGGAGGGGTCCTCGCTGCTGGTGCCGGCCTGGCCGTACGCCCTTGGACGGACGGCCGGATGGGTTCCCTCCACGTCGAGGATCTCGATCTCGAGGGCGCGCAGGCCGACGAGCACGTCGCGGCGCGCGTGGGACGCGTCCGTGGAGCAGCGGTGCCTGCCGTCGAGCGTGACCACGCCGTGCTTGTCGGCCCTCATGCGTTTCCACGTGACCACGTCGAAGCGTTTGGACGGCAGGGGCAGCAGGGCCTTGCGGCCCTCCGCGAACAGGACCGCCTCCTCCTCGTCCTTGGCGTGGCGGGGCTTCCCGCCGAGCTCCAGGCACCTGTCCGGGAGCCCGGAGTCGAAGTTCTCCGGGCTCCACACGCCCGGTCCGGGCACGAACAGCTTGCGGCGGATCATGCCGACCTTCGCCTCGACGGCGCCCTTCTCGTGTCCGGCGTACGGCGAGCACAGGGAGCTCTCGAACCCGTAGCGCGCCTGGAACGCCTGGAACAGGCGGGTCCCACGTCCCACGCCCGCGGCGTCGTCGAACACGATGCGTTCGGGCACGCCGCCGAGCCATTCGAACAGGTCCAGCAGCGCCTGGCACGCGCATTCCGCGTTCTCGCCGGGCATGAGCTGGGCCAGGCCGATGTTCGAGTACGGGAAGTCCGGCACGAAACGGCGCATGCGCTGGACCGCGCCCCCGTACAGCACGTCGACCTCGCCGAAATCGGCCCGGGCCTCGTCCGGATGCCACACCAGGTCCACGAACGCGTCGCCGGGCTCCACGGCCGACTCGCGTCCGAGCCTGGCCACGGCACGGGTCACGGTCGACAACGACACCTCGGTGCCGTGCTCGTCGTGCAGCCACTCCCATATCCTGGTCGCGGTGTGACGCTGCTTGCGCCAGCTGCCGCGGTCCTCGGCCAGCCATCGCTCGATCAGGGGCGGGTACGGGTCGACCACCGAACCGCGTCGTTTCCTGACGGGCGGCTTCTCGGACAGGTCGTCCATCCTGAGGTACTTGCGCACCGTGGGACCGCTCACGTGCTGCTTGCGCGCTATCGACGCCACGGATTCGCCGTTCCTTCCCATACGGCGGATAGACTGTATCTGGGGCATGCCGGTCATTTGCCTTTTCGGCCCTTTCCGGCGGAGATACGAAGCACCATCCAGTTAAGGCCTGTGGATGGTCGGCATGCTCTTTGCCTAAACCCGAAAAACTTTCGTGACTAATCGAGGTGGTGACGTTTTCTTGGACTTCCTGGCCGGGAGGAGACCTCCCTTATGGCGAAGTACAGCAAGGAGCAGCGTGACAGGGCCGTGGACCTGTACATCAGATACGAGCGCTGCGCCGCGGACGTGATACACGAACTCGGCTATCCCAGCAGGGGGATGCTGCCGGTGTGGTACCGGGAACGCCTCGAGGAGGAACGCACCGGAAGACAGTCCACTCGCGGGAAACGGTACCGGCGGTACACGGACGAGCAGAAACAGGCCGCGGTGGACCATTACCTCGGACACGGCAGGCGTCTGAAACGCACCATGCGCGCGCTCGGCTATCCGAAAAGCCATGAGCTGCTCACCGCGTGGATCGACGAGCTCGCCCCCGGCCGACGCAAGCTGAGGCACGGCCCGGTTCCCGAGGAATTGAAGCGGAAGGCGGTGGTCGCGGTCGCGTCCGGACGGCCGGAATCACGCGAGGCGGCCGCCGAACTGGGCGTGGAGGCGTCCGTCGTCGGGAAACTGGAAACGGCAGATGCTCGCCGGATCCAAGGAGACGCACGTGACGAAGACACCTGGAGAGAAGCCCCCGACGGCCGGGGAGGGGAAAACCGGCGTGGAGCCCTCTACGCCGGCGGCCATGCCGCCGGCCGCCGCCGGCCCGCGGGACGCGGCCGGTCTGGCGGACGCGGTGGCGGCGCTGGAGAAGAGGCTGGCGGAGACGCGTGCCCGTCTGGACGAGCTGGACGCCGACGTCGATCGGCAGCGGCGGGAGAAGAGGGAACTGGACATCGAGATCGCGATCCGGAAGGGCGTGATCGAGCTGTTGGGAAAAGAGCCGGGCGCAGTCCCGGAAAACCCGGCCAGCCGCGAGAAGGGCATCCTCGTCAAACAGACCAGTGAGAAGCTCGGCGTGACCGCCAGAAGCCTGCTGCCCGTGGTCGGCATCGCGCGCAGCACGTACCACTACCAGCTCAGGGCCATGAAACGTCCCGACAAGGACTCCGGTCTACTGGAGCTCGTGCGCGAGGCGCTCCGGGAACAGCAAGCGCAGGTACGGGTACAAGCGGATCCACCTGGAGCTGAAGGACATGGGAATCGTGGCCAGCGCGAAGCGGATCATGAGGCTCATGACCAGGCACGGCCTGGTGCCCCTGTCCAGGAGCGCGAAGCGGTACAGCTCGTACAAGGGCGAGCCGGCCAAGGTGCCGAAGAACCTGGCGGACCGCGACTTCCACGCCGAGGCGCCGAACCGGCTGTGGGTCACGGACCTGACCGAGTTCTCGATTCCCGCGGGCAAGGCCTACCTGTCGCCGGTCATCGACTGCTACGACGGGCTTCCCGTCGCGTGGACGATCGGCACGAGCCCGAATGCGGACCTGGCCAACGGCATGCTCGCCGACGCCTGCTCCACGCTCAAGGACGGCGAGAAGCCGATCATCCACAGTGATTAAGCCGGGTTTGTTGTTAAGCCGGGGAACGGTTCGGGGTCTTGGTGGCTGGCCGTGTCCCATGTGGTTTCCCGGC
>PPYE01046478.1_pt1 | contig 103009 bp, 125 predicted proteins | sample 1559881 | NCBI WGS metagenome assembly PPYE01 (sample SAMN08240022, study PRJNA423297) | Human gut metagenome, whole genome shotgun sequencing project.
CGACCCCTCCCCATAGTATCATAAACGGTTACTGTAATTTATGAAGGAGGGCTTGCCTTTTTTCCGGACTCCGGGGAGAACAACTCTGCTTCGTTGTCCACAAAATGCTGATAAGCGTCCTTGTCTGCAATCAGGTAGACAGGATTCTGCAAAATCGACTTGATGGAAAACCGGGTGAACGAACGCCCGGTTTTTGTTTTTTGATGCCCTGCCGTCCCAGTTTTTCAATCAGGCTGGAAAAGTCGCTGATGTTGCGGCTGATGCGGTCCAGACGGTAGACCACAATGGCCTTGAATTTCCGGTCCTTGGCCGCAGTCATCATCTTTTTGAAATCCGGGCGGTTCAGGTTGCCGCCGGAAAAGCCCTCGTCCTCAAAGACAACGGCATGTTCCGCGGCAGCATCGCCGTAGTGAGTGCGGATATATTCGCGGCAGAGGTCGATCTGATTTCCGATACTTTCGCCCTTGCCGGTATAGCGGGATTTGCGGGAATAGATGGCAATGGTGTCGGCAGTTTTGGCCATGAGATACTCCTTTCCTGTTGTCCGGTGGCCGTAGATGCGGCTATTGTAGCATGGCAGGCCATCTTTGTAAAGAAAAATAACGATAGTCATACATATTTCATCATACTACGAACGGAGGTGTCAAGGATGTGACAAGGCAGAACAAGCGAGGAAGTCAGGATGTTTGACTATTTCTATGGGCAGTCGGGCGAGATGTTCTCGTATTTCCGGGTGCCCAAAATTTTATTCCGGGACATAAAATTCAAGGACCTGTCCACTGATGCCAAAACGCTGTACGGCATCCTGTTGGACCGCATGGGGCTGTCGGTGAAAAACGGATGGCTGGATGAGCAGGGAAGGGTGTATATCATTTTTCCTGTGCAGGAAGTGATGGATGCACTGGGCTGCGCAGACAACAAGGCTACCAAACTGTTCCGGGAATTGGAAAAGTTTGGTCTGATTGAGCGCAAACGGCGCGGGCTGGGAAAACCCAATCTGATTTACGTCAAAAACTTTGCAGACCCGCGTTTCCGGAATCGTGAAAAGAACGGTTCCGGTGCCGCGGATTCAGCGCAGCAGGAAACGGCAAAATCACGAGGAAATAAGACTGAGTGGAATAAAACCGAGGGGAGTGAACCTGATCCTTTCTCTTCCGACGCGGAGGACGAATCGGATGAGCGCACACGGCTGGAAGCGTATTTTATGCAGTCGTTGGAGGTGGACTTGCTGCTCCGGGCCTGCCCGGATGAGGAGGACACCATCCATCAAATCGTGAATCTTCTGGTGGATACCTGCTCTTCGAAACGCAGAATGCTGCGGGTGGCAGGGGATGACAAGCCCGCGGAGGTCGTGCGCAGCCGATTCATGAAGCTGAATGTTCTGGAACGGCACTGCAACCAGGCCAAGATCCCGGTTATCTCGGTACATGGTCTGCGGCATACCCACGCTTCGGTGCTTCTGTTTGCAGGTGTATCTATTGCAAGCGTGGCAAGGCGGCTGGGGCATTCCAGCATGACAACAACGCAGAAAACCTACCTGCACATCATTCGGGAACTGGAAAATCAGGATATTGACCTTGTAATGCGGTCACTCTCTGGATTAAGCTGATAAAATAATCAACCATCGCTCGCGCTGATGAAGGATGATAAGAAAAACGTGGTCGTTTTGATGTTATTCATAATACAAAAAAGAGTGGCAGTGTTCAAAGCGAAATGCTGTCACTCTTTTTTAAAACTTCAACCTCTCCTGCAAAAAGCGGCACAATAGCTCCGCACAGGCGTTGTGTTGTTTTTGGGGACGGAGGAATCCGGCACAAATAGGCGGCAGACCGTCTAATATTACATCCCGGACATTGGACATCTGGTTGCTGGAAGATTTCTCGAAACGGTTCAGAGATACACAATTCTGCTCCTGCGTGCGGTAGAGTACCTGATAAAATTGCTCGACCAGCTCCAGCTGTGGGTGTGCACTGCTCTCCCGCAGTGCCTGCCACAGCGGTGCCAGGGCATCCGGGGCAAAGCCGGGCACCAGCAGGGTCTGCCCGTCCAGCTCTGCCGGTGTAATATGCGTTCGCTCCCAGAAAGGGCTGCTGCGGCAGACCATGACGGCGGCGGTATGCTGTGAAAGGGCGGTGCGTGCAAGCCCCGCAGCACAGCCGCCCAGGTCCATCACCAGCCCGGCATCCAGTGCGCCCCGTTGCAGTTGCACCGGCACTTCATCGTTGGACAGGGAAGTAAGCTCCAAGGGGATGCCGGGGTACTGCTGCCGGAATGCTTCCAGCACCTCCCCCAGATTGGGCAGATAGTCCGGAACCAGTGCCACGCTGATGCCCAGCCGCAGTGGTGCAGACTGGATGTCCTGATAAGCTTGCTGGCACAGGGCATTGAATTGCTGCACCACCGGCGCAGCCTGTGCCCGGAACCGCTCACCCTTTTCAGTAAGAGCCAGATGATTGCGGTTGTTGACAAACAGCTTGCCGCAAAGCTCTTCTTCCAGTGCAGCAATGCTCAGCCGCAAGGCCTGCCGGGACAGATACATCCGCCCGGCGGTGTGGGTGTAATTCAAATCTTCGCACAGTGCCAGAAAATAGCGCAGCTGCTGGATGGTCATGATGTGCTCCTTTTTGCAAAACGCAAGTTTTACTTGATACTTATAAGGATATTATATCTTCTTTTTCTTTGTTTGTAAATGTGATACTTTTAACAAGAACGGCAATGGATTTTTGTCGATACGAAGGATATAGCAAGAAAAGGAAGGAATTATTATGGAAAAGATCTCCCGTAAAGGATTTCTGAAGATCGCAGCAGCTGCTGCCATGAGCGGCGTGACCGCTGCCGGTCTGGCTGCCTGCAATGCAGCCAGTGGCTCCTCTGGCGCTTCCAGTGCAGCCGGTATCTACACCCCCGGCACCTACACCGCTACTGCCAAGGGCATGAGCGAGATCACCGCCACGGTCACCTTTGATGCCAACACCATCACCAAGGTGGAGCTGGACCTCTCCGGCGAGACCGAGAGCATCGGCGTTGCAGCCAAGGACAAGCTCATTGAGCAGATTATGAACGCCCAAACCAGCCAGATCGACGGCGTGACCGGTGCAACCGTCACCAGCAAGGCCGTGCAGAACGCTGTGGCAGACTGCATCCAGCAGGCCAGCGGCGGTGCCATCAACCCTGCACAGCAGTCCACCGAGGAAACCTCCTCTACCGCCGACTGGCTGGGTGAGGCACCGGAGATCGCCGAGAGCGATATCAAGCAGACCGTGGACTGCGAGGTTCTGGTGGTGGGCGCCGGTTCTTCCGGTAGCTTTGCTGCCGCCGCTGCCGCCGAGGCTGGTGCCAAGACCATCCTCATCGAGAAGTTTGGTCACGATATGGCCAGCGGCATCCGGGATACGCTGGCAGCCTGCGGCTCCAAGCAGCAGCAGGAGGACGGCGACGACGTGAGCAAGAAGGACGCCGTGTGCTACCTGTGCAACTGGAGTCAGGGATACACCCGCCGCAGTCTGGCACAGGTCTGGGCCGATAAGAGCGGCGAGACCATGGACTGGTTCACGGATGTTCTGGCCGAAAGCGGTATCGACTTCCGCCACGAGATCGACGAAAAGCACGAGGGTGACAATTACGAGGTTCTGGATGTCGGCCACAGCACCCAGTATGGCGAAGAATACAGCGAGCAGCTGACCATGGATGCCGTGCTGAAGCACGCTGAGGCAGACGGCCTTGAAGTGCAGTACGAGATCACCATGGTCAAGCTGGAAAAGGACGGAGACCGCGTCACCGGCCTCATCGCCAAGAATGCCAACGATGAATATGTGCGCTACAACGCTTCCAAGGGCGTGATCCTCGCCTGCGGCGGCTACAGCGGAAACGAGACCATGATGAACGCCCTGCAGCCCCAGAGCGTGGAGCAGACCTGCGTCAACTACTCCAAGCCCGGCGCAAAGGGCGACGGCATCAAGGCGTGCCTGTGGGCTGGTGCCATCATGGACACCACCCACACCTCCATGATCTTCGACCGTGGTGCCATCAAGCCGGACCAGACCGGCGAGTACGGCAAGGCCAGCGATGGTGCCCTCTTCTGGATGGGCAGCCAGCCGTTCTTGAAGGTGAACCTGAAGGGTGAACGCTTTATGAACGAGTATATGCCCTACGATTTGGTGCTGCACGCTGCCGCCAGCCAGCCCTACCACACCTACTGCACCGTGTGGGACAGCAAGTATGCCGAGGACTGCGAGCACTTCGCCACCCATGGCTGCAGCCGTCTGTATCCCCATGTCAACGGCACCAACCCGGTGTTCCCCATGGACTATGTGCAGGCAATGAACGCCGACCTGCAGGATCAGGGCTACATCGTGGAGGCCGACACCATCGAGGAGCTGGCCGACAAGCTGGGTCTGCCGAAGGAGACCTTTACCGCTACGGTGGACCATTACAATGAGCTGGCCGCCAAGGGCGAGGATGAGGACTACGGCAAGGAGAACTACCGCCTCTCCACCCTGAGCGAGGCACCCTTCTACGGCGTCCGTCAGGCCGGCGGCTATCTGATCTGCACCATCGACGGCATCCAGATCGACGACAATATGCACGCCATTGATCAGGACTTCAAGGCCATTCCCGGTCTGTATGTCATTGGTGACATGAGCGGCAACTACTTCTCCGGCAGCTATCCCAGCCTGATGGCAGGTGCCGCCGCAGGCCGCAGTGCCACCTTCGGCCGCCTTGCCGGTCAGAACGCTGCCGCAGGCATCTGATTACAACGTTTTCCTTCTCTTCTAATTATATCTGCACCTGAAAAAGCCGCTCCGGGTCTAGCCGGGGCGGCTTTTCTGATGAATGCGGAGAAGAAAATGTATTCTCAGGCGTGAAAACCGCTCACTGCCCTTCTTTTCCGTTCGGATGCTCGTCCTTCTCCAGAACAAGATCCATGAGATATTCAAAGGTGATAAGCACGCGCGCATAGAAATAGTTGGCGGTAAGGTTCCGGTCGTCCAGCATCTTGTCGTCCAGCAGCACAAAGGCAGGGTCTGCACAGCGGGCGATGGGAGAATTGTCGGCACCCACAAAGGCAATGATGCTCCGGTGCTGTGCAAAGGAATCCTGTACCGGCTTCAGGATGGTGCCAGTCTTTCCACTCTTGCTGATGGCAATGACCAGCCCGGCATTCAGTGCACCGCTTTCGTAGACCTCATAGCTGTTGGAGCCGATGGCGCAGTAGCCCAGAACCAGCAGCTTCCGCACCATAAATTCCTGCAAAGGGGCACAGAACCCGGTGCCTGTCACAAGGATGGGCTTTTGCCGGTTGGCGTGGAGCAGCTCCACAAAGCGGTGTATTTTTTCTTCTGGGATACCCCCGATAAAGGCGGTGATGTCGGAGGCGTGGTTTTTGTTGTCGATCTCGTTCTGGATCAGAAAACCGATGCGGTAGATCATATCGGTGTAGCCGGTATAGCCCATCTTTTTGCTCAGCCGGATCACGGCCGCGGGGGAGGTATAATTCTGCGCTGCAAACTCTCGCACGCTGCACTGACCGCCGTTTTTTGCGGTTTCCAGCACCGCCTGCAAAAGCTGCTGCTCGTTGGCATTCAGATGGTGCTGATCTGCCAGTTTATAAAGGTCGTGTTTCATATTTTACTCCGATTTTCGAATCAAAGAACGGCTTGATTCCATAAAGTATACGCTGAATCGCGTATTTTGTCAATAAACATTTCGATGTATCCAACATGAAAGCGAAACATGTTTCAGCTTTTGCGAACAAGTTCAAAAAAAGTCCAATTCGGTAGATTTTTTTGTGCAGAGTGATATAATCAAGCCATCGAAACGGTAAGGTGCACCCCCGAAACGAAGAGACAATTTGAAAAGAGAGATTCATGGAACGTTAGGAGAACACCAATGAAACAAAAAGTTATGGATGCTATGCAGAGCTTTTCCAGAGCTCTGATGGGCCCCGTTCTGTTCCTGCCCATTGCGGGTATGCTGCAGGCGATTTCTTCGGTCATGAGCAACACGGCACTGGTGACAGAGGGCGGTGTTGTCTGGACCCTCGGCAAATTCATCAATGGCGGCGTTGGAGCAGTCATTGGCAATCTGGGTATCCTGTTCTGCGTGGGCATCGCAATGAGCCTTGCCAAAAAGCGCAAGGCAGATGCGGCATTTCTGGCACTGGTCAGCTATCTGGTCTGGCTGGCAGCCAATTCCCGCTGGCTGGATGTGGCAGGACTGACCATCGCCGGTGATACGGCAAGCGCTTTGTACGGCACCGGTCAGACCATCTGCCTCGGCTATCACGTTACTGACATGGGCGTATTTCTGGGCATGATCCTTGGCGTGGTGGTGGCGCTGGTCCACAACCGCTTCATCGACACCGAGTTTGAAGGTGCCATGGCCATGTACGGCAACAGCAAGTTCGTCTTTGTGGTGCTGCTGCCCATCGTTCTGGTCATGGCGGTGGTTGCCAGCTACGTCTGGCCTGTGGCTGCGGCGGGTATCAACGCCCTGACCGGTGTCATGGCAAGTGCAGGCGCGTTCGGTGTGTTCCTGTACGGCTTCTTGAACCGCGTGCTGATCCCCACGGGTCTGCATCATCTGGTCTGGTCGCCCTTCCTCTACTCCGCACTGGGCGACAGCATGATCATCGGCGGTGAGCAGATCGTTGGCGCAAAGCCTGTGTTCCTTGCCCTGCTCAGTGACCCCAGCGTGGCAATGATGCGGGATTCCGCACGTTTTCTGACCTACGGTCTGATGAAGACCTTCGGCGTGATCGGCGTGGCAATGGCTTTCATCTCCACCGCCAAAAAGGAGAAGAAGGCTGCCACCAAGGCACAGATCATCCCGGCTACCCTTACCGCCTGTCTGGTGGGCGTGACCGAGCCGCTGGAATTCACCTTCCTGTTTGCAGCTCCCGCGCTGTGGCTGGTGTACTCGGTTCTGGACGGTCTGTTCCAGATGATCGTTTACCTTGTGGGCATCCGGGTCTGCGCCACCAACGGCATCATTGATTTTCTGGTGTTGAACCTGCCTGCCGGTATCGGTCGCACCCGCTGGCCGCTGTATGTGCTGGTGGGTCTGGTGGAGATCGTGGTAATGTACCTCGTTTTCCGCTTCCTCATCGTGAAGATGAACCTCAAGACCCCCGGCCGTGAGGACGGCGAAGAAGTCACCGACCTTGCTGCAAACGCAGCTGCTGTCAAGCAACAGATCCGCAGCGGCGCAGCCGAAAAGACTGCTGCCAGCGCAAACGATGCACAGACCGCAGCCCATATCGTGGAAGGACTGGGCGGTGCAGAGAACATCCTGAACACCGATAACTGCATGACCCGTCTGCGAGTGCAGGTCAAGGATGCCGCTCTGGTCAAGGACAAGGAGTGGTTCAAGCCCACCGGCTCCGCAGGTCTTGTGGTAAAGGGCAACAACATCCAGATCATTTACGGCCCCAAAGTGGGAAAGATGCGTGCCATCGTGGACAGCTACCTTGGCCGCGCAGAATAAGATATCCGCTTTTATTCATCATACAAAAAACATTATAATAGGAGGCTTGCCTTATGAAAACGTTCAAACTGGTCATCGCCGGCGGCGGCAGCACTTATACCCCCGGCATCGTCAAGAGCCTGCTGGTGCAGAAGGATCGCTTCAAGCTGAATGAGCTGGTGCTCTACGATAACAACGCAGAGCGTCAGGAGGCTGTGGGTGTCATCGTCCGCCATGTGGTGGAAATGTTCGACCCGGAACTGAAGCTGACCCTGACCACCGACCCGGAAGTTGCCATGACCGATGCCGACTTCATCTTTGCACAGATGCGTGTCGGCCTGTACGCTATGCGTGAGCAGGACGAGAAGATCCCGCTGAAGTACGGCGTTGTGGGTCAGGAGACCTGCGGCCCCGGCGGTCTGGCTTACGGCCTGCGTACTATCTACCCCATGGTGGAGCTGATCGATTACTGCGAAAAGTACGCAAAGCCCACCTACTGGATCGTCAACTACTCCAACCCCGCTGCCATCGTGGCAAAGGCAACCTTCCGTCTGCGCCCGAAGGCTCGTATCCTGAACATCTGCGATATGCCGGTTGCCATCGAGCGCAACATGGCCGAGATTCTGGAGTGCGACCGTCATGATCTGGAAGTGGACTACTTTGGTCTGAACCACTTCGGCTGGTTCACCAAGGTGCGCCTGAACGGCGAGGATGTGACCGAGAAGCTCAAGAGCTATGTAGCAGAGCACGGCTATATGCCCCAGAACGCCAAGAGCGATGTGCTGCACAGCGATCCGTCTTGGCTGCACACCTACGCAAACGCCAAGAACATCTGCTCTGCTTTCCATGACTATCTGCCCAACACCTATATGCAGTACTACCTGCTGGGCGATGAAGTTGTAAAGAGCAGCGATCCCAACCACACCCGTGCCAACGAGGTCATGGAAGGCCGCGAGAAGCGCATCTTTGATGCTGTGGCAGATTATCGTGCCGGTAAGGACGTAGACCTGACCAAGTTCTTCGGCGGTGTGCACGGCGAGTTCATCGTGGACGTTGCCATGAGCCTTGCCTTCGACCTGCGCAAGCGCTATCTGGTCATGGTGGAGAACAACGGCGCTGTGGAGAACCTGCCCTCCGACGCCATGGTGGAGATTCCCGCTTATATCACCGACCGCGGCCCGGAACCCGTGCGTGTGGGCGAGATTCCCACCTTCTACAAGGGTCTGATCGAGCAGCAGGAGGCTGTGGAGAAGCTGATCGTGGATGCCGCTGTGGAGCACTCCTACGAGAAGGCACTGATGGCCTTTACTCTGTCCAAGACCGTGCCCAGCCTGCTGGTCGCCAAGAAGATCTTGGACGATATGATCGTTGCCAACAAGGCTTACTGGCCGGAGCTGCACTGATAAGTACTTCGTCAGCGGCTGATACCGGACAACTGAGCCCATAAAACATTGAACGCCTCCCCGGCATTCCTTCCAAGAAGGATGCCGGGGAGTTTTTTTGCTGTCATATTTACAAGTCAGAGGAATCGAAGAAGTCTTTTAATGTAATTCCTAAACCCTGACAAATTCTTTCAATCGTCTCTACGCTTAACTGCCCTCGACTGCCTGATGATGAATCTGGAGGAGGCGCAGAAGTTCTTTGGTATCACTTTTAAGAAACCGTTATTTCCATGGCTTTCAAAGATTTTTGCATAAAATGTTTTGAAAGAGATGCTTGTTGGACATCACTTTCGATAAAATGAACCTCAGAAGGGAAAAAATATATTTCTGAGGAAGACAAAACAATGTCAAACGGTGATTATGGTTACTTCAGCAAAGGTGATACGGGCTATGCCCAGTACATGACGGCGTTCAACCGCAACTTCGGCGGTTCGTCTGGCGGCGGTGGTGGTGGCGGAAACCACAACAACAATGGCGGTGGCGGCGGGGACGGCAGCGGATGCGGCGGCCTGATCGCTATTGCAGTGGTCGTGGTGCTGATCCTGATCGTCTTGGATGGCTGAATCAATCCCTGCAGGTGAAACACAGGTTTTCCCTGTGGGGATTTTTCGAATCTGCTTGTAGAAAACGGCGGTCTATGATAGCATGAAATCAAAGAAAAACAGGAGGGCTTACACATGGTTTTACTGGTTGTGGATACACAGAAAGGTATCGTGGATGAACGCCTGTATGCGTTCGAAAAGTTTGTCAGCAACATCAGGAAACTAATCCGAACTGCCCGCGAACAGGGAATCGAGGTTGTCTATGTCCAGCATGACGATGGGCCCGGCACCGGTTTCTCCATCGGGGACGATGAATTCGAGGTCTATTCCGGGTTTGCGCCACTGCTGACTGAAAAACGGTTCGTCAAGACCGTATGCAGTGCGTTCAAAAAAGAAAGCGGTCTGCTGGAATATCTGACGGAAAAGGGCGAAAAAGATGTGATGGTCTGCGGCATCATGACCGACTTCTGCATCAATGCAACGGTGGAGGCGGGCTTTGAGCATGGCCTGCACATGATCGTTCCTGCCTATGCAAATTCCACGCAGGACAACGAGTACATGACAGGGGAGCAGAGCTACCACTATTACAATGAATTCCTCTGGCCGGACCGCTATGCCGATTGTGTGCCCATGGACAAGGCGCTGGAGCTGCTCAAAAAGTGAGGTGTTTACAATGATTTCTGAAAAAGTAAAAAATCAGATTCAAGTGGTGCAGGGTGATATTACCAAACTGGACTGTGACGGCATCGTGAATGCGGCCAATCGCAGTCTGCTGAGTGGCGGCGGTGTGGATGGTGCCATCCACCGGGCAGCAGGGCCGGAACTGTTGGCGGAGTGCCGCACGCTGCACGGCTGCCGCACCGGAGAAGCAAAAATCACCAAGGGCTACCGGTTGAAAGCAAAGTATATCATTCATACAGTGGGGCCGATTTATTCCGGCACAGCAGAGGATGCTGCGCAGCTGGCGGACTGCTACCGCAATTCGCTGGACCTTGCCAAAGAGTATGAACTCCACAGCATTGCCTTCCCGGCAATTTCGACCGGCGTGTATGGCTACCCGCTGGAAGATGCCACAGCGATTGCAGTTAAAACGGTGGCGCAGTGGCTGGAAGATCATGCGGATTACGCAATGCAGGTGATTTTCTGCTGCTTTGATGCCCGGACAGAGCGGGTATATCAGGCAAGAACTCTGCAACAGTGAAAGCGGCAGGATGGTCGTGGAACTGTATCTTGGTAAACAGGATGGGCATGGCTCCCGAATCCTGTACTGAAAATGGAGTAAAGATTGAAATACAGAGAAATCGCAGACGGCATTTTTGTTGACCGTCCCAACCGCTTTATTGCCCATGTGGGAGTGAATGGAGCAGTGGAAACCGTCCATGTCAAGAACACCGGGCGGTGCAAGGAACTGCTACTGCCCGGCACGGCGGTTCGGCTGGAAGTGTCAGATAACCCGAAACGTAAAACAAAATACGACCTTGTGGCGGTACATAAGCAGGGACTTGGTTGGGTCAACATGGACAGTCAGGCACCCAATAAGGTGGTAGGGGAGTGGCTTGCAAAACAGGGCTACGACTATATCAAGCCGGAATTCACCTATGGCAAGTCCCGCATCGACTTTTATATGGAAAAGGGCGAGCAAAAGTATCTGATGGAAGTCAAGGGCTGCACACTGGAAGTGGACGGTATCGGCTACTTCCCGGATGCACCCACCGAGCGCGGCGTGAAGCACCTGCACGAGCTGGCGCAGGCACAGCAGGCAGGGTATCGGTGCGCAGTGGCTTTCGTGATTCAGATGAAAGGCATCACCGAGGTGCGGCCAAATGTCAGCACACAGCTGTGGCAACCTTGTCACTACCATCCATAACGCAGGCGTTCCGCTGGTCTGCTGCGGGGAGAAAATGAAAGAGCTGGTTCCCAATACGGTGGAAGCCAGCGGCGAGAAGCATCTGCCGGTGGCAGAGCTTTCTGGCAGTCGTCTCACGGTCACAGTGGGCGCGGTGGAGCACCCCATGGCGGATGTTCACTATATTCAGTGGATTTTTGTGGAGACTGAGAACGGCGGGCAGATCCGCTATCTGAATCCGAGGCAGGCACCCAAAGCTGTTTTTGAACTGGGCAGTGAAAAGCCGGTGGCCGTTTACGCATACTGCAATCTGCATGGGCTCTGGATGACGAATCTCTGATACAATCAATGCAAACGGGGAGTGATTTGATGTCACTCCCTGTTTTTTGATGAGAACTTTATGCGGTTCTTTTGGTTCGGAACTGTGTATAAATGGGATGGATAAAATGAGCAGGCACACTATATGCGTTTGTTAAACGCTAAAAGTGTTTAATTCTTTGCGTTGAATCGTGAAAATGAGACCTGTGAAAAACGTAGAAAATTTGATATGTTTGCGCTGCAAACTAAGGCATATTGATGTTTTTGAAACGAGTTTATAGTGAAATATGTGCGATTCGAGTGCAGATATTCATTCTTGTGAGTTTGTTGTGCGAATTTGTCACGTTCCGCCGCAAAAAAGGACTTGACGGAAAAAATACTCTGTGATAATTTATGAGCAAATTCGCTTTTGTGAAATAAAGTCGAATTTGAATCCGCGATTTGCGGAAAAAGAAGGGGATTACGCAGGAACAGCTGAGTATAATGCTGAACATTAGTGCGAACCATCTTGCAAAAGTTGAAACGGGAAGCCGCTGCTGCTCGATTGAGTTGCTGCAGGATCTTTCGTCCTGCCTGAATGTCAGAACGGACTATCTGCTGAACGGAGATGCACCGCATAACAACCATCTGAGGGAAAGATTGACGTTTCTTGCACAGGAATTAGAAAAGATTACGGCGGACCTCCCGGTATGGGGATAGGAAAAGCAAAATCCTCTTTTTCAATGCCCAAAAGCGTGGTAGAATAGGTAAAAGATTCAGTATCTGAAAAACGGAGCGCGCAACAATGAAGATTCTGGTCAGCGCCTGCCTGCTGGGCGAAAACTGCAAATACAGCGGCGGAAACAATTACAATCAGGCGGTCTGTGATTTTGCGCGGGGGCATCAGGTGGTTCCGGTCTGCCCGGAGGTGCTGGGCGGCCTGCCCACACCGCGGTGCCCGGCGGAAATCGTGCAGGGCGTTGTCACGAACAAAGAGGGCATCAATGTGGACCGGGAGTTCCGGGCAGGCGCAGCCAAGGCCCTTGCCATTGCAAAAGAAAATGGGGTGGAGCTTGCCATCCTGCAATCCCGCAGTCCCAGCTGCGGCGTGAAGGAAATCTACGACGGAACGTTTTCCGGGACAAAGATTCCCGGACAGGGTGTTTTTGCCAAGATGCTGATGGACGAAGGCATCCGTGTTCTGGATGCCGGGGAATTGCCTAAAATTATCTTGAAAAATGAGGACGGAAAATGTCAATCAAACTGATTTGCAGCGACATTGACGGTACGCTGCTGCAATACGGCAGGAAAGAGCTGGAAGACGAGATCTTTGAGCAGATACGGGAGCTGCATCGGCGCGGCATTCTGTTTTGCCCGGCATCTGGTCGGCAGTATACCAGCCTGCGCAAGCTCTTTGCACCGGTGGCGGACTGCTGTGTGTTTCTCTGCGAAAACGGCGGCGTGATTTATAAGGACGAACAGTGCATCGCCAAGAATCCGATGCCGCGTGCATTGGCCAAAGAAATCGCCAACGACCTGTGGACCCGCAGCGACGGGCAGGGCGAAGTGATGCTTTCCGGCCAGAATACTGCATACCTGATGGAGCGGGGTCTGGGAATGCTCAAGCGTATTCAGTTCATCGGGAACAATTATCAAATCATCCATGACCCTTCCGAGGTGCCGGAGGAGATCACAAAAGTATCGGTGTATCTGCACGAAGGCGTAGAATCTTACACGGAACGGTTTGTCCCACGATGGAAAGAGGCGAACTGCGCTGTGGCAGGGCCGTACTGGATCGACACCACCTTTGCAAACAAGGGCATCGGTGTGCGCAGCATCTGCAAGACTCTGGACATCGCCCTTGCCGATGTGATGGCTTTTGGCGACAATTATAACGATCTGTCGATGCTGGACATTGTGGGTGTGCCCTACATTATGGATGGTGCCGCCGCACCGCTGCGGGAAAAGTACCCGAACCATACACCCCGCCCAGAGGATGTGCTGCGGGAGTTCTTGAAGCAGAACTGAATTTTGCACGCATGTGTGCAAAATTCAAAATGATACGATATAAGGAAATATTTTGACATGACGAAAGTGCTTTTCATCTGCCATGGGAACATTTGCCGCAGCCCGATGGCCGAGTTTGTGATGAAAGATCTGGTGGACAAAGCCGGACTTTCCGACCAGTTTGAAATCGCATCCGCCGCCACCAGCACCGAGGAGATCGGCAACCCGGTCTATCCGCCCGCCCGGCGGAAGCTGGCCGAGCACGGCATCTCCTGCGAGGGTAAAACCGCCCGGCAAATGACCCGGCGGGATTACGAAACCTACGATTATCTGATTGCCATGGATCACAACAACCTGCGCAATATGGCGCGCTTTGTGGGCGGCGACCCGGAGCATAAAGTGTCTCTGCTGATGGATCATACCCGCCGCCCCGGCGATGTGGCCGACCCGTGGTATACCGGGGATTTTGAGGCTACCTGGCAGGATGTGCTGGAAGGCTGCACGGCCTTGTTGGAAGAACTGCGCTGACAGGAGAATTTTATGACAGAGCGTTATTGTGAAGGTGAACGGTTTGCTGACCTGTCGTTCACCGAGGAGGCTTTTGAGGATTGCGACTTTACCGACTGCGTGTTTGCGGATTGCTCTTTTACCAAGTGCGAACTGGATCATACCACGCTGAATGAGTGCAAATTCGTGCGGTGTGAGATCACAGGTCTGCGCAGCACTCATTCTTCGGTGCAGTCGCTGGATTTTGAGGACTGCCGCCTGAATGAAATCGAGTGGGCACCGCTGATGTCCAACGGTGCCTTCCCGGACCCTATCCACACGCTGAAAGAGTGTAGTCTGAAATATAACACCTTCACCGAAATGAACTTTAACCGCTTCGACTTTTCGGACGGCAACGAAATTGTCGGCTCCATGTTTGCCAAATGCGAGATGCAGCTGGCGAATTTCAAGGGAGTGGAACTTCACGAAACGGAATTCTACCAGTGTGACCTGCGCAAGGCGGATTTCCGGGATGCTACAGGCTATAAGGTGGACATTCTGGGCAGCCGCCTGAAGGATGCGAAATTTTCGCTGCCGGAAGCGGTGAATCTGCTGGCAGATTTGAAGATCAAGCTGTCGTAAGAAGGAGAGAAAATGCGTCAACTCATCATTGCCCGAAAAGACCTGCAGATGTCTCCCGGTAAGCTGGCGGCGCAGTGCTGCCACGCTTCGCTGGCATTCCTCACCGACCCCATCGGCATGGGACAGAGCGTGAAACCCATTGAGAAAGACGGAGAAATTACCGGCTATCGGGCAGAAATCATGTTGGAGAAAGCAACCTATGAAGAATGGTTCGATGGCTCTTTTACCAAAACTATCTGCGGGGCAAAGAACCGCAATCAACTGCTGAAAGCAAAGACCATTGCCGAGGAATTGGGCCTTGTGGAAAACAAAGACTTCTTCCTTATCCGGGATGCCTGCCACACCGAGCTGGAGCCGGAAGAATTTGATGAAAACGGAGAAGGCATGACCCTGACCTGCATCGGCTTCCGCCCGCTGCCGGATGAAATTGCACACCAGATCAGCCATAAGTTCCATTTGTATTGATAGAACTCCTTTATTTTATAAGCATTTTCCACAGTCACTGCAGCCGTTGCAGATCAACTTGCTGCCGCAGGTCTCGCAGTTTGCGCGGAAATGAGGCACATATAAATCCAGTGCCATCTGCCGGAGGACGAGCGTGCCGAAAAGGTCATCTTTGTCATCACCACGGACGGGCTGGAAAACGCCAGCAAGCGGTTTGGCTATGAGAAGATCCGCCGGATGATCGAGCGGGAAAAAGAGCAGTACGGCTGGGAGTTCCTGTTCCTCGGTGCCAACATGGACGCCGTGAAGGAAGCTGCCCGCTTCGGCATCTCGTCCGACCGGGCTGTGCGGTTTGAGAATGACGCACAGGGCGTGGCGGTCAACTACCACGTTGTCAGCGAGACAGTCTCCCGGATGCGGGAAGCACCCTGCTGCGCGTCCATCGGCGCAGAGTGGAAAGAACAAATCGAAGCCGATTTCCAGAAGCGGCATCATAGGTAAGGGAGGAAACAGCCATGTTAGGAGCAATCTTGGGTGACATCGTAGGCAGTCCCTATGAGTATGGCTAAACAGGATAACTATAAGAAAGAGAGGACCGAAATGGCCCTCTCTTTTCATTTTTCGGATTTTGGGATGCGCGGGTATATCTCAATTGTGAAACCGTCAGGACTTTTTTTGCGCTTCTCGTTTAGCTTCTGGTAGACGACCTTTTCGAGCACCTCTTTCAGGAGGGCGTTTTTCTCCTCGGCCGTTTCGAGCAGCGGGTACACATCGAGCAAATTCTTAACTTTAGGGATGATGTCACGGCGGCTGGTCTCCCGGAGCTTCTCCTCGGTCAGCTCGCGGGAGCAGCGAGTGACGCTATCTTTTGCAGCAGCGATTTTGTCGGAGAGCATCCGGGAGCGGGACAGAAAGGTATCTGTGTCGTAGATGCCCTGCTCGAGGAAGTCGTGAGTGCGTTCTAGCTGCTGCTGCAATTTGCGGAGCTCGGCCTCCGCGCTGGCGAGAGCTTTTTCCCGGACGCCGACCGACGACACGGAGGACGACGCGGCAGCAGAGCTCCACTCGAGCTCATAGCCTTTCATCCACTCGGAGAGGCCCTGTATGACGCGCTCCTCGATGATAGGGAGATAGCTCGAGCAATTCGGGCAGCCGCGACGAGGACAGCGCACGACCGGCATATCTGGATGGACAGGGTTTATTATCCGCATCATCTGCCTACCGCACTCGGAGCAGACGAGCAGACCAGCCAGAGGATTCCGGACGACCTTTTCCTTGTGCGTGGAAGTATTCTCACTCCGGGTGAGCTTATCGTTTGCAAGTTCAAATGTTTCCTTCGGAACGAGCGGAGGATGAATGCCTTTGAATACGCACTCTTTCTCTGGGTCGGCAGGACCGCGCACAGAAACGACCTTGCCGTCAACCACTTTCTTCTTCGTCTCACGACTTCCCCAGCGCACCATGCCGATGTACGTCGGATTCTTGATGATTCCGCGAATGGTGATTCTTGCCCATTGCGAACCGGACGGAGACGGGATGTGCATATCGTTGAGCCTCGTGGCGATTGAACCCAGAGACAGCGGGCGAGCGGAACCATCCTCGTCCTGCAAGCCGACCGTGTACAGGTCGAAAATCATACGGACTATTGCGGCCTGCTCCTCGATGGGCTCGAGTGAGCAGCCCTTTTCGTTTTTGAGCTTTACACGACGATAACCAAAGGGGGCCAGACCGGACGGCCATTTGCCCTCTTTGGCGGAGGCGAGGCGACCACGCTGCAACCGGCGGTTGATAATCTTGTACTCGCGGCGGCTCATAAACAGGCCGAACTCGAAATACTCCTCGTCGAACTCGTTGTCAGGGTCATACGTTTTTATAGGGGTGATTATTTTCGTCCCGGAGAACTTGAACGTCTGCGCGATGATGCCTTGGTCGATGGTGTCGCCGCGCGCCAGACGCTCTACCTCCATGACGAGGACGCCGGACCAAACGCCCTGCTCGACCTCAGAGAGAACCCGTTGCATCATAGGGCGGGCAGCGATGGTGTCACCGGAGACGACCTCACGGTAAATATCGGTCACGTTGAGATGCTGCCTTTTCGCCAGCTCGAGCAGAGTGTGCTCGTGCCGGGAGAGCGTTTCACCCTCGCCGTGTGCTTCGGCCTCGAGGTCGGAACGAGACTTGCGCAGGTATATGAGATACTGCTCCATGATGACCTCCAAACAAAAAGGCCCGCGCCGGAGCGCAGGCCGAAAGGTTACTTGTTGCTGTCTTTTAAGGCCGCAACATCGGCCTGTAAGAGGCTGTCCAAAACAGAGGCGGTCTTGGCCTTGAGCGTGTTCTGCTTCTCCATAATCTGCGGGAAAGCACCTGCCAGGTCTCCCCCGCAATCTGCGAGGATGCTCTTTATCTCGCCGCGACCGGTTTGCAGCTCAGAGAACAGCTCACGGTACAGGGCCAGCTCTGCTGCATTCTGCGCGTTCATGCACCGGGAGAGCAGCACATAGACCGAATCGAACGTCGAGGAGACGACGGCGCGGAGCTCTTTCGAGAGGGCGTCATATCTGCGCTTGAAGTTTGCGTTGTCCTGACGGAACGCCTCGTTACCGTGTGCGCGCTCGTCCTCGCGGCCCAGCAGATAGTCAGTGGTTACCCCGAAATAGTCCGCCATCTGGCAGAGCAGGGCGAAATCTGGCTCTTTGCCCTCGGTCTCGTAGCCGGAGACCGTAGTGCGCTGCTTGCCGCAGAGGCGGGCAAACTCGGCCTGCGTCAAATCTTTCTCCTTGCGGAGCGCGACCAACCGTTCAGAAAACTTATCCATACAGACGTACCTCCCTAAGACTTTTATATTGTATCACAAAAATCCCCTCACGGGGACAAATGACGCTAATTGCGTCAAGAAAAGCGGAAATTTTTGAAAAAAACTTGACTTTGACCCAATTAGGGACTATAATAAACCACAGAAAGACCCCAAAAGGGTCACACAGAAAGGAGGAAACAGGCGGAATGCGGAAAAAGCTGCAAACGCTCCGAGAGGGCGCAGGCTATACCCAGCAGACTTTCAGCGAGCGACTGGGCGTGAGCCGGAGCCACTACGCACAGATTGAGAGCGGAGACAAGAATCCGTCCCTCAAGCTGAGCCTGAAAATCAAGCAGGCCCTCGGCTATCCCTACGACGACCTTTTTTTTAACCCGAAGCGACCCATTTCGCGTCATTGATGCGAAATAATGACGCCAAAAGCAAACACTTGGCGTTTCCTTGTAAATATTTTAACCGAAAGGAGGCACGGGATAAATGCCTAAAATGGCAACGAAAGCCGCAGATAACGTGTTCTACAAGGCACGAATCGCAGCGGCATCGTGGAACGACCGGTTAGGCAGCAGAGAGGGCGCGTCAGAGGTGACCGGCATCGACCGGACGCGGCTCGCCAACATCGAGCTCGGAACCATCAACCCGCACCCGGAGGAGGTCCTGATGCTGTCGGACACCTACAACGCGCCGGAGCTGCAAAACCATTTCTGCTCGCACCTCTGCCCGCTCGGCATCGGGACGATTTCGCCGATTGAACTGGAAGAGCTCGAGCGGGTCACATTGCAGCTCATTTCGGCAATGAAGTCGTTGCCGGAGGTCAAGGACGGAATCATCGACATCGCGGCCGACGGCGTCATCGACGCGAAAGAAAAGCCGCGCATGGAGCAGTACCTCGAGGTACTCGACGAGATAACGAACAAGGCTCAGACCTTGAAGCTCATTTACAGAAAGCAATTCGGAAAACAGGAGGTGTAAAAAGTGTTGGAGGCGAAGCAGAGCGGGAACGTCGTAGAGGACTTTACCATCGGGAACACCCGAATCAAGATTTGCGACGACTTCTGCCGGACCCGGACGAGCGGAGAGGTCAAAGAAATCCTCAACCGCGTCGCACGGAGGACGGTCGGCTCGCTCACGGCAGCCGCCACACCTGATTATGGATGCGCTTAAAAGAAAGATGGAGATTGCGGCCGTTGCGTTTTTCTGCACAGTCACCGCACTCATTGCGGCTTATTCCTGCGCGACGACGGCCGCAGCAAACCTCGCACGGCAGACGGCGGTAGAACCGGTCACGGAATATGTGACGCTCGCCTACATGGAGGTGCAGCCAGAGGCCGAACAGGAGCCGGAGCTCCTCTACGACGTGCCCATGAGCGACGAGCTGCAACGGTACGTCCGGGAGCAGGCGGAGCGGCAGGGCGTCCCATTTGAAATCGCCCTCGCCGTCATCGAGCGGGAGAGCAGCTACCAGCCGGATGCAGTCAGCGACACCGGAGACTTCGGCCTTATGCAGATTAACATCTGCAATCACCGCTGGCTCTACGAGGAGCTCGGAATTACGGATGTGATGGACCCGGAGCAGAACATCGAGGCTGGCCTATACATCCTCGGGCAGGCGTTCCAAAAGTACGACGACCCGGACAAGGCTCTCATGGCCTACAACATGGGCGACAGCGGCATGAAATCAGCGTGGAGCAAGGGCCAGCACAGCAGCAAATACAGCCGCGCAGTCATTGAGACGGCGCAGGCCCTCAAGAGAAAGGAGCACTAAATGAACTGGAAGATTCACAGAGCGATTCTCATTGCGGCCATCTGGATTGCAGAGGTCCTCTCGGCCGGTATCTGCGGATTCATCGCCGCGCTGGCACTCATTCCGGCCAGCTACGCCGCGCGCGGCTACTTCGCCTTTGGTGGCGAGTGGCTTATCGTGCTCGGCGTCACGCTGCTTGCGTTCCACGTCATCAACAACGCATTCTTCAAGATGCTCAAGGACCACTGAAAGGAGGTGAACCACATGGCTGAACAGAACCTTTTCTGCCTCTGCGGCAGATGCTCGCGCAAGCTGCGCAGCGCGGCTGCCCGTCGCGTCGGTATGGGCTCGACCTGCTGCCGCAAGGAGACGGGCAAGACCATCACCCAGTTGCTCAAGGAGCTGGACGAGCAGGAGGCCGCAGCAGCGGCAGAGCAGCAGGAGCCGGATACACAGGCATAAAAAAAGAGCCGCGCTCGAAAGCGCGACCCTCTTGTCGGACAAGCCTATTGTATCTCGCTCCACATCAAAAGTCAACAGGAGCGTGAACCATGAACGAACAAAACAAACACGCTGCGCTCACCATTGCGCAGCAGTACCCGCCCGCGCAGTACAACCTCCTCGTCCCGATGCAGACCGTGACGGAGATTGCCGACATCCAAAAGCCGGTGATGAACTCCGTGAAAATCAGCACCGACCTCAATGACGGCGAAATCTATGAGATGGAGAAAGCCAAGGACGAGTGGCGCGACAGCAAGGGGTACGTCCACAAAGCGACCCCGGCCAAGTACGCCCTCACCAAAAAGGGTCTCACCAAGCTCATGCGAGCTGCAGGCATCAAGATTCTTTCCAGCCGCCCGGTCGTCCCGTCCACCTGTCAGAAGTGCGCTGAGGTCAACCGCAGCATCGGAAAGCCGATTCGCTGCGGAGGCTGCCCCAACAAGGACGTCAAGCACGAGGTCCGAATCAGCGTCCCGCAGCTCACCGGCGAGAACGTCACCATCGTCGCCCATAAGGAAATTGCGGTGGATGATGTGACGGCTGGGATGACAGAGAAGCAGCGGGCAGAATTTATGAAGTTCCGCAGCGAGATGTGCGAGAGCAAGGCTCTCAACCGCGCCCTCCGCACCGCGATGCAGATTAAGTCCAGTTACCTTATCGAGGAGTTCGGAAAGCCCTTTGTTGTGGCTTACCTCGTCCCGAACCTTGACAATCCGACCGTCCGTGAGGAGGCGGTAAAGTCCATGTTTGGCGCGGCGAATGACCTGTACGGCAGCCGCCCGAAAACCAGCCACACGGTCTATGTGGACGATGACGACGACGGCTATGTGCAGCCGGAGCCGGATTTTGAGGTCGGACAGGAGCAGCCCCAGCAGGAGCAGCAGCCCGAGAGACCGGCGCAGCGGCCTCGCCAGCAGCAGCCCACGCCGAGCAACCGACAGCAGGGCCGGAACGGCGACAGCGAGTTCTGCGCGGACTGCGGTAAGCAGGTCGGCCTCGACGTAGCAGAGTACAGCCGCAAGCATTTCGGCGGAGTGGCTTATTGCCGCGACTGCCAGAGAAACCATACATGGAGGAAATGATTATGATGATTCTTTCGCAGGACGGCATGGTCGCCGTCAATTCGGACAACGTGGCAATGTTTGAGGTCAAGGAGACTGAAACAATCCCTCACGAGGCACAGCTCATGGCGACCATCTTTATTTCCGGCGGCGGACGTTACACCAACGCCGAGCGCACCTGCTGCCCTATCGGGACGTTCCGCAGCCCGGACCGCACCGAGCTCGCAAAGCTCGCGCTGGACTACATTTCGTTCAGCATCAGCTCTGGCCACAAGGTCTACGCGCAGGTTCCGACCGAAGATGAAATGAGGAATATTCAGTGCGCGAAGTCTCGTGCGGATGCAGCGCGGCGCGGCAAGCTCGACGACATCATCAAAGAGCTGCTCAGGGAGGATATGTGATGCTGAAAGTATTGCACACCGGAGACTGGCACATCGGCAGTTTCCCCGGGCCAGAGGTCGGCGGACAGAATGCCCGTTTTCAGGACATCTGCCGCTGCCTTGATTTTCAGGCGATGTACGCGGAGGAGCACCGGCCGGACCTTATCGTCGTCTCTGGCGACATTTTCCATCAGGCCCGCGTATGGTCGGACAGAGGTCTCCGCGAGAGCCGGACAGCCATAGACCACATCCGGCGGCTTTCCAACGTGGCCCCGACCGTCGTGTTGCGTGGCACTCCGAACCACGACAGCGAGGAGCAGTTCGAGATGCTGACGACGGCTTTTTACGGCGATGATTCGGTCAGCGTCGTAACGGAGCCGGAGGTGATCCACATCCACACCTACCACGGGCAGCGCGTAGATGTGGCGTGTATTCCGGGCTTTGACCGTGGCGTACACCGGGCAGCGCACCCGGGCCTCTCTCGAGAGGAGGAAACGCAGGTGTTCACGGACGAGCTGGCAAAGGTCGTTCTCGGCCTGAAAGCACAGTGCGAGCCCGGTGTGACGAGCATCCTGTCTACGCACTTCACTGTCCCGGGATGCAACATGGAGAGCGGCCAGACCGCGCTATTTGCACAGTTTGAGCCCGTCATCTACCCAGACACCCTGAAAGCTGCAGACTTTGACCTCGTAGCACTCGGCCACATCCACCGGCCGCAGCAGCTCCCGGAGGCAGGCCGTGCGGTGTTCTACTGCGGCAGCATTACAGGCCTCAACTTCAACGACGAGGGCCAGCCGCGAGGCTTTTACATCCACGACATCGACGACGACGGGGAGGCATGGAGTGAGTACATCGAAACGCCCTACCGGGAGTTCGAGACCATCCGCCTCAACGAGGACGATGTCTGCACAATGTTGAGCGCGGAGCGGGTCGTTGTACCTGACCGCCTCAAGGGAAAAATCGTCCGCGTTCTCTACACCTGTTCGGACGAAACAAACAAGGCTTTCAACAAAGCTGTCCTTGAGAAAAGGCTCTATGACGGTGGTGTGTTCTATGTCTCCGAAATCACGCCGGAGGAAATCACGACAAGCGTGAACCGCGACGAGCTCCATGGCGACAACAGCCCGGAGCAGAACCTCGCCGAGTACCTCGCCGAAAAGGAAAAGAGCCCGGAGGACGCCCAGCGCATAATCGAGCTGGCCCGCCCGATTATCTCGGAGGCAATGGAAAAAGGCCGCCTTGAGACCCCGACCGGCTTGTTTATGCCGGTGGAAATAGAGGTCAAGAACTACCGCAACTACCGCGACGAACTGTTCAGCTACGACGGCATTTCCTTTGCAACCATCAACGGCGAGAACGGCGCAGGCAAGTCCAGCCTGTTCATGCGCTTATCGACGGCGTCGAGGTCATGGACGGCGTGAAGATGACTATCAACTTCACCCCGGAGACGTGGACCGGCCGCCAGTTGAACGAAACCACTCCGTCTACCCGCTGGGTTGGCGCGACCATCACCGGCAGCATGACCCGTCGCCGGACCAACAACTGGCTCAAGACCAAAATCAAGGAGTATCAGGCAACCAAGGCGACGCCCGAGCTCGTGATTCAGGGCATCATGGACGACGCTAATTCTGACTACTATGCAGCCCACGGCTCCGATGTCGTGACCTGCGTCGGTTGCGTCCTGACTGGTGACCTGCCCCTGACCGCACTGGATGCAGAGAGCGGCAGCGTGGTCGATGACGTCATCAACTTCAACATCAAGAACATCATCTAACCTCCCGACATTTTGGTCGGGAGCATACAGGCGAAGCCTCTCCTAGGTGGAGGGGCTCCGATTTTTATTTTGGAGGAGACAGCTATGAGCAAGAACCTGAAATATTTTATGCGCGAGGCAGCAGAGGTGGAGAAGGTCGTCACCGTACCGGCCCCGGAGAGCTTTAAGGACGAGAACGGCAAGGTCATCCAGCTCGAGGTCAAGGTGCTTTCCTCTGAGCGTATCCGCGCCATCAATGAGGGGTACCACACCCACACTGTCGCGCTGGACAAGAAGGGCAATCCCTACATCAACGGCGGCAACGTGGTTTTCCGCGACGAGCGCGACAATGCAAAGGCCACCCGTCACATCCTCGTTGAGGCCCTGCAGTACCCCAAGCTGGACGACCCGGAGCTGATGAAGTACTACAACTGCGTGGACATCACCCAGATGCCGGAAAAGGTTTTCTCCCGCGCCGACGAGTTTGCTCATGTCACCCGCGTCGTCATGGCTCTGCTTGGCATCGGCGGTCAGCTCTCCGAGGAGGAGCAGAAGCAGGCCGATGAAAAGGAAATCGACGACGCAAGCGACCTATCAGGCCATTTCAGCCAGCATCAACACGGCGGACGCTGCGGCCTTTGCGGGAACCGCGACCAAGCTGGCCGTCGGCGGCTTTACGTCGGCGACCACGGCTGTTGACGTTCTGACAACGGCCATCAATGCCTACGGCCTCGCGGCGTCGGATGCAACGCAGCTTTCCGACTACCTTATCACCACCCAGAACCTCGGCAAAACGAGCGTGGACCAACTGGCGCAGAGCGTCGGCAAGGTCATTCCTCTGGCGTCTGCGTACAACGTCCAGATGGACAATCTTAGCTCGGCTTACGCTGTCCTAACCGCCAACGGTATCGCTACCGCAGAATCCGGCACCTATCTCAAGTCGATGCTGAATGAGCTCGGCGACACCGGCAGCGGCGTTTCTGAGGTCCTGCTGAACTCCACCGGCAAGACCTTTGCGCAGCTCATGGAGCAGGGCTACTCGCTCGGCGATGTTATGGCTATGCTGGGTAACGCGGTAGATGGAGACAGCACAGCGTTCAACGCCCTGTGGAACTCCACGGAGGCCGGTATCGGCGCACTGTCCCTGTTCAACGCAGGAGCAGACAAGTACAACAGTGTGCTCGAATCCATGCGTACCAGCGCAGGAGCAACCGAAAAGGCATACTCCACGATGGCGGACACGACCGACAAGAGCAAGCAGCGGATGGAGAATGCGTTCAACAACCTGAAAATCTCTGTCGGCGATGTGCTCAACCCCGCGCTCACGCAGGTATACGAAGGATTCACCGGCGTATTTGCAGGCATGAGCGAGTTTGTGGACGAGCACCCGGCCGTCGTGGCGGCCATTTCGGCCATCGCGGTCGGTGTTGGCGGATTCACGGGCGCGCTGGCTGCCTACAACCTCGCAACCACGGCTGCGAAGTTCGTGACGGAGGCATTCACCGCGACGCTGGCGGCTAACCCTTACGTCCTCGCAGCAGCAGGCATCGTTGCTGTTACAGCAGCGGCCGTTACCCTGACCGGAGTGCTGATTACGCAGAGCGACGAGTACGAGGGCATGACGGCCACCTGCCGTGACCAGTACGACGAGCTGCAGAGGCTGAACGACCAGTACAATGCAGCCTGTGAGCAGTACGGCGAGAACTCCGACGCGGCCAACAGCCTGCGTTACCAGCTCGACCAGCTCAACGACGAGTTTGAAGCCAACCGGCAGACCGTCAAGGAGTTTGTGGCGGAGTGCGACGGCCTCGTCGAGAGCCACAACAAGGTCATGGACGCCTACAACAGCTCCACCTCGAGCATCAAGGACCAAGAGCTCGGCACACTGGCTCTGACCCAGCGGCTCGGGGAGCTGGCCTCGCAGAACACGCAGACCACCGCGAGCTACACGGAGATGAAAGCCATCATCGACCAGCTCAACGCCGACGTCCCGGGTCTTGGCCTGACCTACGACGGCGTGACCGAGAGCGTAGACGCGACCGTCGAGGCCATCAAGAAAGCCGCAAAGGCGCAGGCTGATTCGGAGTACAAGGCCGAGCAGCAGCAGACCTATGTTGACCTGCTGAAAGAGCAGAGCAGCCTCGAGCAGCAAATCGCGGAGGCGGAGGCCAACCTCGACGCGGAGCGTCAGCGGCGCGGCATGAGGCAGGACGACGTCACCGGCGACTGGGTCAGCGGCAGCGGCTTTTGGATGGAGGACAGCCCGTGGGTGGCGTGGACTTCCGACATCGACGATTACAAGAAATCCCTCGAGGAGCTGCAAGCTGCCTACGACGAGAACCAGCAGACCCTCTCCGACATTGAGGGCGAGTGGCGCGGCGTCGCGCAGGCAGTCGAGGACGCGCAGAACCAGACCGTCACCTATGACGAAGCCGTCAGCATGGCTACGAGCTCCGCGCAGTCTGCTCTCGACGGGCTGACCGCAGCCTACGACAAGGCATACGAATCGGCCCGGACGAGCATCGAGGGACAAATCGGTCTGTTCGACACGATGAAAACCTCGTCGGAACTTTCCATCAGCGATATGGAAAAGGCCATGCAGAGCCAGACGGACTACCTCAACCTCTACTCTGAAAACCTCAAAAAGGCCGCAGAATACGGCCTCGATGACGGCCTGATTAAGTCGTTGAGTGATGGCAGCGAGGAAAGCGCGGGCTACATCAACGCCATCATCCAGAACATCGAGAAGCTGGGCGGTAGCACCGAGGGTATGCCCGCAGCAGCCTCCAAATTCGTGGACGAGTTTAACTCCAAGTTCGAGGAGACCGAAAAGGCAAAAGACGCCTTTGCGGACAACATCGCCAAGATGGAGACCGACTTCGATAAGACGATGTCGGACATCGAGCAGACGATGACCGGAACCGTCGAAAAAATGGAGATGGCCGACGAGGCCAAAGAAGCAGCACAGGCGACCATCAAGGCCTACTGCGATGCCATCCGTTCCATGACCGGCGAGGCCGGGAGCGCAGCGGAGGCCGTTGCGAACGCAGCCGCCTCCCACCTGAAAACTGCGCCGACAACGACACCCACCGCAACGACAGTTACCGGTCACGCGAACGGCACTCTGTCCGCACAGGAGGACGTCTACATCGCCGGTGAGAAAGGCCCCGAGCTTATCATCGGCGCGCGCGGGTCCGAGGTGTTCCCCACGCAGGAGACCGAAAGAATCCTCGCAGCCGTGAACAGCGCGGAAAACGCCACGAACGCCCCGGAGCCCACGGCAAGCCCGCTCCCGGAGAATGACCTGCCGGAGGGTATGGAGGCCGTCAAGGAGTATTCCTATCTCACGGCTGACGGGCAGGGCTCTGATGCACAGCCCACCGGTATTGAGTACGTCGAACCGGAGGTGCAGGCGCAGACTACGGAGGAGGCTGCACCCGCAGAGGAGGCCCCGGTCAACACGACTGCCCCGGCCGCCAGCGACGCGCAGCAGGAGGCCCCGGCCTCCTCCTCGGACGCGCCCAGCATTGGCGAGACCGTCAAACGCATTATCCTCGAAATCAACGGCAGCGGCTCCATCGACGTCGGCGGCATGAATGAGGAATCCGTCCTCGACATTCTGACGCGCCATGCAAAGCCAGTCCTTATGAGCATCATCAAGGGTGAAATCTTCGAGGAAGGAGACCTTGCCTATGATTTTTGAGAGCAGTATGCTGGCATCGACGTGGAGCTGTCCGGCGGCACGCAGCACTTTTCGCTGATGCCAAACGACCAGACGAACATCGACTCGATGTTTGCGGCCATTACGTTGGGCGCGTCCGAATACCCTTACCACCCGGATGGCGGCAAGTGCGTTATGTACAGCGCGGCAGACATTATTACTCTGTACAGCGAATACAAGAGCTTCGTCACCAAACAGACGACCTACTGCAATGCGCTGCGCCAGTGGGCGAAGCGCGAGACTGACCCGAATGTTATCGGCTCCATCTATTACGGATGCACCCTTCCCGAGGACCTCGAAAAGGAAGTCGAGGGCATCCTCAGCGCAGCGCAGGCGCAGATTGTGGCCATCATCAACAAGCTCTCCGCCTAAGGAGGACCGAAATGGCAAGGAACTCTGTATGTAAAACTGCCATCCTCTTTGTGTTCGGAGGACTTGCATACTTCGGACTCGAGGTGCTTTTCAGAGGACATAGCCATTGGACGATGTTCGCCCTCGGCGGATTCCTTTTTCTGATTCTCGGTGAGCTGAACGAGGGCCTACTTGAGTGGGACACCCCGCTCATTTTGCAGGGCATCATCGGTTCAGCCATCGTGACAGGAGCGGAGCTCGCAACCGGGATGATTCTCAACGTCTGGCTCGGCCTCGGCGTTTGGGATTACTCCGGGATGCCGCTCAACTACAAAGGGCAGATTTGCCTCCCGTTTAGCATCCTGTGGATTTTCGTGTCCATCGCGGCCGTCGTCCTCGATGACTGGCTGCGATACTGGCTGTTTGGGGAGGAGCGTCCGCACTACACACTGTTCCGGCGCGGCGAGAGCCGCTGAAAGGAGCCGCCAATGAACCGCGAGGAGAGGCTCGAACAGCTTTTGACGGCCACCGTTAAGCTGCTCGACCGGTGGGAGGAATACTCCCTCGAAACGAACTGCGGGGAGCCGGAGGGCTACGGAGCAGCCCGCGCGGTGGTACACGCAGAATTTTCCGTACTCAAACAGACCAACAAAGGAGACGTCGAGAATGAGCGTAATTACCTTTAAGCCGAACGACCACACAAAAATCACCGCAGACTTCGAGCGGCACGAGTTTGCCTGCCCGTGCGGATGCACGGCGCAGATGATTGACCCGGAGCTCGTCCAGAAGATGCAGACCATCCGCACCAAGCTCGGCAAGGCCGTCAAGGTTACGTCTGGCTACCGGTGCGTGAAGCACAACGCAGACCCGAAAGTTGGCGGCAGCCGGACAAGCCGCCACCTCTACGGCATTGCGGCCGACTGGCGCACGAAGGACCGGAGCGTAAACCCCGTTGCCCTCGGTATCATCGCGGCCGCACAGGGCTTTGGCGCAGTCGGCATCTACTGGCACGACAAAGCCGCCATTGTCCACACCGACACGCGCGGAGGCAAGGCTACATGGCTTTGCGTCCAGCCCGGTGTGTATCCCAGCACCACCTACAACAAGTTTGTCCTGCCGACCATCGAGCAGGGTTGCGAGGGAGCCGCTAACCGCGCAGCTACGGTTATGCTGCAGCGGCTCCTCGGCATCCCGCACGACGGCAGTTTTGGCCCGGCTACCACAAAGGCACTGATGACGGCCCAGCGTAAGCACGGCCTTGTCCCGGATGGCATTTGCGGCCCCAAGAGCTGGACTGCCCTGTCAGGCGCAGACAAATATCTGTGAGGGAGGAGGTGATACCAGTGGAAACATGGCAAATTCTCGTCACCGTTGGAGTGCCGTCTGGAATCTTTGGCTTTGCTGTCTGGCTGATTGAACGCAAAATCGAGCAGCACGAGAGAAAGCGAACCGAAGAGGCCAAGAAGCGCGAGAACATTGAAGCCCAGCGCGAAAAGAGCAGAGAGGAGCTGCAAATCTGCATCTACGAAACTTCTCTCGCCGCCATCGCCCTCGGCGAGGCTACCGCAAAGGCAGTTCAGCGCATCCCTGACGCGCACTGTAATGGTGATATGCACGCAGCCTTGGACTATGCCTCTAAGGTCAAACACGCACAGCGGGAAGTCGTTTCCCGCTGCGGAATCAAATCCATTGTCGAATGAGAGGAGAACGCTATTATGAAGTACAATAACAAAGTTTCCGCCGCCACCATCGCCCGTACCGCTGCTCTGCTGCTGGCTCTGGCAAACCAGATTTTGAGTGCGTTCGGCAAGTCTCCGCTGCCCATCGAGAGCAGCACGGTGGAACAGCTCGTCACCACGGGCATCACCACCGTTACGGCCCTGATTAACTGGTGGTACAACAACTCCTTCACGCAGGCTGCTATCGAGGGCGATAAGACCTACGAGAACGTCAAGAACCAGATTCACTAAGGACGCCCCAGCAGCTACCACATAACAGCACGAGCCTCCCGGTATTCCTCGCACAAGAGGGCCGGGAGGCTCTTTTTTTATTGCTGTTTTTTGCAATATCTTCCCCGGAAACGCACTTAAAACAGCATTTCCGGCGCGGTTATTCTCGTAAAAAGACATTTTCGGGACAGAAATGCACTTTTTGATACATTTTCTATCATTTCCGTGGATAACCGCAGAAAAACGGCGCGGAAATACCAGAACGACCCGAAAAGTGGAAAACTGGGTGGAAAAAGTTGATAAAAGGGTCATGCGAGACAACACACGCAGTTGTCCCAAAATACCACGAAAAACAATATAACCGGAGCGGAAATACCGTTTTGAACGCATATCCGCGCGGATATGCACTGAAAGCAGCATTTCCGGGTATTTCCGGCGAAACAATCGACAAAGTAGAGTAGAGTAAAGAAGAGTAGAGTAGAGAATATTATACTCAGCGATTTTGCAATCGCTGGCGCGAAAGCCGTTGCCATTGTCCCTGTTAGGTGCTATCATAAAAGCACGACCACCAACACAGGACAGGAGGACAACAGTTATGGGTAACACAACTGCGTCCCTCACCCACGAACAACTGTTCGGGGGGGGCGGCCTCCATTTCAGACGGCTCAAGATACGCCGTGTGCCAGACAGCGCACAACGCCCGGAACGACGAGGACAGCGGAACATTCGCTGTGATAGATGTTCTGCACAAAAAGGTACTAGGAAAATACCACACAGAGCATGGCTGGAAGTACATGACACGCCTGTATGTGGATGAACGGGAAAAGTGCTTTTGGGCATACTTTGGCGATGACAAAGAAAAAGTGAGCTTTGCAGACCGCGTGAAAGAGGAGCCGTCGCCAGAGCAGAAACCGGAACAGCCCAAAAAAGAAAGCCCGGCAGCGGAGCCGAGCCAAAAGCAGAACAAAAAGGCGAACATCATAGCCATCGCTGTTGCTGTGTTCTTTGCGTTCATGCTTTTTGGCGGATTCGACCTTATAGCACCCCGAAAGAGAACAACCAGCACAACCAGAGTATCGACGCCGGAGACGAACCGGAGCATCCTCGAAGAAACCGCGCTGAACGCGCTGGACAAAGAAAGCGCAGCCTACATATCGTCGATTGATGCATTCTATTACAGCGGCAAGTACACGCTCACCGTCCGAACCGTTTCCTCTGGCGGCCTGTATCTCCCGATAGTGGCGGAGCAGACGGCGCAGGCAGTGTTCGACAAAGCGGCAGAGCTTGGCATCACGCTTTCGGAGTACAAAGTCGAGGAGTTCAGCGAGGGCAACAGCAGCAAGGTGGAAAACCTGATACTTTGGAAAAGCGCGGATGGTGTAACCGGAACCTACACAGACGACACCGGCAGCAGCCCGTACATCGAGACAGATGTTACCATCGAGAGGCTGGCGGAAATCGTGAGATGACCCAGCAAGTGACGAAAGCCTCCTGCGGAGACCCGCAAAGCGTCGTTGTGGCTAGGCGGCAAACTTTACGGCCAGACCACAAAAGCCCGAAATCGAGGCCCCGGAGCCGTGCTCGTGACGTTCTACGGCTCAACGCAGGAGAAAGCACTCCGAAAAGCTACAGGCAAATAGCCAGCAAGTTAAAATCAGCCTGCGGGAGATGGCCCACAGGGAGGTGATGGAGAGGGCTGCACGGGGACCACGAACAGCCCTCCCGTCACAATGGCTGCTCCGAAACACCCGCAGCGGGAAGAACGGCGCGCGCAAATCCTGTATGCGCGGCAGCGGCTCGACCACTGGCGGGCATAGGAGGCAAGCATGGAACAGTCTATTTATGAGCTCTACATGGAGCAGGTCAACCCGCAGGACACCCGCGAAATCATGCAGGCAGAGGACACGCTCACCGCGCTGCTCAAGCTGGTGGAAAACCGCGAATTGCGCGACGCCATCGACCGCGCAGCAGGCCGCGTTGCCTACCTCCGAGAAGTAGCGGCATTTGAGGCCGGTTGCGGCTTTATGCCAGAATAACAAAAAGGGAGGCCCGGCATACCGCCGGACCTCCTAATTCTTTATAGCCCAAGATAATCCTCAATGCTCATGCCGAGCGCAGCAGCGACGGCGTGAATCTGGTAAACATCGCGCGGGACCCGGCGACCGGCCTCCCATTCCTCGAGCGTCCGCAGCGGAACGCCAGAGAGCCGCGACAGCTGGGTGCGGGTCAACCCGCGAGCCTCGCGCAGCCCGGTGATACGGGCGGCAACAGGCGTTAAAGCTGACATCTTGAAATCCCCCTTGAATCTGCTATAATAGAAATGCCGGAGAAGTGAGGCATCTGCAAGCTGTTTCTCACTCCCCCGGCGTTTCAGAACTCTGGCCGCCGTCATCGGCCTTTGTTCTTCATCGGAGAGCCCTGCTTACTTGTTGAGCAGGGCTTTTACTTTTTCCACGGCCTCCTCGAGCGTTTTGCTGTTACGCATAAGCTCAAGAATTTCACGGGTCCGGTTCTCCTTTGCCTCGTCTCGAAGCACCTCGGCGGTATTCATTTCGTCGTCCATGTCGTTTCCTTTCTGGCCTTGCCACCTTACTCATTGAGGAGCGGCCCCCTCAACTGACTATATTATACCACACAAGCGCGTGGAAAGCAAGAGCGAAATGGCAATTTCTTGAAATGTTTTTGCGTACCTGTGAAAGATTTACTGCTCGATGTACCGAAAGAGAAAACCGCCCGCATGGGGTAACTTTCCCTTGCATACCTTTCCGATTGCGCTGTCATCCAGACCGGTAGCACGGGAGGCAGCAGCGATACTCGGATACTCATGTATGACCTGATTCGTCTTGCGGTCAATCTGGCAGACCGGAGCGAGCGTTGAGCCGTGATAGGCCCGGACGCTCCGGCCGTATCCGTCGCCCGGTTCGGGAGCCGTCTTTCCGTTCCACTTTGCGCCGGATGCAAGACCGCCGAAAAGAAAGCCCTGCATCTCGTAGGCACGGGACAGACGTCCCAGCAGCGTGTCGAGCTGGTCGCGCTGGTTCCGGTCGAGAGACTTGAGGAACACGTCAATTTCCTTTTCGGCCTCGACGACCTCCTGAATCCCGACGTGCAAAACGTCGTTTTGCTCATACTTCTCATACAACGTCCGATAGACAGCAGCCACGGTACAGGCCTCCTTACATCCCGGCTATAACATCGGCGAGCTCCTCGGGAGAAGCATTCACCCAATCTGCGAGCTCTTTCTTTGTCTCCTCGTAATCTTCCAGCACGACGGCAGCAGCCTCATTCTGCCCGTCGATTGCCCGCCCGGAGGACAGGTCATCCGCAGCGACAAGGCGCAGGATGGCGACGGCGCGCCGGAGGCTCATTTTCTTTCTTCCCATTCTGCGGACACCTCCCCGTCTTTGTAAAAGAGATTTGCACGACGCAGGCGGAACGCCTCAAGAATGAGCGTGAAAGCAGTGTCGCAGGTGGCGTAGACCATCTCGAAACCGGGCATCTCCCATAGACCGGCATTATAGAAATTGGCAGCCAGCTCGACGACGATGCGCTCATTCTGGCTCAAATTGAACGCCTCCTTTGCGGCCGTGAACATCATGTAGTCCTCGCCGATGACGGCAATGCGGAGCTCCGGCCAGCGCGTGAGCGCGGAGAGCAGGTACAGGGACGCGCCCCAATACGGATTGATACGCCCGGATTCTGGATTTACGATGTGCGGAATCCGCTGAAGCTCAGACAGGAACGCGGCCTCGTGCTCTGGGTTTTTGTATGTGATATTGATTTCCATGCGAACCTCCTTACATATCGACAGAAACAAAATGATAGGCGTACCAGCGGCCGCGACGGCGGAAGAGCTTGACACCGGTGGTGAAGAACTGCCCGCCGCAGCCCAGCTCGTCGAAAAGGCGGTAGGACCGGTACATCTTGAACCACAAGAGAGCCCGCTCCTCGGAATAGTCGGCGGTGTAGTCGGGCAGCTCAACAAGCTCAACGAAAGAATCGAGCTCGTCGCGGACGATGTGGTAATCGGAATCCCGATTGACATACTCCCGAATGTCGCGCTTGAGCTGGATGACGAACTCCTCGACGCGCTCACTATGCACCGGACCGGGAAACCGCTCGAACATGAGCAAGTCGTTGTACGCCTCCTTGAGGCTGTCGTAATCGTGAATATCGCGGGCCATTAGCCTCCCTCTCTTTCCTCTTTCGCCTTGCGGAGCTCCTCGAGAAACTCGGGGAGCGGCAACCGCTCAAGCTGGTACTCCCGGCGCGCGGCCGGAGACAGGCCGTTGAGCCATGTCTCGTAATTTGCCCGCTCCTGCTCCGCGCAGGCCCGGATGCTTGCGAGAGCATCCGCAGGCGGGTAATCCTCGCCGACGTACCAAGTGATTTTTCCCTCGTTGGAGATGTGAGCGACCATCTTAAAATCGCCGTCCTCCATCACGGCGGAGTTGCAGACTGTTACGCCGTTTCCGAGACAGCCAAGGAACAACTTGAAATTCTGGGCAGCCATCAGTAAATCTCCTCCTCGAGCATCTTTTTGCTGAACCGCTCAATCTCCTCGAGAGAGGTCCACTCCGGCTTCTCGTCGTCGGAAAAGCTGTCCCACAGGATGCGCATTGCCTGAATATGATTCTCAACGCAGCAGCCCCAGAGGTACTTGCTGAAACGCGAGCCGCAGCCGAGGAAATACTTGCAGTCCTGAATACAGCGGCTCAAGAGCCTGTAACGGAACTCGGCATCGGAGCCGACAAGGTCGGTGGCGACGTTGCCGAAATAATGAAAGTCCGCGTCGCCAGCGAAGTAGAGCGTGACGCTGGCCTCGAGGCTGCGCGGCCAGCCGTCCGGGTACGGACGGGTCGAGCCGTCAGAGAAGTGGGTAATCGCTGTTGCGGTCACCCCGATGGCGGCCTCGTTCTCACGGGGGCGGCAGAAGAATGTGCGAATCTGGATGCGCTCACACTCCATGGAACCGGCATTCCCGATACTGTCAGGGAACAGGGACACGGCCGGGTCATACCCGGCAGCTTTCAAACGCTCAAGAACGGTCATATCTCTTATGCCTCCATTTCGATGTCGAGCAGCTCCATGCTGCCGTATACACAGTGCTCGGAAATCTCGCGGGCTCTTTTGCGAGCAGAGGGCAGCGAGACGGCCTCAATCTTACGCTCGGTGACGTAACCGCCATTTTTGAACTGGGGATTGTGGCGGAAGAAAGTTGCCTTGTAGGACTTCGTTTTCATAGTTGACACTCCTTTGCGGTTTGGCTCCCGCGACGCCCTTTTGGACGTTTCGGCCGTCGCCAGCGGCCATCGTCAGGCGGGGTTAGATGTTGGTTTTTCGTGCGCCGGTCTCCGTGTGTTCCCACACATCGACGGAGTAACCAGCAGCCCGAAACCTGTTTGCAAAGCTGCGGGCCTCCTCCTCAGACGACTTCCAAACGCAGAGCGGGAAACCGGCTTTGTTGTACAAAATCTGGTAACGCTTCATCGTCCGCACCTCCTTAATCTCTATTCTCACGCTTCCACATGAGGAAGTTCTGGTAATCATCTTGACCCATCGAGACCGGCTTGCTCGTGTTGATGAAGTCGGGGCAACCGAAGCAGACGAGCTCGTCCGGATTGCTACGGGTCTGCGTCAGAACCTTGGCCGGGACACCGGCCATCTGGAACTTTTCGGACGGGACGCCCGGAACCTCGATGCGCCGGAGCAGCATATTGAAGTCGTAGTACCAGTCGAGATTCATGTACCGCTCCTCGCTGTCAGTACCCTCGATTTTCTTGATGTACTCGGCCAGAGCACCGCGTACATCGAGGCGAACCGGAGCGACGCTGTCGTCGTAGCTGTCGTAGAGGGTGACGGTCTCGGCCTTGCCGAAACGAACGGTCAGGACGGCAACACTGCCGGTGTACTTGTAGAGCTCCATAAAAACCTCCTACCCGAAACGGGTCTTACTGCTTGCTTAACGTCCCTAAAGGGGACACGCGAAAGCAAAAAAATTAAGCAACCTCAACCATACCGGCCAGACCGTAGAGGAGCTCGTGGTCCTCAAAGGAGATGCGCTCTTCCTCGAACGCACGGTCAATCTGCCAGTAGCAATCGTCGCGGTCGTTCTCGGTCTTGATGGCGGCGATGGCTTTCACGATTTTCTTGAACATCTTGAGCACCTCCATTAACCAGCGTAAGCGAGAACACAAAGGAAGTTGTCCTTCTGGGATGCTCTCTCGACGAACTTTTCGCGGGCGGCAGCAGTCTTGAAAGACTTACGCTTGGTGACGACTTCGTCGCGCTTGTTTACTTCCTGATAGGTCACTTCAAACATCTTTTTGTCCTCCTACCCGTTTTGGGTCATAGCGTTTTCTTGTACCCTCATTATAGACCCTAAAAGGGACAATGTCAAGTAAAATCTGGCAATTTGTGGCAAAAAGTTTTGAGAAATGACGCTTTTTGCGGCATTATGCCCGAAATCGCAGCAGAGCAGAAAGGAAGCAGGAGCCCGGAGGTCCCTGCTGATATAGTTATCCTGTTTGTCCTAATGAATTTGACCACAACAATTACAAGCACAAGGATTTTCCGCTGCTGAGCGAGAAATCGCACTTCACCGATGATACCGTCATGACCGCTGCGGTGGCAGTTGGTCTGATTGACGGAAAGGGTCTGCCGGAGAGAACATTTTGTGCAGTGCAGCATGAAATGCGGCTCTGGGGCCGTAAATATCCCCATGCCGGTTACGGCGGGATGTTCCGCCGGTGGCTGCACGCAGAAAATCCGAATCCCTATGGCAGTTTCGGCAACGGCTCGGCTATGCGGGTGTCGGCAGCGGGCTGGCTGTTCGATACGCTGGACAAAACGCTGGAAATGGCAAAAGTGACCGCCGAAGTCACCCACAACCACCCGGAGGGCATCAAGGGCGCGCAGGCCACGGCGGCAGTGATTTTTCTGGCCCGTACCGGCCACAGCAAGCCGGAGATCAAGCGGTATGTGGAGCAGACCTTCGGTTATGACCTGAACCGTAACCTGCGATGAAATTCGGCCGACCTATCATCATGTGGAGACCTGTCAGGAAACTGTGCCGGAAGCAATCATTGCTTTTCTGGAAAGCGTCAGTTTTGAGGATGCACTTCGCAATGCGGTCTCTCTGGGCGGCGACAGCGACACCCTTGCCTGCATCACCGGCGGCATTGCCGAAGCTTTTTACGGGATGCCGCAGGAACTGCGGGACGAGACTTTGAAACGTCTGCCGGAGGATATCCGGGAAGCATATGAACTGTTGTGCTTCATGATTGCCAAGATGATATAAAATGCGATGATGCGACTGAATTTTGAAAAGATTGCATAGGATTTTATAAAAGTATTATTCTTTCATGAATTTTAGCACTCTTCTATTGACACTGCTAATTAACGGTGCTATAACAGTGGCGTGCTCAGGAGGAAGGGCAAAAGGAGAATCGCAAGGCTCCCCGGAAAGCCTTTCCGAGTGGACGCTTCAGATTTTTTGCCCCGACCCGAACGCCGGGATTGGAGGAATGATTTATGCTTATGCCGACTGTTTTCCATGAAAATCTGTTCGATGATTTCTTCGATCCGTTCTGGAATGACGCTGCACTGGAACGTGCTATGAACCGTGAGGCTCGTGGCGCCTTTGGTAAGCGTGGTGCAAACATGATGAAGACCGATGTCAAACAGACGGACAATGGCTACGAAGTAGCGGTTGACCTGCCGGGCTGCAAGAAGGAAGACGTTCAGATGGAACTGAACGACGGCTACCTGACCATTCAGGCAGTGCGCAGCCACAGCAACGACGAAAAGGATAAGAAGGGCCGCTATCTGCGGCGCGAATCCTTCTCCGGCACCTGCGCGCGCAGTTTCTACGTGGGCGATGTGAAGAAGGAAGACATCCACGCAAAGTTCGAGGATGGTGTCCTGCACGTCGAGCTGCCTGCTCCTCAGCAGACGAAGGCTTTGCCTGAGAACCCGAATCTGATTGCAATCGAGTAAAACGCCGGTCGTGTGCGCCAAAGCACAACGCACATAAGATGCCCCCGGAGAGCCGCAACAAGCCCTCCGGGGGCATTTTTGTTTCGCTATCTTTTCCGCAAGGGAAAATCATGGTATACTGAGAACAGCAACTCGGAATTTATGGAGGTACTTCACTATGGAATACAAACGCTTTGGCGGTAAGCTCCTTGTCCGCATCGACAAAGATGAGGAGATCGGTGAAACAAATTTGATTTTAGGGGGACAAAGATGAGTGATATAAAAGGAAAGACCGGCGCAGTCTTGAGGGAAACGGCAGTCCTGACCGGGGCGGTGGCGATCATTGCGGCGGGCGTTTTCTTTTTTCTGGTGCCGAGCCATACATCTGTCAGCAGCATTTCCGGCCTTGGCATCGTGCTGTCCAATTTTGTGCCGCTGCCCTTGTCGGTCATTACGATGATCCTGAACGTCGTGCTTCTCATCATCGGGTTCTTTACCTGCGGCAGAGAATTTGGCGCAAAGACCGTATACACCAGTGTGCTGCTGCCGGTGTTTCTGGGGCTGTTTGAAAAGCTGTTCCCGGAGTTCGGCTCGATGACCGGCAGTCAGGAGCTGGACGTGCTGTGCTATATTCTGGTGGTCAGCATCGGGCTGAGTATTTTGTTCAACCGCAATGCATCCTCCGGCGGGCTGGATATCGTGGCAAAGATCATGAACAAGTACCTGCACATGGAATTGGGAAAAGCCATGTCTCTGTCGGGAATGTGTGTGGCGCTTTCCGCGGCCCTGGTCTACGATAAAAAGACCGTGGTGCTGAGTATCCTCGGTACTTACTTCAACGGCATCGTGCTGGACCATTTCATCTTTGATAACAGCATCAAACGCCGCGTCTGCATCATCACCGAAAAAGAGGAGGCGCTGCGTCAGTTCATCCTCCATGACCTGCACAGCGGTGCGACCATGTACGAGGCCATCGGCGCATACAATCTGGAAAAGCACAACGAGATCATTACCATCGTGGACAAGAGCGAATATCAGAAGCTGATGAACTTTATCAACCGGGAAGACCCCAAGGCTTTTGTTACCATTTACAATGTATCCAGCATGCAGTATCAGCCCAAGATCTGATCGGCGGAGAGCTGCCGCAAAGGGCGGGCCTTTTGCGGCTTGCTCTTTGCCATAGCTGCGTGGTATACTCAAGTCCGGAAAGATCAAAGCACATGGAGGTAAAAAGCATGCTGACCTATACCTATGTTTCCGAGGGCAAATTTGAACTGATGGAAAAACCAAAGCCGGTGCTGCAGCACGAGCGGGATGCCATTGTAAAAGTGACCCTTGCCAGCATCTGCTCCAGCGACCTGCACATCAAGCACGGCAGCGTGCCCCGGGCGGTGCCCGGCATCACGGTAGGGCACGAGATGGTGGGCATCGTAGAAGAAGTGGGCAGTGCGGTGACCAATGTGAAACCCGGCGACCGGGTGACGGTGAACGTGGAGACCTTCTGCGGAGAGTGCTTTTTCTGCAAAAAAGGCTTCGTGAACAACTGTACCGATCAAAACGGCGGCTGGGCGCTGGGCTGCCGCATCGACGGCGGGCAGGCCGAGTATGTCCGGGTGCCCTTTGCGGATCAGGGACTGAACAAGATCCCGGACGGCGTCACCGATCGGCAGGCGCTGCTGGTGGGCGATGTGCTGGCCACCGGCTTTTGGGCGGCACGCATCTCGGAGATCACCCCCGAGGATACCGTGCTGATCCTCGGTGCAGGGCCGACTGGCATCTGCACGCTGCTGTGCGTCATGCTGCACAGCCCCAAGCGCATCATCGTTTGTGAAAAGGACGCAAGCCGCCTGCAGTTCATCCGTCGGCACTACCCGCAGGTGCTCACCGTGCAGCCGGAGGACTGCGCCGCCTTTGTGCGTGCCCACAGCGACCACGGCGGGGCCGATGTGGTGCTGGAGGTGGCAGGGGCAGACTCCACCTTCCGGCTGGCGTGGGAGTGCGCAAGACCCAACGCCATCGTGACCGTGGTGGCGCTGTACGACAAGGCACAAACCCTGCCGCTGCCGGAGATGTACGGCAAAAACCTTACCTTCAAGACCGGCGGCGTGGACGGCTGCGATTGTGAAGAAACGCTGCGTCTCATCGCAGAAGGCAAGATCGATACCGAACCGCTCATCACCCACACCTACCCCCTGCGCCGGATCGCAGAGGGCTACGAGCTGTTTGAAAAGAAACGGGACGGCGTGATCAAGGTGGCAGTGGAGTGCTGACGGTCTGCGCCAAGGCACAACGCACATAAGGTGGCCCCGGAGAGTTGTAACAAGCCCTCCGGGGCCATTTTTGTTTCCCGACATCTTTTCCGCAGCGGCAAGGCGTGGTAGAATAAGGGCAGAACCAATCCACAGGTGAGAAAATCGAACTTCAGAGAGAGGAGATGTTTCTATGCAGTCTGATGAGCTGAAACGCCGGATCTCGGCAGGCAGAGGAGATGCTTTGGCTGATCTGGTTTTGAAAAATGCCAGAATTGTCAATGTGTTTACCGATGAGATCGACACCGCTGATATTGCCATCAGCGGAAATTCGATCGTGGGCGTGGGCACGTATCATGGCCGGAAAGAAGTTGATCTGCACGGCAAATATGTCTGCCCGGGCCTGATCGATGGGCATATCCACATCGAAAGCTCCATGCTCTGTGGTCCGGCTTTCGAGCAGGCAGTGCTGCCCCACGGTACCACTGCGGTGGTCACAGACCCACACGAGATCTCGAACGTTGCAGGGCTGGAAGGCTTGGATTTTATGCTGGAAACGACAAAAAATCTGACCCTTTCGGTTTATTTCATGCTGCCCTCCTGTGTTCCGGCCACGGATCTGGATGAATCCGGTGCGGTGCTGAACGCAGAACAGCTCCGGCCTTACTACGGCGATCCCCGTGTGCTGGGGCTTGCAGAGCTGATGAATGCCTATGGGACGGTGCGCTGTGACCCGAAGATCCTGCAGAAGATCCGCGACTGCACCGAAGCGGGAAAGATCGTGGATGGACACGCACCGCTCTTGAGCGATAAGGACCTGAATGCTTATATTGCGGCAGGCGTTCAGTCCGATCACGAGTGCTCCAACATCGAGGAAGCCATGGAAAAACTCCGGCGCGGACAATACATCATGATCCGGGAAGGAACAGCTGCCAAAAATATGGAGGCCCTGATGCCGCTGTTCCGGGAGCCCTATTGCAGCCGCTGTATGCTGGTGACGGATGATAAGCACCCCGGTGACCTGCTGGACAGCGGACACATCGATTCCAACATCCGTAAAGCGATCCGGTTGGGGGCGGACCCGGCAGTGGCCGTCAAAATGGCAACGCTGGTCCCGGCACAGTATTTTGGGTTCAAGCAACGCGGTGCCGTAGCACCGGGGTACCGGGCAGATCTGGTTGTGGTTCCTGATCTGGAATCCTTTACGGTCGAACAGGTTTACAAGAATGGCACGCTGGTGGCCGAGCACGGAAAAACGCTGAAACCCGCACCGCTTGACATCGACCGTGTGAGATTTTCCCACGTTATGGATTCCTTTGATCTGGATGAGATCACACTGCAGGACCTGGAACTTCGGGAAAGCGGGGAGCAGGAGCGTGTCATCTGCCTGAACCGGGGCGAATTGCTTACAGAGGAAAAAATTATCCCGTTCCAACGGCATCTGGGCAAAGCTCCCGGTGTGGACCCGGAACACAACATCGTAAAACTCGCCGTTTTTGAGCGGCATCATCACTCCGGCCATGTGGGCATTGGCTTTTTAGGAAACTTCAGCCTGAAATGCGGAGCCGTTGCATCGAGCATCGCACATGATTCCCATAACCTGATCGTGGCAGGGGACAACGATACCGATATGATGCTGGCCGGCAACACTGTGCGGAAAAACAAAGGCGGACTTGCGTTTGTGGCAGATGGACAGGTCGTGGCAGAACTTGCGCTTCCGGTGGCCGGATTGATGAGCACCGAAAGCGCAGAGAGCGTTGCGGCGAAAATGCAGGCGCTGAACGATGCCCTCAAGGCACATGGTGTAGCGGAAGATATCGGCATTTTTATGACCCTCGCCTTCGTCAGCCTTCCGGTCATTCCAAAACTCAGACTGAATACATACGGCATCATCGATGTAGCGCAGCAGAAAGTCGTTCCGGCTGTTTTTTAATACGCGATAACAAAAATACTGCCGGAGACCGACCCGAATGGTCCGTCTCCGGCAACAGAACAGTTCGTTCCTACTCTTAGAAGCGAGCCGCATCAAGAGAAAAATTGACGGAAATTCTTGTTTGATAAATCGGAATTTGTAGAGGAGTGTGATTATATGAAAAACAATAGCCCACAAAAGCAGGCTGCCATTTCTTGGATCATTTTGATGATAGGAATATTGCTCGCAGTAATAGGAGCAATGACGGCAAAGGAGTACAGAGTAAACCTATGCCTGCTAATCGGTGCAATGGTTGTTGTTGGTGGTATTGTATATCATCTCACCATGATGAAATGTCCTTATTGCGGTTGCTCGCTTGTTGGTTATAGGCCGATCCCTAAAGAATGTCCAAAGTGTCATAAAAGATTTGAAGAATAAGTTCGCGTTTATCAAGGTGAACATTTAAGTATTAAAAACGGGAGTGAAAACAAATGATGACCATTGCACAGATCATGGAAAAGATGATCGCCTTTTCCGAAGGGAATATCCATGACATCACGCACCTGAGCTGTGTGTGGACCTATGCCAAAACCATTGGTGAGCTGGAGGGGCTGGACGCAGACACGCAGTTTATTCTGGAGGTGGCGGCCATCACCCACGATATCGCCTGCCCGCTCTGCCGCAAAAAATACGGCAACACCAATGGTAAATATCAGGAGCAGGAGGGTGCCCCGCTGGTGCGGGAGTTCTTGGCGGATACCGGCATGACAGCGGCACAGATCGACCGGGTGGCCTATCTGGTAGGGCACCACCATAGTCCGGCGCAGATCGACGGCATTGACTATCAGATTCTGATTGAGGCGGATTATATCGTCAATGCGTCCGAAAGCGGGTACGGTCAGCAGGCAATCCGAACCTTTATGGAACATACGATGAAAACGGCAGCAGGTATCCGGCTGACGAAAACAGTGTTTGGAGTGTAAAAATGATTCAGAAGCATTGCTTTGAATCTGGACGAAGTGGGGAATAAGCCGATGGAGATGTGATTCGTGGCTGTGCCACGGGAATTTTGACGGAGAGTATGGAAAAAAGTTGGTTCGGCCTGTTTCGGTTGACTTTTTTATAAAGAATCGATATATTGATACTATATAGTATCAATAAGTATCAACTGCGAGGTGGACAGAATGGATGGGGCACAGTTTGCCAAAATGCTTTCAGATAAGCATTTGTTTGAACTCAATCGGATGGAATACAAGTACTCGACTGTCAGCGTCAAAGAATTTGCCGAATTGCTGCGGCAAAACTTTGCGCAGCCTCTGCCGTTGACTGATTTTTCTGGAAATAAGCTGTTTTACCTGCCGAACCTCGTGCAAATTTCAACAAATGGTATGAAGCAGTTGCTCTCTGTCCCTGTCAGTGGACAAAACTTCGGTTTGTCGGCGATGACCGAGGAAATTTATGCTACTTTTCAAATTGAAAGTATCCGCTCGACCCGCAGCAGTATCCGTTATATCCTCGATGGTTATGCCCCTCGTGATGAACAAGAAGCCCGCATCTATGGTATGAAGCGCGGACTGGAGTTTATCGCGAATCGTCAGAATACGATCACCGAGGAGAATCTGCATCACCTATATCAGATCAGCACAGGGGATTATCTCCCGGATGAAGATCGATTACTGCCAAACCACTTTTATCGGCATGGCGAGGTTTTTATTGTGGGCGGTGAAGAACCCAGACCGGGACTTCCAGCAGAGCGGCTTCCCGGTGCCATGAAATGTCTTGTCGATTTTGCGAATGCCAATGACGGCATCAATGAGCTGCATAAGGCTGCCATTCTGCACTTTGCTTTTGCATACTACCACCCCTATTTTGACGGGAATGGACGCACTGCACGGCTATTCCACCTCTGGTATCTTGTTCAGCAGGGCTATCCTGCGGCACTGTTCACGCCGTTTTCCCGATACATCGCTGAAAACAAGGAGGCATATTACAAAGCCTACGAACGCGTGGAGAGAAATGCTCTGATTTCCGGCTATACGGATGTGACTCCCTTTCTGTTCTACTTCTGCAATGAGGTCTATAACCGCCTGCAGGTGGATGCAGTCCCGCCGAAAACTGATCTTGAGGTATATCAAACTGCTCTTGCGGGAGGAAAAATCACAGAAAAAGAACGGCTGCTCTGGGAGTATGTCCTGTCTGCTTATGGTGCAGAGGAGTTTACCACAAAGCAGCTGGAAAAGGATTTCCGAAACGCTGCGTATGCAACCATTCGGACGTTTGTGATGAAATTCCATGAGATGGGGCTGCTTACTGCAAGAAAAGCAGGAAACAGGGTGTTCTATCGTGTCGGTGGTACTTCTGACGGTCGGCCATTATAATGAATCCAAAAGGGGAACGTTATGAAAACGATTCGTGTTGTGGCCGCTGTGATCTGCGACTCCATGCAGGCAAAACGCAAAATCTACGCCACTGCCCGCGGTTATGGCGACTATAAAGGCCAGTGGGAGTTTCCGGGCGGCAAAATCGAGCCGGGCGAAACCCCGCAGCAGGCTCTGAAGCGGGAAATCGAAGAAGAACTGGACACGGAAATTACTGTGGGGGATTTAATTGGTACACTCGAGTACGATTATCCGGCGTTTCATCTTTCCATGGACTGCTTCTGGTGTGAAGTGGTTTCCGGCGATCTTGTTCTGAAAGAAGCGGAAGCTGCACGGTGGCTGACGAAGGAGGAGTTTGATTCCGTTCCGTGGCTCCCGGCGGATCAGACCATTTTGGATGTTATCAGAAGCTCAATGGTAAAGAAAAAGTGACTCACTTGAATTTTGCGGCATAATCTGACCATGGAACCGCACGAATAAAAACAATGCCCTCATAGTTGAGAGGATTCGTAAATCTTCTTGGCTATGAGGGCGTTTCATTCCACGGGAATTTTTATGTTACCGAACAATTGGAGATATCTCAGGGGTGACATCTACTATGCAGACATGGAGTCGCATATCGGCTCGGAACAGGGCGGGAAACGCCCTGTGGTAGTTCTGCAGAACAACATTGGAAACCGTCATTCGCCTACATTGATCGTTGCAACTGTTACCACCCGGACGGAAAAGAAGAAAAACCAGCCCACCCATGTGCTGGTGGATTCCAATCCGGCCTTTGAAGAACCGTCCATGATTCTTCTGGAGCAGATCTTCACGATCGATAAATCCCGCATCGAACGCTTTATGGGCTATGCCAGCAAGGCTGAAATGCTCCGCATTGATATGGCTTTGCTGGTCAGTCTGGCTCTGAATGTTCTGAGCGGAAAGCACAGCGAATAGCGGACAACCAGTAACCCGTAAAAATGAGGTGATAGCGATGTAACCGGAGGTGAGTGAGCCATGCGAAAGAGTGCCCCCATTGAAGTGGTGGTACATTACCCCAAAACGAAAGAGGGATGGGACGAACTCGGAAAACGGGTCGCAACCGCCCACGCCAACTATGTGATCGAAAAAATCGACCGTCTGAACTGCCCCACATGGCAGAAGCTCGAATTGCTGCAGGCGGTGATCGATACTACCAAAGGAACTTACAAACCCAAAGAACACCAAAAGCCCGGCTGGCAGCCGAGCCGATAAACAAAGCCCCACGCTCAACATATGCTTTTCTGCTCCGACCAGAGACGGTCAGATTCAGAGGCAGTGTTGAGCGTGGGGCTTTTTGTGCTACATAAGTCTTTTGAAATGCGGCTGACACAACAAAGCTGTTGATTGCTGGCAGCCAATATGGTATCCTATGGCATTGCATAACACTCAAAACAGTTCCACTTTTTTCTGAAAGAGCGTATCGAAACCGTCCTGATGGAGCAGCAGAAAAAGCTTTTTGAAAAGTAAAAGCTCTTGTGTTCCGTGAAAAAAGAAGGTAATATAAATACAGAGCAAGACACAGAACGCAGGGAGGGATGAAAATCATGTTTTACGAGATCATGCACCGGGAAAGCTGTGTGGCACAACTCAGCACGACAGGGGAATGCAGGGTCTGCCTCGAGGATTTCATGCCCTGTGATCTGGTTCTGGTGGAATCGGATGATTTTGACGAGCGCATCAATAATGTGACGAACTTTTACTATTGGTGTGCCTCCCGGATGCTGACGTTGGATCGCACTTACGCCAAGGAAATCCTGAACAGTATCGGTGCATCTCAGAGTGTTACGGACAGGGAACGAGCACAGATTGCATTATCCTACCATTGTCTGTCTTTGCTGGATGTGTTCTGGGTGAAAGAAGAAAACGAGAAGGTTCGATTCGAGGATATCAACCTTTTCGCACACTCCTTAAGCAATGCACTTGTGGATATTGCGCTGCGGGGGCACCAAATGACGGTGACCAACGCCCATCTTTTGGCAAATGACCTGTCTACGGGCGGCTTGTACCCCAAGGCGTGGGTGCGAAAAGAGGATGGCTTCTATCTTTACAAGGATGGTGGCAGGGATGCGGTGGAACGTGAAGTGCTGGCAAGCAAAATCTGCCGGTGCTTTGACTGCCATCAGGTACTGTATGAGCAGGGAATGTTTGAAAATGAGCCGGTTTCTATCAGCAAAATCATGACATCTCAGCGATACAGTCTTGTGACCTATGCAGCCTATGACGTCTACTGCACAAACCGTGATTGGAACACGCTGGATAAGATCTTAGAGCTGGATGCTCCCAGTTACTATATGATGAACATTCTGGATTATCTGGTGGGCAATACCGACCGTCATTGGGAAAACTGGGGTCTGTTGGTAGACAACGAAACCAATCAGCCCATCCGTCTGCATGACCTGATGGACTTCAACCGGGCGTTTCAGCAGTACGACACGCCAGAAGGCGCAAACTGTCTGACCATGGGAAAACGCCATCTGAGCCAAAAAGATGCTGCAGTGGAAGCGGTGCGGAACATCGGACTGAACCAAGTCCGTCAGGTGGAGCACACCGTATTCTCCGAGCATCCGGCATGGAAAGCAACGTTTGAAGAACGACTGCGTGTTTTACGGAACGCCATGTAAGTCAGAGCAAATATCAGAATAATTGAAACAGAATGATTCCATAACGAAAGCCCGTCTGCGCTGCCACATATCGTGGCTTGCAGACGAGCTTTTTCGTTTGACTGGAGAAAAATTACCATACCTCACATGCGAAGCATAGATGGAAAATCGGAACCAAGGTTTTCCACCAGATGGCAAAAGCACTTCTGACTGATGGTCTTTTGTCCGTTTTCCCAGCAGCGGATGCTTGTCCGGCTGACCTTTGCATGGTCGGCAAGCTGCTGACGGTTCCATCCCTTTGCCTCCCGGTATCTGCGGAGGAAGTCTCCGCCGCCCCGGTGGAAAAACAGGGCGTAGTCATCCAGAAGGTCTTTGACCGGGATGGAATAGAAGGCAGCCAGCTTGTCCGCAATCTCCGGGGAGAAGCTCCGGCGGAAATTGCCGCTTTCAAGGTCCTGGTAGAGCCATTCTTCCATGCCGACCATGGCGGCAACGTCTTTCTGCAGCAGACCAAGGCTGTAGCGGCACCAACGCAGACGGTCCCATGGGTTCGGGATGTCGGCGTAAGAGTGGTACATACGGTAGAACGCCTGCGCCTCTACGGTAGTGCGGGGGCCTGCCAAAGTTACCTGCAAGATGTATAGAGGGGTTAGACAGGATACCTCACATGATACCTTTTGAAGTAGAAAAAGGTGACCGCTTTCCTGAGCCCAGAAAACCCATTTTGACGCATTTGCGCTGCTTTGCAAAATGAGTGGGTTCTCTTTTCCATCTGAAAGTGCGCTGGGGAGAGGATAGCATTTTCAATGCACCGGCTGGCGTAGGTGGAAAAGCGTGCCCGACGGTCAGAGTCGAAAGTATCCACTGCTTTCATCAGTGCGGCAGGCAGGAGCTTGCACAAAAGGCTCAGGAATTTATACTGTGCACCGGCAACATAAACGACTGCCGGGTTCTTTTTCTCCACAATACCGGCGATGTACCGTCCAATGCGTGCCGGGTCCATGCCGTTTTGTTCGTCGTGCTCCATCTGACTGACGCTCCGGGAGATGCGCCCGCCGTATTCTTCATCGCCGAGAATGCTTTTCTGACGTGCTTTTGTAAATCCGGTGCAGATGTCACCCAATTCTACGACGGTAACATGGATGCCGTAGGGCTTGACTTCGTTTGCCAGAGCGTAAGAGTAAGAAGAAACGGCGGCTTTGCTTGCAGAGTAGAAGGTCTGGAACGGAATGTGCGCTACGGCAGCAACAGAGCTGATGTTCACAATATGCCCCTTCCCTTGATGGCGCATGAAGGGGAGAACTGCTTTATTTACAGTGACTGTCCCGAAAAAGTTCACATCAAACTGCGCTTTGGCTTGCTCCATGGACGTAAACTCCACCGCACCGGAAATGCCAAAGCCTGCACAGTTGATCACTGCATCAATTTTGGTCTCTTTTTGGATGACCTGCTGCACAGCGGCGTTGACCGCATCTTCATCGGTCACATCGACAGACAGATGGGTAACACCCTCCATAGGGATATTTCTGCGGCTGAACTCATAGACGATGCAGCCATTCTCTTTCAGAGCGGATGCCGTGCACCGTCCGATGCCGGAGCTTCCGCCGGTAACAATAACGACCTTGTTGTTTTCTCCCGCCATGATTTTCCTCCTGAAAATGTTGATCTGGTTCGAGTATACCGCATCGCAAGATGACTGTCTATACGGATAGCCGGATTGTGAAAAAGCACAGGGATCAACTTGCGCAAATTTTTACGCAGATTGGCCTCTCTTTTTTACACAGCCAATGCCAATTAGCGCTTGAAATCGAAATGCTGCGCAAGTATACTATACTAGCTATGCTGTACAAGCTTGATCAAAAATCAGTATGCCAGTTGACCATAAAAGACATACCAGAATTGAAGTGCGCGGCAGAATCAAAACCCTACGAGGATGAAAATGAAATTCGATAGAAGGCTTACAGATGAAGTCTACACTTCCGATACGGTAAGGCTGGGAAAAAATGCATTTCAGGCCATGCGGGAGACGATCTATCATAATGGTGGTGTTTCGTTTCGCGGTGCATCGGGCGAGATGATTTTGCATCGTTTGGATTTAAAGAAAATTTTTATCTCGACAGGATCAGCATGCGATTCAAAAAACAAAGGAGAGGTGTTTTGCTATGATTTACAAAAAGCAATACGGGCAACCGTTTGATACCGAAAGTGTAGTGGGTTCTTTTTTGCCCATGATGGAAACGATACCCTATCTGACCAAGGAGCCGGATGGTTTCTCCTATGCCATGGAACCGCAGGATGTCCTGTATGGTCTTGGCGAAAACGTCCGTGGTATCAACAAGCGCGGGTGGGTGTACGAAAGCAAATGCTCCGATGACGGCAACCATACCGAGGGCAAATCCTCGCTGTACGGTGCTTATAATTTTATGATCGTGTCCGGCAAGGATACATTTGGCGTTTTTATCGACTACCCGGGCAAGGTGACCTTTGACTGCGGCTACACCGACCTGGATACCTTACGCATCACGGTGGCCGAGGAAAATTACGATCTCTACATCATTGAGGGCGAGAGCCTGACCGATATTGTGCACCAGTTCCGCCAGTTGGTGGGGCGCAGTTATATTCCGCCCAAATGGGCTTTTGGCAACGCCCAGAGCCGCTGGAGCTACATGAACGAGGACGAGGTCCGCGAGGTGGTGGCAAATTACCGTGCCAATCATATGCCGCTGGACGCTGTGGTTCTGGATATCGATTACATGGAGCATTACAAGGACTTTACGGTGGATGCGCAGCGCTTCCCGCGCTTTGCGGACTTTGCCGCCGAGATGAAAGCGCAGGGCATCCATCTTGTCCCCATCATCGATGCAGCAGTCAAGGTCGAAGATGGATATGATGTGTACGAGGAGGGCGTGAAAAACGGCTACTTCTGCACGAATCAGGATGGCACCCCCTTTGTAGCCGGTGTGTGGCCGGGACGGGTACACTTCCCCGATATGCTCAACCCGGAAGCCCGTGCTTGGTTTGGCAGTCAATATAAGGTTCTGCTGGATCAGGGGATCGAGGGCTTCTGGAATGATATGAACGAGCCTGCTATCTTCTACGCAGAGGAAAGACTGAAAAAGACCTTTGCTCAAATTGAGAAATACAGCAAGCAAAACCTGGATATTTCCAGCTTTGGTGCTTTTACCGGCATGGTGGCAGAGCTTTCCAATAACGAAAACGATTATAAGCTGTTCTACCACAACACCAAACAGGGGCGTATGCGGCACGACAAGGTACATAATCTTTTTGGTTATAACATGACCCGTGCGGCAGGTGAGGCTTTCGAGCGGCTGGAGCCGGACAAGCGCATTTTGATATACTCCCGTTCTGCCTGCATCGGGATGCACCGGTATGGCGGCATCTGGACCGGCGACAACCATTCTTGGTGGAGCCACATTCTGCTTGCGCTGCACATGATGCCCTCCCTGAATATGTGCGGCTTCCTGTACGAAGGCCCCGACATTGGCGGCTTTGGCAGCAATACCACGGAGGATCTGGTGCTGCGCTGGTACGGCATGGGCATCTTCTCTCCGCTGCTGCGGAACCACTCTGCCGACGGCACCCGCCGGCAGGAGCCCTACCGCTTTAAGAACAAGGCTGCCTTTGCCGGTATTTTACAACTGCGCTACCTGCTGCTGCCCTACATTTACAGCGAGTACATGAAAGCTGCCCTGCACGACGGCATGTACTGTATGCCGTTGGCGTTCGCTTTCCCGGAGGACGACTTTGCCCGCCGGGTAGAGGATGAGGTGATGATCGGTGAAAGCCTGTTGATTGCCCCGGTATATGAGCAAAATGCCCGTGGTCGGTATGTTTATCTGCCGGAGGAGATGCTGCAGGTGCGGGTAAAGTGCAGTGAAAGCAACCGCATCGAAACCAGCGTGCTGCCGGCAGGCCATCATTACATTCCGGTGGAGCTGGATGAAGTGGTGTTCTTTATGCGCAAGGGACACCTTCTGCCCCTTGCCAAGGACGGCAAAAAGATCCAGAGCGTTGCCGATGTGGACTTTGCAGATCTGCGCCTGCTTGCCTATGCTCCCGATGGTGCATCCTATGAATACTATACCGATGACGGCGAGACAAAGGATTACGACAAGCCGGAACATTTTGTGCATATCACGCTGGATGCGGATGGAAACGCAAAGAGCGATCGTGCTACGGTCAAAGTAGAAGGATAATCGTCAGTCATTACGCAGTTCCTACAGAGTGACAGCGTTTCAGCTTGAAATGCTGCCACTCTTTTTTGTTGTCTATATCACAGATAAAATAGCCGTTCCATCTTGAAAACAGCGTAAAGATTTATTATAATAAGATAAATGGTTGTGATTTCTGCAAAGGAGGGCTGAAGTATGGCAGCGCAGCGCACCTATCTGGCAATCGACCTGAAAAGTTTCTATGCCTCGGTGGAGTGCGTAGACCGCCATCTGGACCCTCTGACCACCAATCTCGTGGTGGCAGACGCATCCCGCACCGAAAAGACCATCTGCCTTGCGGTGTCGCCCTCCCTGAAGGCCTACAAGATACCCGGCAGAGCACGGCTGTTTGAAGCCGTTCAGCGGGTGAAAGAGGTCAACGCCCAGCGGCTGCAAACTGCCATCCGGCAGAAAAAGGCGGTCCGGGGAGAGGATGGAAAATACCACTTTGCCAGAACCTCTTTCGATGCCAACGCCCTGAACGCAGACCCGGCGCTGGGGTTGAGTTACATTGTTGCGCCGCCCCGGATGCAGCGGTATCTGGACGTTTCCACTCAAATCTACAAGACCTACCTCAAATATGTGTCCCCGGCGGATATCTACCCCTACTCCATCGACGAGGTTTTCATTGATGTGACGGGATATCTGCCCTACTACCACATGAGCGCCCACGAGCTTGCCATGACCATGGTGCGGGAGGTGCTGTACAACACCGGTATCACCGCAACGGCAGGCATCGGCACCAACCTCTACCTTGCAAAGCTGGCCATGGATATTGTGGCAAAGCATATCCCGGCGGACAAAGATGGTGTCCGCGTTGCAGAGCTGGACGAGCAGTCTTACCGGTATCTGCTGTGGAACCACCGCCCTCTGACGGATTTCTGGATGACTGGCCCCGGCACCGTCAAGCGACTGGAAGCCCACGGTATCTACACCATGGGGGATTTGGCACGGTTTTCCATCCATGGAGAAGATCGACTGTATGAGATTTTCGGCGTAGATGCAGAAATCCTTATTGACCACGCATGGGGCTACGAACCCTGCGGTATGGCTGAGATCAAAAGCTACAAGCCCAGCACCAACAGCATCAGCGAGGGACAGGTGCTTTCCACTCCTTATCCGTTTGATAAAGCAAAACTCATTGTCCGGGAAATGGCAGAAATCTTGATGTTCCGGCTCACCGAAAAGAAGCTGGTGACGGAATCCATCACCTTGGAGATAGGCTACGACCGGGAGAACGTGGACAAGGGCGGCTACCGTGGTCTGACCCAGACCGACCGCTACGGCAGAACCGTCCCCAAGGCAGCTCACAGCACTATCCGGTTTGATGCGCCCACCAATCTGGGCAGCACCCTCATCAGCGAAAGCGCAAAGCTGTTTGAGCGCATCACCGACCCGGCGCTGACGGTGCGGCGCATTACCATCAATGCCAACAAGGTCACGCCGGACGAGGGCTTCTATCAGGTGGACTTTTTTACCGACACCAAGAAGCTGGAAAAGGAGAAAAAACTCCAGCAAGCCATGCTGGGTATCAAGAACAAGTACGGCAAAAACGCCGTGCTGAAAGCCAGCAGCTATGAGGAAGGTGCCACCATGCGACAGCGCAACGCACAAATCGGCGGGCACAGTGCAGGAGATTCGGCGGGAGGTTCAGATGGAAAACTACAAAAATAGCAAAATCGGGCGGGAGACCGCCCAAAAGTACGGGGATATCCTAGAGATGGAACGCCCCAAGACCGAAGAATCCCTCCGCAAGCACCCTCGCATGACCCTTCAGAACCGTGCCAAAATCTTCTCGCCCTTCTCTCCGCTGCGGGGCTATGACGAGCAGCTTGCCGCAGAAAAGCAGCGCACCGAGCGGGTGACCAAGCGCATTTTGACCGAGGAAGAAATGTCAGCTCTGTCCGATCGGCTGATGCAGGTCACCAAGGGCATGACCATCACGGTGCGGTACTTCAAGGAGGATACCGCTCACCCGGAGGTTCCCGCAGTGGGCAGCTACCTCACCCTGACCGGAAAAGCAGACCGCATCGATCCGGTGTTCCGCACCCTGCAGGTGGGCGACACCGTGGTGCCCTTTGAAGATCTGGTGGAGGTCAGCGGGGAGGGTATCATGGACATTGATGCGTATCTGGGCATCGGGGAAGAATGAGACGGCAAAAAATACTGAAAGAGAGGTTTATTGGATACCTCTTCCGGTAAAATGACCTCAGAAGAAGCAAAACACACTTCAGACGGAGGAAAACACCATGGCAAACGGTGATTACGGCTATTTCGGCAAAGGCGACACGGGCTATGCCCAATACATGACGGCTTTCAACCGCAACTTCGGCGGTTCGTCTGGTGGCGGTGGCGGCGGCCACAACAATGGTGGCGGCAGTGGTGGAGACGGAAGCGGCTGCGGCTGCCTCATCGCCATTGCGGTGGTGGTCGTGCTGGTGCTCCTCGGCATGGGAAGCTGAGGGGCATTCCCATAGCACAAGGCTGTCTTACGTGATCCAGTCACAGAAAATATAACTAGGAAATGTTATCATATAGCCACAGGAAACACCAACAACATTCCGATGGAGGATTTGAATATGAAGGCAAAGTTTTATATCTGTGAGCACTGTGGCAACCTGGTCACCACCATCCACAACGCAGGCGTTCCGCTGGTCTGCTGCGGCGAAAAGATGAAGGAACTGCTCCCCAACACGGTGGAAGCCAGCGGCGAAAAGCATCTGCCGGTGGCCCAGCTTTCCGGCAGCACCCTCACGGTTACGGTGGGTGCGGTGGAGCACCCCATGGTGGATGTGCACCACATCCAGTGGCTCTTTGTGGAGACGGAAAACGGTGGACAGCTCCGCTACCTCGTCCCCGGTCAGGCACCCAAGGCGGTGTTTGAGCTGGGCGGCGAAAAGCCGGTGGCGGTCTACGCCTACTGCAATCTGCATGGTCTGTGGATGACGAAGCTTTAAGAAATAAACAGGCTCCTGCCAGTGGTTAAACGCTTGCAGGAGCCTGTTTTGGCGTGCAGCCAGAGGGATGATGCACCCACCGAACGAGGCATGAAGCACTTGCACGAGTTAGCGCAGGCGCAGCGGGCAGGGTATCGGTGCGCAGTGGCTTTCGTGATTCAGATGAAAGGCATCACCGAGGTGCGGCCAAATGTCAGCACACAGCTACGATTTGAGCCGCGCCTGCGATGAAATTCGTCCGTACTATTGCCATGTGGAGACCTGTCAGCAGACCGTGCCGGAGGCCATTATCGCCTTTTGAGGATGCCCTACGCAATGCGGTGTCTCTGGGTGGCGACAGCGACACCCTTGCCTGCATTACCGGCGGCATTGCCGAAGCTTTTTATGGGATGCCGTCTGAATTGCAGCAGGAAACCCTGAAGCGTCTGCCGGAGGAGATGCGGGCAGCGTATGAGCTGTTCCGGCAGAACCTTGAGCGCAGGGTGTGACACCGTCAGTGCTGAGAGCTAGAGGAGCCGCCGCACAGTGATTTGTGCGGCGGCTCTTTTGTGCACAGGTGCTTTTCCGCAGCGGAAAGCCCTCGTCAAAACTCCGGATGCCATTCATCCCGGATGCCAATGTCGGCACAGACGATCTTTCCGCACAGCGGCGCAGAAGCTTCTGCCATATGCAAAGGCTTATAGCTGTCGAAGGTTACGGTCAGATCTGCATGGGCAGCACCTTCGGCAACCTCGCCGGTATCCGTATTGATGCCGCTGGGTAGGTCTACGGCCAGCACAAAGGCACCGCTCTTGTGCAGACGGCGCATCAGCCCGCAGGCAGCAAGGCCGGAAGGCCGCAGTTCACCATGGAACCCGGTGCCGTAGAGGGCATCCACAGCAGCATCAAAGCGCTGGGTTTCCAGTACGGAACCGTCGGCGCAGATGTGCACTGGCAGGGAGTGCAGACGCTCAAAGTTGCAGATGGCGTCAGCGGTTTTCGGCTCGCCCTCGGCCAGAAGAACGGTCACATTCCAGCCATCTTTTGCGGCGGCGCGGGTGATCACAAACCCATCGCCGCCGTTGTTGCCCTTCCCGCAGACCACCAGAAGCCTGCCGGGGTACGGAAACTGCTTTTGCAGTTCGGCGTAAGCTGCCAGTCCGGCGTTTTCCATCATTTGCAGATAGGGCAGACCATGGGCATCCCCGGCTCGTTCAATTTCCTTCATCTGCGCAGCCGTCACAATGCGATGTTTCATGTTGGCACCCTCTTTCTATCTCTATTATAATGGATGAGAATGTTTGGAACAAGATGAAAGATACCGGTGAATAGAATCGTCCCCGGAGAGTTGGAACAAGCCCTCCGGGGGCATTTTTGTTTTTCGGAAGCTTTTCCACAAGGGAAAATCATGGTATACTGGACCCAAAGCCATAAAATGGGAGGTACCGTTATGAAGTGGGGAATTTTAGCGACCGGCACCATTGCCAAAAAGTTTGCGTCTACGGTGGAACAGATGGGCGCAGAGGGGGAGCAGATTGTTGCCGTGGGGTCACGGCACATGGAAAGCGCACAGGCGTTTGCGCAGCAGTACGGCATCCCCCGCTGCTATGACTCCTACGAAGCCCTTGCCGCCGACCCGGAGGTGGAGGCCATCTATATCGCCACCCCCAACACCCTGCACTACGAAAACTGCAAGCTCTGCTTGGAGCAGGGCAAGCATGTTTTGTGCGAAAAGCCCTTTACCATCAGCCCGGAGCAGGCACGGGAGCTGTACCGTCTGGCAGAGGAAAAGCACCTCTTTCTCATGGAGGCATTCTGGATCTGGCTGCTGCCGCTGTACAACCGCCTGCGCCAGATCCTTACTGCTGGCACCATCGGGGAGCTGAAGCAGATCACCTGTCAGTACGGCTTTGTTGCCTCCGGTGCCCGGAAGGACCGCAAGTTTGATTCCGGTCTGGGCGGCGGTGCGCTGCTGGATATCGGCATCTACAATCTGGGCTTTCTGCGCATCCTCACCGGACAGGACCCGGAGAAGGTGGAAACCAAAGAGGTCCACATCAACGAGTACGGCACCGACGATTACAGCCGCCTTGCGCTGACCTACCCCGGCGGCTGCAAGGCGGAGTCTGTCCAGACCATCGGGCAGGAGCTGGAGCGCAATGCCCGCATCCTTGGCACCAAGGGCAGTATTTTCCTGCCGGATTTCCAGCACGCCGAGACCATGACGCTGGAAGTGGAGGGCAAAGAGCCGGAGGTCATCCGCTGCCCGGTGGACATCAACGGCTTTGAGTACGAGATCCGGGAAGCAAGCCGCTGCGTCAAGCAGGGACGTACCGGCAGCGACCGCTACACCCCGCAGGACAGCCTTGCCTTGACCCGCCTGATGTACGACACCCGCATGAGCTGGGGCATGAAGTTTGCGGGTGAGGTGTAAGCACACACCTTGCCGCAAAGGGCTTTTTGCGTGCGGAGACTATGGCATACGGAGAGCGGCAACTCGGAATTGATATAAAAAAGAAGGACACATAGATGAAAACAGTGGTTCTTTATAATATTATTTCTTTTATCATCCTCGTTGCTTTGATTTTTGTCTTAAGGATTGTTAGTAAGAGTAATTTAAGACAATATCAACAACTTGTTATTAAAGTCATTGCAACTATTTTAATTGTTTGTGTGATAGCGTTCGTGCTTTTTATTGATGCAATAGCATTTGGCATTATAGGACCAGTTCAAGATTAACAATTCCAGTTTGACAAGGAAGTGCTTTGCATGAAAAAGCGTATATCAAGGATTCTCGGTTTAATAATGCTGATTATAGCTATTGCATTTATAGTGTTTGCATTGAACCATCCAGAAATGAGTTTTCCTTGGAACAATACCATTACTTGGTTACTGTATGGTTTATATATTCTTGTGACAGTCATGTTGCTTATTGCGCCTAAGACGAAGAAGTAAACAATTCGCGTTTGTGGAGCGAAGCGGAACAATGAAAGCCCCAGTGGGGCTTTCAAGCGACCGAACGGTCTTGCGGCAGCAAGATGGAGGGGCCTCGCCCCGACAAGTTCGCGTTTGTGGAGCGAAGCGGAACAATGAAAGCCCCAGTGGGGCTTTTAAGTGACAGAACAGTCTTGCGTAGCAAGATGGAGGGGCCTCGCCCCGACAAGTTCCAGCTTGCTGGGCAGACAGGTAACTGAAAAACACAAAATGAGGGAGCAGCCATGGTACTTTATTTTACGGGAACCGGCAACAGCCGGTATCTGGCGCGGCGCATTGCCGAAGGGTTGGAGATGCCGCTTTACGACCTGAACGCCTGCATCAAGGCAGGGAATACTGCCCCGGTGCAGACCGGGCGTGACGTGGTGCTGGTGACGCCTACCTACGCATGGCGTATCCCCCGGGTGGTGTCCGAGTGGCTGGGCAAGACCACGCTGACCGGGGCAGAGCGCATCTGGTTTGTGATGGGTTGCGGCAGCGAGATTGGCAATGCGGCAGGCTATAACCGGCAGCTTGCGGCGCAAAAGCACTTGCGGTACATGGGCACAGCTCAGATCATCATGCCGGAAAACTACATTGCCATGTTCAATGCACCCCAAAAGGAGCAGGCCCGGAGCATCGTGGAGCAGGCAGAGCCTGCGCTTCAGAAGGTGCTGGCGCAGCTCAAGGCCGGACAGGAATTTCCCCCGCCGAGAGAGAACCTCTACGACCGCTTTATGAGCGGTCCGGTGAACCTGGTGTTCTATCGCTTCTTTGTAAAAGCGGATGCCTTCCGGGCAACGGATGCCTGCATCGGCTGCGGTAAGTGCGTGGAGCTGTGCCCCTTGAACAACATTCGTCTGGAAAACGGAAAGCTGGTCTGGGGCAAAAACTGCACCCACTGCATGGCGTGCATCTGCTATTGCCCTAAAGAAGCCATCGAGTACGGCAAAAAGAGCAAAGGCAAGCCCCGGTATCACTTTGAAGCACTGGAAAAGCAGCAGGACGTGTGAAGGAGAGCAGAAATTAGATGAAGTTTTTATACTTACATGGGTTGGGACAAAAACCAGACAGTTGGGACAGAGTAATAAAAGAAACGAAGGTCTCGGACAGCAGCGTCTGCTTGAGTTTGGCAGAGATGCTGGAGGACAAAGCGGCCACTTATGGGGAACTGTATGCTGCATTCTCAGAAGAGTGCAACAAGGAAAATGACGAAATCGTCTTGTGCGGGCTTTCCTTGGGTGCTGTTCTGGCACTTAATTATGCGATAGACCATCCGAATAAAGTAAAGGCACTGGTGCTAATTGCAGCACAATATAAAATGCCTGAAAAGCTATTGAAGTTCCAGAATATGCTGTTTCGCTTTATGCCGAATACAATGTTCAAGCAATTTGGATTCAAGAAAGCAGATGTGATTAGCTTGTGCGGTACGATGACGGAATTGGATTTCAGGGATTCATTATGTAAGGTGTCCTGTCCGGCATTGATCGTTTGTGGGAAAAAGGACAACGCAAACAAAAAAGCCTCAAAGGAACTTGCCAGTTATTTGAGCGATTCCCACTTCCATGAACTTCTGAAAGCAGGTCATGAAGCAAACATAGAATCTCCGGAGGAATTGGCAACAGTGTTACAGGAATTTTATGATAATGTCGAATAAACTACGATTCATCAAAGAAAGAGGACTTTAAAATGAACATCGAAGAACGGGCGGCACAGGCTGCCGCATGGAAAGCTACTGGACAGTGCAACTGTGCACAGGCGGTGATGAAGGCATTTGAGGACAAGCTGCCGGTGGATGCCGACACCCTGATGAAGCTGGGCGCAGGCTATGCCGCCGGCATGGGCTGCATGGAGAGCACCTGCGGCGCACTGATCGGCGCTGTGATGGTGGCGGGCATCGTCACCGACGGCAAGGGCACACCCCGCATTTCTAAGGAACTGCTGCAAAACTTTCAGGAAAAGTGCGGTGCTACCATCTGCAAGGATCTGAAGGGGATAGAGAACGGCGCACCGCTGTGCCCGTGCCCGGAGTGCGTCCGCAACGCTGTTCTGGCACTGGGCGAGGTGCTGGGAGAGTAAGATGAAGAAGATCTTGTCTGTTTGCCATGGCAGGATGTGCTGGAGGGGTGCACCGCCCTGCTGGAAGAGCTGCGATAAAAGGGAAAGGGGATGACGAAACGTTATTGCAAGGGCGAACGGTTTGCTGACCTGTCGTTTGCCCGGGAAGTCTTTGAAAGAATAAACCTATTGACATGGTGCGAAAATGGGTTTATACTATCCCCAACACAAGGAAGGGAGCGCAGACAGATGAAACATACAGCAGATGCCCGGCACAGACTACCCGGGCGAATGCGCTGCTCCCAGACAAATTCCCGGCAGACAGACTGAGAAAAAACAGGAAGATGCCGTTGTCTGGGAGAAGTGCCCGAACATACATCGTCACAATAAAAGGAGAACCGACAATGGCTGATTATAAACTGTGGAACGCACTGAAGGACGCTAAAAAATATCGCTGGGTGGAACTTTCTCACTCGCTGAACAACGAAAGCCCCTACTGGTCCGGCATCCCGGAAGGCTCTGTGGAGCTGGCAAAGACCGTGTGGGACTGGGGCAAGCCGGAACTGGAATGCCTGATCCAGACCTTCAAATTCCCCGGACAGTTCGGTACCCATATCGACTTCCCGGGTCACTTCATCAAGGGCAAAGCACTGTCCGAAAAGTTTGATGTGAACGATCTGATTTTCCCGCTGGTGGTCATCGATATTTCTGAGCAGGCCAAGAAAGACCCCCGCTACGCTGTGACGGTGGAGGACATCAAGGCCTATGAAGCAAAGTACGGTCCTATCCCGGATGGTGCGTTGGTGGCTCTGCGCAGCGACTGGTACAAGAAGTGGCCGGATATGGATGCGCTGTCCGGCATCGACGCAGAGGGCAAAGAAAATGCTCCCGGCTGGTCGCTGGAAGCATTGGAGTATATCTACAAGGTGCGCAATGCCGCCGCCAACGGCCACGAAACGCTGGATACCGATTCCTCTGCGGTGGCGGAGGAAAAGGGTGACCTTGCCTGCGAGCGCTATGTTCTGGACAACGACAAGCTGCAGGTGGAGGTGCTTGCAAATCTGGATAAAGTTCAGCCTGCCGGTGCGGTGGTCATCGTTTCTTATCCCCGCATTGAAGGTGCAACTGGTCTGCCTGCACGGGTCTGGGCTATTACCGAATAAGAGCGGAGAAGTGGGAAAATGTCCTTTCCCCCTGCCACCAGCGCCATGCTGCATAACCTTTCCACCCTTGGCATCAGCCTGCGCAGCATGACAGACCTGTTGGAGCAGAAGTCTTCCCTGTAAAAATGGTACGCCGGAGCGTCCGCAGATGCTCCGGCGTATCGAAATGATAGATCTCCCAGCCAAAAGGAGGCTGCTGCACAAATACTGCGCAGCAGCCTCCTTTTTTAGTTCAGATGAATCGGCAAAAGCCCAGCCAGCAGCCCAGCAGGAAGAAGAGCAACACTTTACCCAGCACCGGCAGCCATAGACGCTTGCACAAGGTGGTATCCCACCGGTGGATGTTCTGCTTGGGGCAGGTGCCAACGCAGGCTTCACAGGCGATGCATTCCCCGCTGCGCAGGCTGGTTTCCTCCAGCTTCAGACACACCGGGCACTGCTGTTCACAGGCATTGCAGCCCGGGATGCAGCCGTCGCTCTGCCGGTGCAGCCGCGCAAATGGCAGCACCGGCAGCAGGGCAAACACCGCTCCCATGGGGCAGAGGAACTGACAGAAGAACCGGGGCTGCACCGCCATACCCAGCAAAATGAGCACAAGCAGCCCGATGCCCACCCCAAAGCCCTCCGGCGGCAGATGCAGAGCCGTCAGGCGGGAAAACACCGCCCACGGGCTTGCGCCGGTCAGCATCTTTTCCTGCCGGGTCACATACAGTGCTACCAGCCATGCCAGCAGCAGGTATTTGACCTTCTGCCCCAAAAGCACCGCCCGCTCCGGCAGACGGAGCTGCTTTTTGCGGTGGAACAGCTTTTTTTGAATAAGCCCGGAAAGCGCCCAGACGGCATCGCCCAAGCTGCCGAAGGCGCAGGCGTACCCACAGAAAAAACGGTCGAAAAGCAGGGTGAAGCCGCACAGCCCCATCAGGGAAAGTGTGAAGCTGTCCACAGAGAGCACCTCGCCTGCACCGATGTGCAGAAAGATCTGTTTTACCCCGGAAAACCCGGCCACGAATTGTAGGCTTCAACTTCGGCAATTTCCTGCTTGCGCTGGCTTACCGCTGCCGCCCGGATCAGCGCCACCTGCTGGTATTGCCACAGTACCCCCAAAATGAGCAGCAGGTTCACCGCCCGGAGGAGAAAATTTTTGTATTTCATTCTGCTGCTCCTTCCGTTTCAGATTCAATCCCGGTCTCTTCCGGCGGCAGTGCCGGCTCGGATGTCGGCAGCACTTCCTCAGAAGATGCCGGTTCCGGTTCAGAGGATGCCGGTGCATCTGCCGGGAAAAGCTGCTGCCATACTTCCTTGAGCCACACGGGAACGGCGCTCTTTTCCTCCGGCTGCACCACCTCCACGGTGGGCGCGGTGACCGGCGTTTCCCCGGGCTCTGCTGCTTCAGACGGTGCGGTTTCCTCTGCCGTCTCTTCCGATGCAATCTGCTCCGGAGCGGTTTTCTCTGCCGGGGCAACAGCGGCCTTTGCCAGTGCCAGCTTGACTGCGTTCAGAATTCCGGTGGAGGAGTAGGTGGCGCCGGAAACAGTATCCACGTTGGGGCTTTGTCCCTCCAGAATGGCGGGGATGACCTGTTTTGCCCGGGAGAGATATTCCTCCTCGTCCTCGGCGCTCAGGATCGTGATATCAGTAATTTTATCCTCTGCCACCGTGACCTGCACTGTGATCTGCCCCTCAAAGCCCATGGTTTCGGCAGTGTAGATGCCGTCCAAGTAGATGGAGGGAGCCGTAAATTCCTCCACCACAAGCGTTGCAGCGGGCTTTGGCTGGGGCGGCAGGGGATTGTTGACCACCTCGCCGGTCAGGGCGTTCTGCACTGCGCCCAGAATGCCCCGGCTGGTATAGGTGGCCTCGGAAACGGCATCCACCTTCCAGCTCTGAGTCTCCACCACGGTGGTCAAAAGCCGCTTGGCACGCCGCAGAAACTGCTTGGTCTCGTGGGATGCGTCCAAGATCTCCGCCTCCGTGATGCTGCCGTTTTCCATGGTGACCTGTACTCGGATGGCACCGCCGTAGCCCCGGGAAGAGCCGACGTAAACGCCGTCGGCATAGGGCAGCTTGGGCAGGGTTTCTTCCTCCGCTTTGGAGGAAGCGGCTTCCACAGGCTGCTCCACCACGGTTGTCAGCTTTTCCGGCACGGCAGCCAGCACCGGAACGGTGCGGGGCAGGGCAAAAAGTACAGCTGCCGCTGCCGCCACCGTCGGGAGCAGCTGCACCAGCGGCAGCAGTGTATGGCATCGTTTTTTTGTTCATTCCAACTCCTCCTGACACGGAAAAGCAAGGCCGCCTGATGCCAAGCGACCTTGCCGTTTTGTGTTATATTTTACAATAAATTAGGCAGTTTCCCGTGTATTCACAGCGCCACATTGACCGGCAGGACATACACGCCGTCGGCGGCGTAGAAGGTGATCTGAGTAATCGTCTTGCCGATGATGGATGCAAAGTAAGGATCATCGGCATTGAAGCCCAGCTTGGTACCATGCCAGATGTTGGTCACATGATGCAGGCCGTACTCACTGCCATCGGCGGTGGTCAGAACTACGCCGTAGACCTTGTTGGCCTTGTAGTCCAGATCAAAACCGGAGATTTTCATCTCGTAGGTGGCATGGTGACCGTTGGTATTCAGCTCCACAGTGGTGCCCTCTACGGTGGTCTCGGTGGCGTGGACCTTGCCAAACTCCCACTTGCCGCTCAGCAGGTTATACCATGCGGTGATGTAGTAGGCAGGGGTCTCACTGAGCTTGTAGTAAGCGTAGCTCTCATTCTCAAACAAGGCATCTGCGCCGGTGTAGGTGGTGGTGGATTCCTTGCCCTTCAGGGTAACGGTAATGTCGTAGCTGTCGGCATCGGTGACCTGCTTTGCATTCTTCAGCGCCCACGGGGTCAGCACCTTGACCGGGAAGGAAACGCCGGTGATGTCGGAGCCGTCCGCGTTGACGTGGTAGGAACCGGCGGCAAGGTTGCCCGCACGGGTCTTGTTCTTGGTGGCGCTGGTCACTGCGTCGATCTCAGATGCGTTGTCCACACCGGCAGCCTTGTAGAAGTCGGCGTAGGGGATGTTCATCTGGACATAGCTAGAGGTCAGGCAGTTTTCCTGTTCCACCTCTTCCGCAGCGAAGGCCGGGACTGCCACAGCGCATACCAGCATAGCGGCCGCAAGTGCACCTGCAAATACTTTTTTCAATCTCATGGTAACACACCTCTATCTCAGTTTTGAAAAAATAGTTAGCTTTGCCTAACAATTGGCGCAAAAATACAAGGGAAAAACCCCTCAGATGGTTAGGCAAAACAAATTCGCGAAGTAAAAATAGCACTCCCACCGGGCGTTGTCAAGTAGAAACCGGAAAGTTTGCAGAGGTGAATTTTTCGATGCAGGAAACGATCTGCATCCTCTATACCGCAAAGCCCTTGACCTTTTTGCCGGAGCGCAGTATACTTTTTGCGGAGTTAGTCATGAATAACCGCAAGGAGGTACTACATGATACAAGACGCGTTCTGGGGGATCCTGATTCCATTTCTAGGTACAAGCCTTGGGGCGGGCTGTGTGTTCTTTTTGAAAAACTCTCTGCGTGACCGCATCCAGCGCGCCCTCACCGGCTTTGCCGCCGGAGTGATGGTGGCGGCATCGGTATGGAGCTTGCTGATCCCGGCTATGGAGCAGGCCGCAGATCTGGGCAGGCTGGCTTTTTTCCCGGCGGCAGCAGGCTTTTGGCTGGGCATCCTGTTTTTGCTGCTGCTGGACCATCTCATCCCGCATCTGCACCAGAATAGTTTGCAGGCCGAAGGGCCAAAAAGCCAGCTCCAGCGCACCACCATGATGGTTCTGGCGGTGACGCTGCACAACATCCCGGAGGGTATGGCAGTGGGCGTAGTCTATGCCGGATACCTTGCCGGAACTGCCCAGATCACCGCCGCCGGGGCGCTGGCACTTTCCCTTGGCATTGCCATCCAGAACTTCCCGGAGGGGGCCATCATCTCCATGCCCCTGCGGGCGGAAGGAATGAAAAAAGGCCGGGCGTTCTGGGGCGGTGTACTGTCCGGCATCGTAGAGCCCATCGGGGCAGTGCTGACGATTCTGGCGGCAGGCATCGTGGTGCCCGCGTTGCCCTATCTGCTCAGCTTTGCTGCCGGAGCCATGCTGTATGTGGTGGTGGAGGAACTGATCCCGGAAATGTCGCAGGGGCAGCACTCCAACGTCGGCACGGTATTTTTTGCGGTGGGCTTCAGCGTGATGATGGTGCTGGATGTGGCACTGGGGTGACGGTTGGGGGTTTCCGAAAGCGAAATCTCTTTCGGAATACCCGAAAATGCCTAAACTCCTTGACAGAGGAGACGGCAGGGCGTATTATTTTGGCAGAAGGACCGCTGAGAAGCGGCTTTTTATAGAATGCCCGAAAGCCCGTAGGCTTTGGCGGGAAGATCATGGTTGCTATGATGAACTTTGGACACAGCGCAATGGCAGAATGGGGGCTGAGTTTTTTACAGCCTGCCCCGGATGCCATGGTGCTGGACTGCGGCTGCGGCGGTGGAGCGAACATTAAGACACTGTTGAAACTGTGCCCCAACGGCAAGGTGCAGGGCATCGACTACTCAGCCGTCAGTGTGGAAAAAGCGCGAAAGGTCAATGCCAGAGCCATTGCGGCAGGACGGTGTACCGTGCAACAGGCAAGTGTGGCAGAACTGCCGTTTGAAGCGGAGCATTTTGATGTGGTGACCGCCTTTGAAACGGTCTACTTCTGGCCGGAGCTTGCACAGAATTTCAGAGAGGTTTATCGAGTGCTGAAGCCCGGCGGAATCTTTTTCATCTGTAACGAAGCAAACGGCGAAACGACAAAAGACGACAAATGGACGAAAATCATCAATGGCATGACCATCTATACGGATACTGCACTGAAAGAGTATTTGGAACAAGCAGGATTCTGTCAGATCCAGAGCCACAAAAATAAAAAGGGCTGGCTTTGTGTTACGGCGCAAAAGCGGTGAAATAGTGTAAGGAGGACGGAGCATGGAACGAAAAAAAGCGATTCGCAGCGCCTATCGGCTGACGGGCGGCAACAATTTTTATGATGGTATGATCACCTGCTCCACCCTGAGCGGGAAAGCGGTGTGCCGTCTGGTGTGGGACATGAACAAGGTGGAAAACGATGCCTATCTGGAAAAGGCACTGTCCGGCATCCCGGAGCATTTTTCCGGCAAGCTGCTGGAGGTGCCGGTGGGCACCGGCATTCTGACCATACGATAAAACCAAGGGGAGTTCTGCCCGGACCTTCGTCCATGACGGAACTCCCCTTTTTTAGCTTTATAGAAAAACCATAAGTCATCTGCCACGCTCAGTGGAGCAAAAACCACACACCCAGCAGAATCGCAAGGAAGATCAGATTGGACAGGGTGAACAGCCCAAAATACTGCTTCTTCCCCTGTGGCAGCTCCCGTGCAATCTGTCGGTAGGAAATAAGACTGGCCATGGATGCGATCAAAGTGCCAAGACCTCCCAGATTGGTGCCGATGATGAGGGCTTGTGTCTCTGCCGTGAACCCGGACAGCAGCAGGGCGGCGGGAACATTACTTGTGACCTGCGAAGCAAGAACCGCCACCAGAACTTCCCGGCCGGTCAGAAACTCCTGCAGCCAGCCGGAAAAAGCGGGAATGCGCCCCAGATTGCCAATGAAGATGAAAAAAGCCACAAAGGTCAAAAGCAGGGAATAGTCCACTGCCCGTAAGGTGTGCGGGTCTGCAAAAAGAACGCAGACGAGTACAGCGGCAAAGGCAATGCCATAAGGCAACACCCGGATCACGGACAGCAGGCAAACGGCAAACAGAACCAGATACAGCAGGATGATCTTCTGATCTCCCTGAGATGCAGAAGAAGAAACAAGCTCGTCCACGGAGAGGTCGGCAGAGGTTTTCCGGCAGACCAGCGCTGCCCAAGCCAGCAGCAGGAGCAGAGAGACCAGGGTGTAGGGCAGCATAAGAAGAACAAATCCCCCGATGCTCATGCCGCTTTTTCCGTAAAGATAGAGGTTCTGCGGGTTGCCGATGGGGGTCAGCATACTGCCAAGGTTTGCCGCAATGGTCTGCATACAGACCACCGGGATCAGAAGGGAGCAGCGGACATCCGCTCCCAGACGGCTCAGGACCACGAACGTAAAGGGAACGAAGGTCAGCAAGGAAACATCGTTGGTGATGAACATGCTTCCGAAAAAGCACAGCCCGACCAGTACCAGCGTCAGCTGAAAGGTGCTGTGGGTACGGGACAGCAATGCCCGGCCCAGTCCATCAAAAAAGCCCTGCCGCCGCAGCCCGGCCATGACCGTCATCAGGGAAAACAAAATCGCCAGCGTGCGCAGGTCGATGTAGCCGAGATACTGCGCATCCGGCAGAACAAAGAAGGCGGAGACAACGGCCAGCACAGCGGCTGCGGTGAGGACCGTTTCCTGCTGAATGAATTGTTTGAGTTTCATAGAGACACATCCTTGTAATTGTAAAGGCGGCCCTGCTGCGATGCCGGACGGCCTTTTTCCGTATTTCAGAGCAGCAGCTCAAACGACCCGATCATCAGGGGCATTCTTCAATGTGGAAGATCGCTACTTTCCCGAAGAACGGATTGCAAGTGCGTGCAGCTTCCGGCTCAAATCGGCCAGACACCATGCGATTGCCATACCGCCGGCAATTCCAAGAGCGGCCAGAAAGGTCTGCTCTCCGAAATGCTCTGCAGCAGACAAATCATTGGAGACGACTGCGTTCATGCAGTAGTAGAGGGTGCTTCCGGGAATGAGGGGAATGGCAGCGGTGATGAAGAAAGGCGTAGAGGGTGCATTGCAGCATCGGGCAAGAATTTCGGCATACAGAGCGGCACAGAAACCGGCCAACAGATTGGCAAGAAAGACGCTGTGCAGGGTGTTGGCGGCAAGAAGATAAGCCAGCCATGCCAGTAGCCCGCCTACACCGGCGGCGGGTAAGTAGCGCCGGTTCAGATTGAAGATCAGTCCGAAACCGACCGAACCAAGGGCAGCACTGAGCAACTGCGAAAAAACCTGTATCATGCGGAAATTCCTCCCATCAACCAGATGGCGGCCATCATGCCGAGTGCAAGGGTGGCGGCCATCAGAATGGCTTCCACCAGTCGAAGAGAGCCGGAAATAATGTCCCCAAGTAAGATGTCCCGGATGGAATTTGTCAGCATGATGCCGGGAATCAGCAGCATGATGATACCAATCAGAACTTTATCGGCATGAAACTGCATCCCAAAGCGGCAGAGCAGCAGAGTGGAGACACCGCTGAGAAATGATGCTATAAACTGAAATTCTACGCCATTCATACAAAAAGGCGAGAGATAGCGCTCCATCCAGCAAATCAGAACGGCAATGCCGCCGGCCAGCAGGCCGTCCCAGAGATTTCCACCAAAGAAGATGGCAAAACTGGAAGCAGCCAACACACTGCCGGCAAGATGCAGTCTTGGGTCCGGATGCTGTGCCAGAATGGCATTCAGCTGGCGCTGAAACTCTTCTATGGAAGGAGGCGCTGTGCAGATACGGCGGCTGAGCGCATTGAGCTTTTCCAATGTCAGCAGGTCATTGCTGGCAGCGTGACGCAGGCGGCGGGTCTCGGTCTGCGGCGGCAGCGAGGGCATGGTAAGCGTGACCACGATGCTGGATGTGATCACGAATACATTCACATCTTCTGCCCCATAGGCGATTGCGATCCGGTTCAAAGTGTCCTCAACGCGGAATACTTCTGCGCCGCTGTTTTGTAAAGCTTCGCCCATTCGGACCAGAATGTGGAGAAAATGACTGATCTCGGTCTCTTCCACAATATCACGCTCTTTTCATCTCGGTTTCTACATTATTATAGCGGGTGGACCGGCAGAACGCAAGACGCTGCAAGGACAGAGAGACTTTTTGATAACTGCATTGTTTACGCGGGCAATGGATCGCCTGGTTCTGAAAAAACGGCTTGCATCCGTTCTGTCACAGCGAAAGACTACGATCAGAGAAGAAAAAATTGAATCCAGTGCAAACGATTTTGCCGAGAATTGCATGAAATATTATAAAAGTATTATTCTTTTATGAATTTTAGCACTCTACTATTGACACTGCTAATAAACGGTGCTATAACAGTGGCGTGCTCAGGAGAAAGGGGCATGAGGGAACCGCAAGGCTCCCGGGAAGACTCCGCTCCTGATGCACGATCTTGATTTTATGCCCGACCCGAACGCCGGGATTGGAGGGTTGTTTTATGTTTATGCCTGCTGTTTTCCATGAAAATCTGTTCGATGATTTCTTTGATCCGTTCTGGAACGACGGTGCGCTGGAGCGTGCAATGAATCGTGAAGAGCGTGAGACCTTCGGCAAGCGCGGCGCAAACATGATGAAAACCGATGTGAAGCAGACCGCCGATGGCAACTATGATGTGGCTGTTGACCTGCCCGGCTGCAAGAAGGAAGACGTTCAGATGGAGCTGAGCGACGGCTACCTGACCATTCAGGCCGTCCGCAACCACTCCAATGACGAGAAGGACAACAATGGCCGTTATCTGCGCCGTGAGACCTTCTCCGGTACCTGTGCCCGCAGCTTCTATGTGGGTGATGCCGTGAAGAAGGAGGACATCCACGCAAAGTTCGAGGATGGCATCCTGCACATCGTACTGCCCGCACCGCAGCAGCAGAAGGCTCTGCCTGCGAATCCCAATCTCATTGAAATCGAATAATGTTTGTGCATCGGTGTGAGGAACACCGGCGCATAGAACCAACCCCCGGAGAACCGTAAAAAGCTCTTCGGGGGTTTTTGTATTCTGACATCTTTTCGGAAGTGAAAAAGCGTGGTACCCACAACACCGACACACAAGAGGACGCAGCAGTCAATCTTTTTGAAACCGCCGTCAAACACGCATAAAAGCGAAAAGAACCCGTTTTCAACATCAAATTGAAGTGAAAGCGGGTTCTTTATTGAAGTGACACCAAGTTGTCACAAAATCACAGTTTTAGAAGGCCTGTGCATCATATTTATAGCGATATTTCGCCGTAAATTCGTTTCTACTTGATGGGATGAATTATTTCCGACTTGTCAGCCGGTTGAGCAGCATCACAGCCAGGACAATAACACCAATGACGAGAAGAATGCCGACCATGCCGATGAGCATCATGGGCAGGGTGGTCATCCACGAAGAAAGATGAAGCATAAGTGTACCTCCGTTAAGCCATCAGGGTCAGAATCAGGCCGCCTGCAATGACGGATGCGATCTGCCCCGAAACGTTGACGCTGATGGAGTACATCAGCAGGAAATTCTGGTTATCTTCTTCCAATCCCATCTTGTTGACCACACGGCCGCTCATGGGGAAGGCGGAGATGCCGGCTGCACCGATCATCGGGTTCAGTTTTTTGCCTTCGGGCAGGAACAGGTTCAGCAGCTTTGCAAACAGCACGCCGCCTGCGGTATCAAAAACGAAGGCTACCAGACCCAGTGCAAGGATGAGCAGGGTATCGGGCCGGACAAACTTGTCAGCGGTCATCTGTCCGGCCACGGTCAGGCCCAGCACGATGGTGATGAGGTTTGCCAGCACATTCTGCGCGGTTTCGCTGAGGGCGTTCAGTACGCCGCACTCCCGCAGCAGGTTGCCGAACATCAGAAAACCAACGAGAGCTACGCTGGCAGGAGCTACCATACCGGCAATGATGGTTACAACAATGGGGAACAGAATCTTCGTCAGCTGGCTGACATTGCCCTTTTCATAGGGCATCCGGATGCGGCGGTCCTTCTGAGTGGTCAGCAGTTTAATGACCGGCGGCTGCACGATGGGCACCAGAGCCATGTAACTGTACGCTGCCACCATGATGGCACCAAGGTACTGGGAGTTGAGGGTGTTAGCTACAAAAATGGCGGTGGGACCGTCCGCTGCACCAATGACAGCGATGGAAGCAGCATCCTTCAAATCAAAGAAGAAGCCTGCCAGAAACAGGGTGAAGAAAATACCAAACTGCGCTGCGGCACCAAAGAGCATGAGCCACGGTTTTTCCAGCAGGGGACCAAAGTCGATCATAGCACCAATGCCGATGAAAAGCAGCAGGGGAAACAGCTCGTTGGACATGCCTGCTTCAAACAGGGCAGAAATGGGGCCTACGGTATCGCCCTGCGTGATGGCACCGGACAGCGGAAGATTGACCAGAATGGCACCAAAGCCCATGGGTAAAAGCAGGCTCGGCTCCATTTTTTTGGCGATGGCAAGGTAGATGAGCAATGCACCAATGCCCCACATCACCACCATCTGCCAAGTCAGGTTTCCAAAATTGGAAAACAGACTTGCGAATGTGTTCAGAAAGTTCATAGTTTTCTTGCCTCCTATTGTGCTCCGGTACGGTGACAAGAAAAAGAGACTCCTGCCACAGCACCTTGTCTGTGACAAAAGTCTCAAGCGAACACATGACATCGGGCATTTCTGCCGTGATGACGCTGCCATGCAGCAGTCTCCCGAAGAATAAGCCGGAATACTGCCCTTTACTCCCTTTTATCAGATGTATTAAAACAGAATATGGGAAAACTGTCAAGAAAAATACAGAAATCTTTTCTGTATCTTATGAGGGTTCTTCCGCTGTGGTTCACGCAAGCTGATTACAGCAAAGCATTTCTGAAAGCCCATCGAGAGAAAATCACTCTGCACAAGGCGGCCCCGGAGAGCTGCGATAAGCCCTCCGGGGCCATTTTTGTTTTCCGACATCTTTCCGACAGTGGAAAAGCGTGGTAGAATAGGAGCAAAGCTGATATATGATCAACAGGAAAGGGGAAAATCAAGATGGAAACGGTCTATATCGCAGGCGGATGCCTTTGGGGCGTACAGCATTTTTTTGACACAGTGCCTGGTGTACAGATGACTGAAGCCGGCAGAGCCAACGGAACAACGAGTTCTCTGGATGGCCCATACGATGGATATGCAGAATGCGTAAAAGTGGTCTATGATGAGAAAAACACAAACATTTCAGAACTGATGGCACACCTGTTTGAGATCATCGACCCCTACAGCCTGAACAAACAGGGCGTGGACGTTGGAAAAAAGTACCGGACAGGGCTGTACAGTACAGATCCCAGACATCTGGAAGAAGCAAGAGCTTTTATAAACGGCCGGGAGGACCGGGACAAGATCATGCTGGAAGTGCTGCCGCTGACAAATTATGTCCGGAGCGCTGAGGAGCATCAGCACCATCTGGAACGGCACCCTGAAGACTGCAGTTACTGCCATATCCCGGATGCTGTCCTGAACAGATACAGAAATCAGTAAATATGCGATCCTACCATTGCAGTAACACCAATGGAAAGTATCAGGAGCAGGAGAGTGCTCCGCTGGTGCGGGAATTTCTGGCGGATACCGGCATGACGGCGGCGCAGATCGACCGGGTGGCCTATCTGGTGGGGCACCACTGATGGTTCTGGATGTGGCGCTTGGCTGAGAGAGCGAAGCGGCTTCTCAATGGTAAAATAACGGAAAACACCCCTGTGAGCTTTTTTAAACTCACAGGGGTGTTTTTAGGCGTTGGGGTCGGTCAGCACAAAGGTCAGCTCGGCGGTGGCGGCGCACTTGCCGTCCACCCACGCCGAGGCTTTGCCCACGCCCACCGGGCCGTGCTGCTCTACCAGTTCACAGTGCAGGGTGAGCACATCGCCGGGGGTGACCTGTTTGCGGAAGCGGGCATTCTTGATGCCGCCGAAGAGGGCCAGTTTGCCCTTGTTCTCCGGCAGGCTGAGCGCCGCAACGGCACCGGTCTGGGCCAGTGCTTCCAGAATGAGCACTCCCGGCATCACCGGCTGGCCGGGAAAATGTCCGCAGAAAAATTCCTCGTTGCGGCTCACGCACTTGCGGCCGATGGCCCACTGGCCCGGCTCATAGTCCAGAATGCGGTCCACAAGGGCAAAGGGATAGCGGTGCGGCAGAAGCGCCGCGATCTCCTCACTGTTCAGGGCGTTTGCGTCTGCACGCACGGTGCGGGGTTCTGCCATGGGTCAGCCCTCCCATCTGCGCAGGGCGATGCAGGCGTTGTGCCCGCCAAAGCCCAGACTGTTGCTCAGTGCGTAGGTCATGGCCTGCGCACGGCCAGTGTTCGGCACATAGTCCAGATCACATTCGGGATCGGGCTGCTCATAGTGGATGGTGGGCGGCGCAAACTGGTCATGCAGGGCCAGCGCTGTAAATACGGCTTCAATGCCGCCCGCACCGCCCAGCAGATGGCCGGTCATGCTCTTGGTGCTCACCACAGTCAGCTGCTTTGCGTGTTCGCCGAACACCGCATGGATGGCGGCGGTCTCGCAGGCATCGTTCATGTGGGTGCCGGTGCCGTGGGCGTTGATGTGGTCCACCTGCTCCGGTGCGATGCCTGCATCCGCCAGCGTCAGCGCCATGCAGTCGATGGCACCTGCGCCGCCGGGGGCAGGTGCGGTGAAGTGGTAGGCATCGCAGTTGGCACCGTAGCCCACCACCTCGGCGTAGATGTGCGCACCGCGGGCACGGGCATGTTCCAGCTCTTCCAGCACCAGCACACCGCTGCCTTCGCCCATCACGAAGCCGCCGCGCCGCGCGTCAAAGGGCAGGCTGGCTGCATCCGGATCGGTCGCGGTGGAAAGCGCTTTCATGCTGGTAAAGCCGCCGATGCCCAGAGGGCTGATGCAGCTCTCTGCACCGCCGCAGACCATGGCGGTCTCGTAGCCGTCACGGATGCGGTGGAAGGCATCGCCTACGGCATTGGTGCCGCCGGCGCAGGCCGTCACCGGGCAGGTGCACATGCCCTTCAGACCAAAGCGGATGGCCACCTGTGCCGCTGCCATGTTGGCAATGGACATGGGCACGAAATAGGGGCTTACCTTTTCCATGCCCTTCTCTTCACCACGGGTGTGCTGCTCCTCAATGGTGGGCAGACCGCCGATGCCGCTGGAAAGGATGACACCGATCTGTTTGGCTTCCGCTTCGGTGTCCAGACCGCTGTCTGCAACTGCTTCAGCGGCGGCAGCAAGGGCCAGAACGGTAAAGCGGGCCATCTTGCGGGCTTCCTTTTTGTCCACGATGGTTTCCGGGTCAAAGCCCTTCACCTCGCCTGCCAGCTTACATTTAAAATCGGTGGTATCGAACTGGGTAATGGGGCCGATGCCGCATTTGCCTGCTTTGGCAGCGGCCCAGCTGTCGGCGGTGTTGTTGCCCAGCGGGTTCACGGTGCCAAGGCCGGTGATCACGACTCTGCGTTTTTCCATGAGAGTTTTCTCCTTTTACATTGCCATGCCGCCGTCTGCACAGAGCACCTGCCCGGTGAGATAGCTGCTTTGTTCTGCGGCAAAAAATGCCACTGCATTTGCCACATCCTCCGGCTTTCCTGCGCGGCCTGCGGGGATGCCCTTTGCCATTTCGGCACGGACGGCTTCCGGCAGGGCGGCGGTCATGTCGGTCTCGATAAAGCCCGGCGCGACCGCATTCACGGTCACATTGCGGCTTGCCAGCTCGCGGGCAAGGCTTTTGGTCAGGCCGATCAGGCCCGCCTTGCTGGCGGCGTAATTGGTCTGGCCGGCGTTGCCCCGCAGGGCCACCACACTGGAAAGGTTCACGATGCGGCCCCAGCGCTGGCGCACCATGCGGCGGGCGGCCTCCTTGCAGCAGAGGAACGCACCCTTGAGGTTTGCGTTCAGCACTGCATCGAAGTCCTCTTCGCTCATGCGCAGGATCAGATTATCGCGGGTAATGCCCGCGTTGTTCACAAGGATATCCACCCGGCCAAAGGCGTTCACCGCCTGTTCAAAGAGCGTTTTGCAGCCCTCGGCAGTGGAAACATCGGCCTGCACAGCCACGGCATTTGCATTTTCGGCCTTGCACAGAGCCACCGTCTCGGCAGCTGCAGCTTCGCCGTGGCAGTAATTCACCACGACATTGCAGCCCTGCTTTGCCAGCTGGATGCACACAGCCCGGCCAATGCCCCGGCTTCCGCCAGTAACAACGGCGGTGCGGATGATCGTTTCTTCGCTCATAGCTCTTCCTTCCATGCTGTCAGTGCGGCGCTCAGCTGCTCCGGGGTCTCCACCGAAGCGCAGACCACGCCGGGCAGGGTCTTTTTCACAAAGCCAGCCAGAGCACTGCCCGGGCCGACTTCCAGAATATGGTCTACGCCCAGCTCACCGAGGCGGTGGAGCGTATCTTCCATGTAAACGCTGCTCTGCACCTGCTTCACCAGCAGCGCCGGGATGCTGTCGGCGTCAGCCTTTTCACGGCCAAGGCAGTTGAACAGCACCGGCACCTGCATCTCGCCAAAGGGCTCAGACGCAAAACGCTTTGCCAGTGCATCTCCGGCGGGGGCCATGAGGCGGGTGTGGAACGGGCCGCTCACCTTGAGCGGGATGCAGCGGCGGGCACCGGCTTCTTTGGCCAGTGCGGCGGCTTTGTCCACAGCGGCTTTCTCGCCGCCGATGACCAGCTGACCCGGGCAGTTGTAGTTGCAGATCTGCACACAGCCGAGCTGTGCAGCCTGCTCACAGCAGGCTGCAAGTGCCTGCCGGTCAAGGTTCAGCACGGCGGTCATGCCGCAGTCAATGCCCTTTGCGGCTTCGGCCATGGCTTTGCCGCGGTAAGCGGCCAGCTCGATGGCCTGCTTTGCGGTGAACACCCCGGCAGCTTCCAGCGCGGAGTATTCGCCCAGCGAAAGCCCGGCCACATAAGCGGGCTTTACGCCCTGCTGTGCCAGCACTGCGGTCACGCCGCAGGCAAAGGCCACCATGCAGGGCTGGGTGTATTCGGTCTGATTCAAAAGGCCGTCCGGGTCCTCAAAGCAGACGCGGTGCAGGTCGAAGTCCAGCTCTGCACTGTCAAATGCCGCCCGGAACGCGGGAGAGCCTTCGTAAAATTCTTTGCCCATGCCAGGGTGCTGTGCCCCCTGACCGGCATATAAAACGGCAAGCTTCATTGATTTTGCCTCCATTCGGTCACAAGTTCATCCATCAGCTCCTGTACCGTGCGCATCCGGTCCAGCCTGCCCACGTTGGCCCCGCAGAAGAACAGGCCCTCCTCCACATTGCCCTTTACGGCTTCGATGAGCGCGTGGGTGATGCAGTAGGGCACCTTGGCGGGGTCGCAGGTCTTCAGGCAGCGGGCACAGTGCCGGGGAGGAAAGCGGGTTCCCTCTGCCAGCGCCTGCACCAGCGGGGTGTTCAGTGCACGGCCCGGCATTCCCACCGGGCTGTGGATGATCCGTACATCCTCGGGCCGGGCGTTCAGCAGAACGTCCTTGTAGCCCTGGGATGCGTCGCACTCGTAGGTGGTGATAAAGCGGGTGGCAAGCTGTACGCCTGCAGCGCCCATTGCGGTAAAGTGGGCCATATCGGCACCGGTATACACGCCGCCTGCCACAAACACGGGGATGCTGTGGCCAAACTGTGCTTCAAAGGGCTTTACCTCGGCCAGCACCTCGGGCAGAATGTCATCGAGGGTCTGGCATTTGCCTGCCAGCAGGTCATCTTCGGCAAAGCCGAGGTGTCCGCCTGCCTTGCAGCCTTCGATCACCACAAAATCAGCGGTGCGGCCAAACTCTTTGGCCCAGCGGCGCAGGATGAGCTTTGCGGCTCTTCCGCTGGAAACGATGGGCGCGATGGCAACATCCGTTGTGCCCACGATGCCGGGCAGCTCCAACGGCAGGCCCGCGCCGGACACCACCGCGTCCACGCCCGCTTCCACAGCGGTGCGGATCGCGGCCGCATAATCCTGCGTTGCCACCATGGCGTTGATGGCTACCATGCCCGCGCCCTTTGCGATCTCCTTTGCCTTCCGAATCTCGGCGGTCAGTGCACGGTGGTTGGCACTTGCCGGGTCGCGGGCAAAGTCCGGCTCCCGGTAGCCTGCATCGGCGGTGGAGATGCACCCCATGCCGCCGCAGGCTGCAACGGCACCGGCCAGCCCGCCAAGGGAAACGCCCACACCCATGCCGCCCTGTAGGATGGGCACAGACAGGGTCTTTCTGCCGAGGGTCAGCATTCGGTGTTCAGCGCGGCAATGCGCTGCCTCCCGCCGTTCCACAGGTCTGCAAGAATATCCGCCACCGGGCGCACCTCGTGCAGCATGCCTGCCACCTGACCGGCCATCAGGCTTCCGGTGGTGGTGTCGCCCTCAAACACGGCGCGGCGCAGGCTGCCAAGGGTGTACTTTTCCAGATCCATCTTGTCGGCACCGGCGTTTTCCTGCCGGACATATTCGCGGCTCATGCGGTTTTTCAGCACTCGCACCGGCGCACCCACGCTTCGGCCGGTCACGATGGTATCGCTGTCCTTGGCCTTGAGCAGGGCGGCTTTGTAGTTTTCATGGATGGGGCACTCCTCGCTCACCAGCAGGCAGGTGCCTACCTGCACGCCGCAGGCACCCAGAGCCAGAGCTGCTGCCAGCTGGCGGCCATCGGCGATGCCGCCAGCTGCAATGACGGGTACATTTACGGCATCCACCACCTGCGGCACCAGCGCCATGGTAGCCATTTCGCCCACATGGCCGCCGCTCTCGGTGCCCTCAGCAATGACAGCATCGATGCCCAGCGGCTCCAGATGCTTTGCCAGCACGGCGGCGGCGACAACCGGGATCACCTTGATGCCTGCCGCTTTCCACGCGGGGATATATTTGCCCGGGTTGCCTGCACCGGTGGTCACAACGGGCACGCCCTCTTCCACCACGATCTTGGCAAACTCATCTGCCTGCGGATGCATGAGCATGATGTTCACGCCAAAAGGCTTGTCGGTCAGCTCTTTGCAGCGGCGGATGTTCTGGCGCAGGGTGTCGGCATTCATGCCGCCCGCACCAATGATGCCCAGCGCACCCGCGTTGGAGCAGGCGGCGGCAAACTCGCCGGTGGCAATGTTGGCCATGCCGCCCTGAATGATGGGGTATTTTGTGCCTAGAATTTCGTTTAAAAGTTTCATAGTTTTATCCTATCGGTAAGCGTCCTCGCCCTCTCAGTCTCGCTCTGCTCGACAGATTCCCCCTTTTGTCGCTTCGCGACATCTTCCCCCGGCGCGGGGGAAGTCTTTCCTCAAAGGAAGAGCCCTTGGCAGTACGGTAAACTTTTCGGTTTTGCCAAAGGCTCCCACTTTGGGGGAGCTGTCACCGAAGGTGACTGAGAGGGCGAGCCCGTTTGCCGAACATGATTTTTACTCTTTGTATTGAAAAATTGTGCCGCCCCATGTCAGGCCGCCGCCAAAGCCGATGCAGGCCAGAAGCTGGCCCGGCTGCAGCTGCCCGTTCTCGGCAAGCTCGTTCAGGGCGACCGGGATGCTGGCGGCGCTGGTGTTGCCGTGGCGGTCCATGTTCTTGTAGAACTTTGCCGGGTCGGCCTTCAGCGCCCGCACGCAGTGGTCGATGATGCGGCTGTTGGCCTGATGGCAGACCACCCACTCAAGATCATCGAGGGTCAGCTGTGTTTCATCCAGCACAGTGTGCAGGCACTTGGGCAGGGCATCCACTGCAAAGCGGAACACCGCTTTGCCATCCATCGTGATGGGCGCAGAACCTGTGCGGTTCGGCCCGCCCGCATGGAGAACATCGCTGCCGCGCGCGCCCAGCGTCAGAGCAAAGGGAGTGTCCGACAGCTGAAAAATGGCAGCACCGGCTCCATCCCCAAACAGTACACAGGTGGAGCGGTCGGCGGGGTCCATCAGGCGGGAAAGGGCTTCGCACCCAATGACGAGGGCATACTGTCCACCCAAAGTTGTCAGCAGTCCCCGCGCCACGGCTATGCCGTAGAGGAAGCCGGAACAGGCCGCGTTGACATCCAGCGCAGGCCGCTCCTCGGGAAGGCCCAGCGCCGCCTGCACCTGACAGGCTACACTGGGGGTCGCGTCTGGGGCGGACAGGGTGGCACAGATGCAGCACCCGATCTGCGCAGGGGCAAGGCCGCTGCGGGCCAAAGCCTGCTTTGCGGCGGAAATGGCCAGCGTGGCGGCAGATTCATCCTCCGTGCACCAGTGCCGGGTGCGGATGCCGGTGCGGCTGGTGATCCACTCGTCGCTGGTATCCACCATGCGGCTCAGATCTTCGTTGGTGACCGTTCGGCCGGGGATGGCCCCGCCGGTGGCGATCAGCTGTAAACCACTCATGCGTTCCTCGTTTCTCCGATCTGGCGGTATTTTTTATAGCGCTGGTCGGCCAGCTGGCGGCCGCTCATGCGGCACAGCTCTTTCAGGTGCACCCGCAAAGCAACATCCAACTGTTCAAACAAGGCTGCATGGCTGCGCTGTGCGCCGCCCAACGGTTCCGGGATCACCTGCTCCACGATGCCATCGCTGTACAGATCCTGCGCGGTCAGCTTCATCATCTCGCAGGCTTCGCCGCTGCGGGAAGCATCCTTCCACAGAATGCTGGCAAAGCCCTCGGGGCTGAGCACCGAGTAAACGGCATTTTCCAGCATGAGGATGTGGTTTGCCACACCCAGTGCCAGCGCACCGCCGGAAGAGCCTTCGCCGGTGACAACGGCAATGACCGGCACGGTCAGTCCGCTCATTTCCATCAGGTTGCGTGCAATTGCTTCGCCCTGACCGCGCTCCTCGGCATCCTTGCCGGGGTAAGCGCCCGGCGTGTCAATGAAGGTGATGATGGGCCGGCCAAACTTTTCGGCCTGCTTCATCAGGCGCAGGGCCTTGCGGTAGCCCTCCGGCCCCGGCATACCAAAGTTACAGGCCAGATTTTCTTCCAGTGTACTGCCCTTGCGGTGGCCGATGACCGTCACCGGCAATCCGTGAAAACGGGCGATGCCGCCCAGAATGGCAGGGTCTTCCTTGCACTGACGGTCGCCGCGCTGCTCAAAGAAGTCGGTGAACAGGGCAGAAACAGTCTCATCAATGTGGGGGCGCTCCGGGTGCCGGGCTAGAAATACCCGATCCTCGGCGGTCAGCGGGCCGCAGGTGCGCAGGATCTCGTCCTCTTCCACAGCCAGCTCTGCCAGCTCGGAGGCATGGGCCGTGATGGCATCCATCTCGTTGCCGCTGCCTTTCAGCGCGGCGATCTGGGCATCCAGCGGAGCCAGCTGCTCTAAAATTTCCTTGATCATTCGTGTTTTCCTCCTGCATGGAGCTGCAAGACCTGGATCAGGGTATCCCGCAGCTGGCTGCGGGGCACCACCTGATCCACAAAGCCGTGCTCCATCTGGAACTCGCTGCGCTGGAATCCGGCAGGCAGCTTTTCGCCAATGGTCTGCTCAATGACCCGCGGACCTGCAAAGCCGATCAGCGCGCCAGGCTCTGCCAGCATGATGTCACCAAGGCTTGCAAAGCTGGCCGTCACACCGCCGGTGGTGGGGTGGGTGAGCACACTGATGTACAACCCGCCCTTTGCCGAAAAGCGCTGGATGGCGGCACTGGTCTTTGCCATCTGCATCAGGCTGAAAATGCCCTCCTGCATCCGCGCGCCGCCGCTGGCCGAAAAAATAACCAGCGGCAGGTGCTTTGCGGCGGCGTACTCGATGGCGCGGGTGATCTTGTCGCCCACGGCAGCGCTCATGCTGCCCATGAAAAAGCGGCTGTCCAGCACGGCAGCCACGCAGGCCACCCCGCCGATGCGGCCGGTGGCCGTTACAGCGGCTTCGCGCAGGCCGGTCTTGTTCTGGGCGGCGGCAAGCTTTTCAGGGTAGCCCGGAAAATGCAGCACATCCTGCGGAGCAAGGTCGGCATCCAGTTCCCGGAAGCTGCCGTGGTCCAGCACCAGACTGAGCCGGTAGTACCCGCCAAGGGGCATGTGGTAGCCGCAGTTTGGGCAGACGTAAAGGCTTCTTGCCCACAGGGTGCGTGCGGCGCGGCGGCCGCACTGCTTGCACTCCACAAACTGCTGCTCGTGCCAGACGGCACCGGCATCCCGCTTGGCCTTCAGCTGGAAGGTGCGCTCCCGCATTCGGCCGGGGAAAAGATCTCGGATATCGTTCATTGCTTTTTGCCTCAGATATGTGCAGTGATGTAGTTGTAGATATCGCCCACGGTCTTGAGCTTTGCCAGCTCTTCGTCCGGGATGGACACGCCGCAGGCATCTTCCAGAGCCATGTTCAGCTCCACGGCATCCAGACTGTCGGCCTCCAGATCCTCGGTCAGGCTGGCCTCCATGGTCACCTTGTCCTCGTCGCAGTTCAGGGTATCAACAACGATCTTCTTCATTTCTTCAAACGTCATGGTAGTTAGTCTCCTTTGATTTGTTTTGAATATCTAAATTTTTTGAAGTTTCTTGCGAACACGACCATTATAGCCGAATCGTTGGATAAGTCAAGAATAATAGTTAAAATATTTTATCTTTTACAATTCTGACACAGTTTTCTTCCTTTTATATATTGTCCTCTTTTACGCCGGTGTGCAGTGTGGTATACTGGACCCAGCAGTCTGAGAACAGTGTTTCCCTGTGAGGGAAAGGAGCCTTCCGATGATTACGATTTCAGAGCGCAGAGAGCATGAATCTGCAAAAAGTTTTGTTCTGCGGGTATTGATCGATAATATTATCAATACCCGTCTGGAGCCGGGTGAAAAACTGAACGAGCCGGAATTGTGCGAACAGCTGGGGGTGAGCCGCACCCCCTTCCGGGAAGCAGAGCTGGAGCTGGCGCAGCGGCGGCTCATTGAGATCCGGCCCAAGATCGGCACCTATGTTTCTCTCATCGATGCAGAGCTGGTGGAAGAAGTGCGCCATCTGCGCGCTGTGCTGGAAGCAGAGATCGCCCGCATGGCGTGCGAAAAGCTGACCCCGGCGGATATCGACCAGCTGTGGGAGAACGTGGCGCTCTGGCGCATGTACATTGAGCGTGCACAGGAAGAAAAGATCTTTGAGCTGGACAAGGGGTTCCACCGGCTGCTTTATGTGCAGTGCGGCTGCCCGTACTGGTACGATCTGGTGGAAAATCTGGCTCCGCATTTTGACCGCACCACCATCCTCAGCTTCCGCTGCAGGCCCGCAAAAACGATCTACGAAGATCACGTCAGCCTGCTGAAAGCCATTGAACAGAAGGATGCGGCGGCAGCACACCGCATTGCCGGGCAGCATATGCAGCGCTACACGGAGAACCTTTCTGCGATCCGGGAAGCATTCCCACACTATTTCAAAGCCTGAAACAACCGTATCACGTTCAGAAATGCCGTATCTATGCCAAAAGATGCGGCATTTTTTTGTGCAGTTTTTTGCCGGAAACGGCTTGACAGAGATTATGAAATGTTATATATTTTAGTCAATGAAATATATAACACAAAAGCCGGATCTCCAAATCAGGAAGAAAGGTGGATACCATGAAAAAACAATACGATGTGGTCATCATCGGTGCGGGTGTCGTGGGCAGCGCCATTGCACGCGAACTTTCGCGCTACAAATTGAGCATTGCAGTGCTGGAAAAAAATCTGGATGTCTGCAACGAGACCAGTGGCCGCAACTCTGCGGTGGTGCACGGCGGCTTTGCCAACCCCATTGGCAGCCTGAAAGCGAAGTGCTGCGTAGAAGGCAACAAGATCATGGATCAGCTGGCCGAAGAGCTGAACTTCCCGTTCAAGCGTTGCGGCAAGGTGCTGGTGGGCAACACCCCCGAGGACATGGAGCAGCTGGAGCGCACCATGAAGCAGGGCGCTGTCAACGGCTGCACCGGCCTTGAGATGATCGATGAAGCAAAGCTGCACGAGCTGGTGCCAGCCGTGGTGGGCAAGTTTGCCATGTGGTCCAAAAACAGCGGCATCATGGACCCGTTCCTGTACACGGTGGCACTGGCCGAGAACGCACACGCCAACGGCGTGGACTTCTTCTTTGACCACAAGGTAGAGGCTATCACCCGGGAAAATGAGCGGTACTACCTGCATACTGCCCATGGCGATTTCTGCACCCGCTGGGTGGTCAACGCCGCTGGTCTGGGCGCAAAGCAGATCTCCGACCTGCTGGGCCTGACCGACTACCGTGTCATCGGCTCCCGCAGCAACTACATCATCCTGCACAAGCGCATGGGCAAGCTGCTGCCCATGCCGGTGTACCCGGTGCCCAGCAACACCTACATGGGCATCCACATCACCCCCACCGTGGACGGCAACGTGACTGTTGGCCCGGACGCGGAGAACACCGATGTGCTGGACGACTACAGCGTGCCGCAGGCCAACATGGACAGTCTGGCCGTGGAGGGCGCAAAGCTGTGGCCCCACATCTTTAAAAAGGATCAGATCCGCACCTTCGCCGGCATCCAGCCCAAGTGGGTGGATGAAAACGGTGCCATTCAGGACTGGAAGGTGGAGATCCGGGACGACGTAGCACCCAATGCCGTCAACCTCGTGGGCATTGAATCCCCGGGCCTGACCGGCAGCGTGCCGCTGGCCCGCTACGTCATCGGTCTGATGCAGGAGCGCGAAAAGTTTGAGGAAAACCCAGACTTTGACCCGCACCACAAGGGCATCGTCAAGTTTGCCGAGTGCACGCCGGAACAGCAGGCAGAGCTCATCGCGCAGGACCCCGATTACGGCGAGATGATCTGCAGCTGTGAGGAAGTGACCAAGGCCGAGATCCTGCAGGCTATCCACAACCCGCTGGGCGTTTCCACCATGACCGGCATCAAGTACCGCACCCGCGCCATGATGGGCGGCTGTCAGGGCGGCTTCTGCCAGATGAAGATCGAACACTTCATTGAGCAGGAGCTGGGCACCGAGCCGGAGAATGTGCGTTACAGCCGTCAGGGGTCATGGGTACTCACCGGCAATATGCGGAAGGAGGAGAACTGAGCGATGGAACAGAAAGACGTTGTGATTATCGGCGGCGGCCCTGCAGGTCTTGCCGCAGCGGTGGAGCTGCACAAGCAGGGCATCCGCAACATGATCATTCTGGAGCGCGAGGCGATGCTGGGCGGCATCCTGCGCCAGTGCATCCATGACGGTTTCGGTCTGGGCCGCTTCGGCGAGAGCCTGTCCGGCCCGGAATATGCACAGGCGTTCATTGATGAAGTGAACAAGCGCGAGATCCCTTACGAGACCAGCGCCACGGTGCTGAGCCTGACGGAGGACCGTGTTGTCACCGCCTCCACCCGCAGCGGCCTGCGCCAGTATCAGGCAAAGGCTGTGGTGCTCGCCATGGGCTGCAAGGAGCGCAGCCGCGGCGCACTGGGCATTCCCGGCGAGCGTCCGGCGGGCGTGTTCACCGCAGGCACTGCGCAGGCTTACATGAACCTCTACAACCGGATGCCCGGCAAGGAGGTCATCATCCTCGGTTCCGGCGATATCGGCATGATCATGGCACGCCGCATGACGCTGGAAGGCGCTCATGTGCAGGCAGTGTTCGAGCTGATGCCTTACCCCTCCGGCCTGCCGCGCAACATCGTGCAGTGTCTGGATGACTACAATATCCCGCTCTATCTCAGCCACACCGTCACCGAAATCCATGGCCGTGACCGTCTGACCGGCGTGACCATCTCCGAGGTGGACGCGAACCGTCGGCCCATCCCCGGCACCGAGAAGGAGTACAAGTGTGATACGCTGATCCTCTCCGTGGGCCTGATCCCGGAGAACAAGCTGCTGGAGGATGCCGGCATCGCCATTGACCCCCACACCAACGGCGCTGTGGTGGACGAGAACCTGCAGACCAACGTGCCCGGCGTGTTCTCTGCCGGCAATGTGCTGCATGTGCATGATCTGGTGGACTTTGTTTCTATGGAGTCCGAGGCACTGGCACGCCACGCTGCCGCCTACGTTGAGGGCAAGGGCATCGACCCCTGCACGCTGGACGTGAAGTGCGGCGAGGGCGTGGGCCACACCATTCCGCAGAAGGTCAGCGGCAAGAACGACTTTAGCCTGTCGCTGCGCGTGCGGAACCACTACCGTGACTGCCGCATCGTGGTGCGCCAGAACGGTGTGGAAGTTGCTGCCAAGAAGATGAAGAAAGCCATTCCTGCGGAGATGATCCAGTTCAAGGTCTCTGCTGCCAAGCTGCAGGAAACGGGCGCACTGGAGGTGTCGGTGGAATGAAAAAGCAATTTACCTGTATCGTCTGCCCCAACGGCTGCGAGATCGAAGCCGAAGTTGAAAATGGTCAGGTGATCTCGGTCACCGGTCACACCTGCCCCCGCGGCGAACAGTATGTCCGTCAGGAGCTGACTGCGCCCCGCCGCACCATCGCCAGCTCAGTGCTGGTTAAGGGCGGCGAGCTGCCTGTTACCAGCGTGCGCCTGACCAAGGCCGTCCCCAAGGATATGATCTTCCCGGTGATGGACGAGATCCGCAAGGTGGTGCTGACCGCCCCCGTCAAGGCAGGCACCATTGTGCTGCACAACGTCTGCGGGCTGGACAGTGACGTGATGGTCACCAAGAATGTGGATGCCTGCTGACCGGCTGAAATAAAGAAATACGGAAAAACAGTCCTGATCGTCTGCCTGCTTTTACAGCGGACACGGTCAGGGCTGTTTTGATGCTATAAACCTGTTGACATGATGTGGAAATGGGCTTATATCGGCCTCAACGTGGGAAAGGACTGCGGCAAACGCCAAAAGCGGGCAATGCCGCAGCACATGGCTGGTCTGTACAGGCGCGGCCCATGCACTGGGTGTGGAGCCTGCCAGCATTGCAAAAATACGGGCACAAAAAGAACTGTTTGCATTTTGGAAACGAGATGCTATACTATTGATTGTACATACAACGATGTAGATATAACTTCCTGCAATGAAGCCCGGAGGAGTCTATGGATATTACGGAACGAAAAATCACAAAGATCGCACGCGAAGCGGAAAAACTGGTCCTGCTCACGATGCGGGAGGAAGGGGTCGGCACAGCAGAGATCGACCTGATCCATGCGGTGCGGCATCACCCCGGCTGCACGCAGGCGCAGCTGGCGGAACTGCTGCACGCAGATAAGGCTGCCATTGCGCGGCGGACAAAAAATCTGGAAGCAAAGGGTCTTCTGATCCGCAGAGATGCCCCCAGCGACCGGCGCAGCCAGCTGCTGTACCCCACCAAAAAGGCGGAAAGCCTGAGATCCTCCAAGGCAGAGATCGAAGCGGCCTTTTACGAATACCTGACCAATGTGCTCACCGCCGAGGAAGCCGCTGCCTTTGCCGCTGCGCTGAACAAGCTGTACACAGCATCCAAGACCGAGAGCCGCGCGGGCTTCCCGCATTTCCGGAAAGCTGCAGGAGGTGAGGCTGCTCATGAAAAAGGATAAAACGTTCCGCCCGGACAGGGTGCTCTCCTATTTCAAAGCAGAGTGGCTCCCGCTGGCCTTTGTCACGCTGTCGGGCCTTGTGTATAACATCGGCCTGCTGGCAACGCCTTGGTTCGAGGGCCGGCTGGCCCAGTGCCTTGCCGACATTCTGGGCGGCAGCGAGACGGCGGCAAAAATGGCCATGCTGGTGCTGGCCTATATCGTGGTCACGCTGGCGGTGCAGGCGGCGCGCTTTATCAAGCGCTTTTATGTCCGCCGCTTTGCCAACAACATCAACCGCCGGATGAAGGGCATCCTGTATGCCAATCTGGTGCGGCAGAGCCGGGCGGCGCTGGAAAAAGAAGGCGCCGGTGAACTGATGACCAAGGCCATCTCGGATGTGGACGACTGCGTAGAGGGGATGCGCAAGTTCACCACCGAGATCTTTGATACCGGCGTGGCGCTGGTGGGCTATGCTGTGATGCTGCTGGTGTACGACTGGCGGCTGGCGCTGCTCAGCCTGCTGTTCACGCCGTTTTCCTACATGTGCGCGGCATGGATGAAAAAGCCGGTGCAGCGCGCCGGTGCGGCGTACAAAAAGGCGGCAAGTGCGCTGAGCGCTGCCACCCTCGACCGCGCCCGGAATGCTGTGACCTACCGCATTTACGGCTGTGAGGATGCCCGCGTAGAAAAGTACGAGGAAGCCCTGAACACCTACGAAAAAACAGCCGTGCGCAACAATGTGTGGCAGTCCGCTCTGCCGCCGCTGTATCTGGCAGCGTCTGAGGCAGGCGTGCTGTTCATTTTGTGGTTCGGCGCTAAAAATGTGCTCGGCTCCGGCTGGAGCACATGGGACATTGCGGCGTTCACCACCTTCCTTTCCTGCTTCACGAAACTGGTGGTCAAATCCTCCAAGGTGGCAAAGCTGTTCAACTCGGTGCAGAAAGCCGAGGTCTCGTGGAAGCGCATCAAGCCGCTGATGAAGCAGCCGGAACAGCTGGAGGCATTGAATATCCCGGCGGCGCAGGACGTGACGTTGGAAAACCTCTCCTTTTCCTATGGAGAAGGACCCATCTTTTCCGGCCTGAGCCTGACGGCGCACCCCGGCGATATCATTGGCATCACCGGCCCGGTGGCCTGCGGCAAATCCACCTTCGGCAGGGTGTTCCTGTGCGAAGCACCCTACGGCGGCTCGGCAAAATTTGGCAAAACGGAATTTGCTGCCCTGACCCCGCGGCAGATCTCCGCCACCGTTGGTTACTTGGGCCATGATCCGGAGCTGAGCGCCGATACGGTGCAGAACAATGTTCTCTGCGGCAGTGAACAGGATGCTATGCCGTGGCTTGTTGCCGCCGCGTTGGATGGCGAAGTGCTGGCCATGGAAAACGGTGTGGATACCGTCATCGGCCCCAGCGGCACCCGCCTTTCCGGCGGTCAGGCCCAGCGCTTGGCACTGGCAAGAACGCTGGCCCACCCGCGCCCGGTGCTGATCCTGGACGACCCGTTCTCTGCGCTGGACCGCCATACCGAGGATACCGTGTTTGCCGATTTGCAGAGCGATGCAAAGGATAAGGTGGTCTTCCTCATCTCGCACCGGCTGTACCACTTCCCGCAGATGCAGAAAGTGATCTTTATGGACGGCGGTAAAACCACCGTTGGTACCCATACCCAGCTGATGGAAACGGTTCCGCTGTACCGCCAGCTGTACGAGAGCCAGACGGTTCAGAAAGAAGGCGATCTGGATGAAGAGTAAAAAGGATAACGGCGTATTTGAAACCATCCGCATGGCCGCCATGTCGCATCATCTGCTCACGGCGGGCACCATCCTGTGTGTGGCGGCATCGGTGGTGGCATCACTGTTGCCGCCGCTGCTGCTGGCCGGTATCATTGACCGGCTCACCGCAGGCATCCCGCTCACCATTGCAGCAGTGCTGCTTTACTTTGGCAGTCTGGCGCTGGAAGGGGGGCTTTCCTCCGCGCAGGAAAGCCTGCTGGTGCTCTTTGGCCAGAAAATGACCCACGCGCTGCGGTCGGAAATGTCCCGGAAGCTTACCCGGCTGCCCGCAAGCACGCTGGCAGGCCAGAACCCCGGCGAGGTGGCGGCACGCTTTTCCGGCGATGTGGACACGGTGGAAGCGCTGTTTACCTCCGGCATCATCAGCATGGCGGCAGATGCCTGCCGCATCATTTCCATCATGGCGGTCATCGCGGTAAAAAACACCGGCATTGCGCTGGTGCTGCTGCTGGTGCTGCCGCTGTTTGCGGTGTTCACCCGCCATGTGCAAAAGCGGATGTTGGCCGCACAACTGGATAACCGCCGTGCCGTTGCGGCTGTCTCCGGTCAGGTGCCGGAGACGCTGCACAACATCCGCACCATCCGGGCACTGGGGCTGGAAAGCTATAGGGAACGCCGCTATGACCGCTGCATCGGCGAGAGCTACGCCGCTATGGAGCGCACCAATTTTTACGATGCCATCTATTCGCCGGTGGTGCTGGCGCTGAACGCGGTGGTGGCAGGCATCGTGATGCTGCTTTCCGCTTCCGGCAATGCCATGGTGCTTACATTCTTTGGGATGTCGGTGGGTACCTCGGTGGCGATCATCAACTACATTTCCCGCATTTTTGCTCCCATTGAAAGCCTTGGCATGGAGATCCAGACCATCCAGTCGGCCATGGCGGGCGTCAAGCGCATCGATGCCTTTCTCGCTCAGCCGGAGCGCACGATCCCTGCCGAGCGCCGGACCGCTGCGCGCGGGGATGTGGAGCTTGCGCATGTGACCTTCGGCTATGGCGAAAAGCCCGTCCTGAGTGATTTCTCCATGACGGTAAAGCAGGGCGGGCAGGTCACGCTGGTGGGCCGCACCGGTGCGGGCAAGAGCACGGTGTTCAAGCTTCTGCTGGGCCTGTACCAGCCGCAGGCGGGCACTGTTACCATTGGCGGCGTGGATGTGGCACGCATCACCGACCGCGAGCGCCGCACCTGCATCGGCTGCGTGGAGCAGCATTTCTCCCGTGTGCCGGGCACCGTGCTGGAGCAGATCACGCTGGGCGATCCGCAGATCACTGCAGAGATGGCACGGAATGCGGCAAAGCTTGCGGGCATTGACGAAGCCATTCAGGCCCTGCCGGAAGGCTGCGACACCGTTTGCAGCGATGGCATGTTTTCGCAGGGCGAGTGGCAGCTGCTGTCCATTGCCCGTGCTGCGGCGGCGGACCCGGCTGTGCTTTTGCTGGACGAGGTCACGGCAAATCTGGACGCTGAAACGGAAGCCCGTGTGCTGGAAGCACTGCGCCGCGCCTCTGCAGGCCGCACGGTGCTCTCAGTCTCCCATCGCATTTACGAAAACCTGGGCGGCAGAACGGTGAAGATCGAGCCGCAGAGCATGTGAACCGAAACATTTTTCGCAATGCACGAAAAACGTTTCATCTCTTGACAGAACAGGCGCTGTGCTGTAAAGCAAGGCGCGAAAGCTGGGCAAAGCTCGTCTCGTTCTTTCAGGAGTGGTAAGGAAGATCAAAAATCTGTTTTTTCATGTCAGACATGAAGATACTTCTTGTTCTTTCGCAGAGAAAGGAATATAATGAGAAAGATAAGATCACCAGCATGCACATGATAAAACTTGGAGTGCGCTCAAGGTCAAGAGGAAGATGATTCCTTTCCCGGCAGGACTGTGCTATACTGGCCAAAAGATCTCCGGGTGCAGCGCAAAAGCTGCTGCAGGGAAGCTGAAACTTACAGAAATGAGGAACACACACGGCAATGGCACAGCACGAACGCGGCACGGCATATTATCATCTTCCGGGACTGTTTGAATTTTATGAACTGTACCGTGTGTTTCTGCCGCTGTTCCGTGAACACAGGGAATATTTTTACGACTGGTGCGAGATCGGTTCGGTCTACGGTGCACCGGCCGACTGCATCTGGGGCGGGGGCCGCACTGGCTTTGGCGATGCACAGCCGCACCGGGTGCTTGCACTGATGCAGGAATATGGCATATCGGCCCGGCTCACCTTCAGCAATTCGCTGCTCCGGGAAGAGCACCTTGCAGACCGGAAATGCAATGCCCTCTGTGCGCTGTTTGAAAAAGAAAACCGCGTGCAGAATGGTGTCATCGTCCATTCGGACCTGCTGCTGGACTACCTGAAAAGGCAGTATCCGGGCCTTTATTTCGTGTCCTCCACAACAAAGGTCCTTACAGATTTTCAACAGCTCCGCAGAGAGACGGAACGGGAAGAGTTCCGCTATGTTGTGCCGGATTTCCGCCTGAACAAGTCGTTTGCAGAGCTGGATACCCTGCCGCAGGATCAGAAGGACAAGGTGGAATTTCTGTGCAACGAATGCTGCTGGTACGGCTGCCGGGACAGAAAGCACTGCTACGAGAATGTCAGCCGCAAAAATCTGGGCGAGGACTGCCCGGACCACCGCTGCACAGCGCCGGGCGCACAGCAGGGCTATCGTTTTTCAAAGGCAATGGAAAACCCCGGCTTCATCGGGGCCGGGGATATCCGCAAAGTTTATCTGCCCGCCGGCTTTTCCAACTTCAAGATCGAGGGGCGGGGACTGGGCAGCGCGTTGATACTGGAATTTCTGCTTTACTACATGACAAAGCCTGAGTATCAGCTGCGCGTCCGGGAAGAAATTTATCTGGACAACATGCTGGATCTGTTCTGATGGCCCTGAGCCGCGTTCATATTTGCTTCCGTGATGTATCCTGCCGCCTTCGGGCGGCTTTTGTTTTAGGATGTACGGATTGACACCCTCAAAAGCATCCTGCAGGGAGGTGCGGCCTGCATTGGAAAATGCAGAACAAAGGGGTTTGGGGCAATCCCCCCCAACAAGCTTTTTGCAACGCAAAAGTCGCCGTTGTATATGCGACGGCATTGCGTAAGCTGTGTTCCGTTTACGGCGCGGTCTTTCGTTTTGTTTGCAGATTCAGATGAATCGCAACGATTCTTAACAAGAACCGTATCGTTTTGCCAAGGAAAGTTGGTCGCAAAGAAAAAGACTTTGTGCTATACTGTGTTAAAAATCATTGCAAAGGTGGGAATGTCATGACCCCTGCAAGAAAGCTGTATAGTCTCAGCCGGAAGGCAGAGTTCATCAGCATCTACTGCCCGGTGGTTCAGAGCAGGACCTACATGATCGCTACCGTGTTCTGGAACAAAACGGCATAAGATAACAAGACATCAAGACATCCCCCTGTTTGCCCCGGGCACACTCCCCCTGTGTCCGGGGCTTTATAGAAAGGAGCACCCCCATGAAAGAGATGAACCGACGCGAATTCCTCACCCTTACCGGCGCAGCCGTTGTAGCGCTCTCGCTGGCAGGCTGCGTCGGTGCCCCCAGCGCACCGACGCTCCCCGATGACATCAGAGTCCAGCAGGCACTGGACGCCCTCAATAAGTTCCGCAGGGACAATGGTCTGACGGAGCTGGTCTATGAGAAGGAGCTGGAAGAACTTACCGACCTTCTCATCAGCCCCTTTGTAAAGGAGGGGACGCCGGTCGTTGACAGAACAAAGTTCAGCTCCTATGTAGATGTAAAGAAAGATGAAATCAAACAGGCGCTGTCTAACAAGGGGTATCCCATCTATGAGACCTATTTTACTGCGGGCCTTGGACCGGAAGGAACGGACAAATTGAAGACCTTGAAATACCCCACCGACGAGGTGCAGAAACAGAACTGGCTGACTTATATGTCGGGAGGCATCAACATGGCGGTAAAAAACCTACGCTGCTTTGCCATGTCGGTGCGCAGCATCGGCGGTGAGGATTACTACATCGCACTGGTGGTGGGCGAAAAGTTCCCCCATTGATCTTTGGAAATTTCCCGGCCCCGGGCACTGCCCATCCTCCTGTGTGCCCGGGGCTTTGTAAGTGAAAGGAGACAGCCATGAAACACAAATGTTTTGCTGCTGTGGTTCTGGCTGCGGCGCTGCTGCTGACCGGCTGCGGCGGCGCAGCTGCTCCCGCTGCCCCCGCAGGCTCCGGCGCAGCTTCCCAAAGCGCCGCAGGCACGGCAGTGCAGACAGCGCAAAAGGAGCGCATCACCGACCAGTGGAGCCTTGAAAAGACGGTGCGGGGCGAGATGATCGGCGTGATGAAGCTGAGCATCCATGTGCCGCAGCTTGTGTGCGACAGCCCGGACGCCGCTGCTCTCAACGAGGAACTTGCTGCCATGTATGCGGCAGAATACATGGATTATGAAAGCGATCCGGACGCTGAGGTGCCGCAGGGCGAAGAGTGCTCACAGACCGAGATCAACTGGGACGCCTACTGGTACGGCGACTGCGTCAGTCTGGTGATGCGCAGCCACGATTACGACGACGCCCCGTGGTATTACAGCGGGTGGTGCTTCGATTTTGCCACCGGCAGGCAGATCACCACAGCCGAGATGCTGCAGCACATGGGTCTGGACCCGGACGAAGTACAGGCGCAGGTGCAGCGGCAGGCCATGCAGACCTTTGACCGGGAGATGGCGCAGGGCGCGTATTACGAGGGCCTGCGCAGCGGCGGGAACCTGTCGGAAATGCGGATGGGCACGCTGGAATACAATGAACTGGAAAACCTGTGTCTGCTTTTGCCGGAGCAGGACCGGCTGGTGCTCCGGGGCAAGTACTGCTCCGAGACCGACTGGGGCTGGCAGCAGCTGGATGTGGAGATCCCGCTGACCTCCGCCGCCCCCGCCGATACCCCGGTGCTGACCGATACCTACGACGGTGTGCAGGTGCAGCTGAAGGGAACGCAGAGCACCATCACCCTGAGCCCTGCACCAAAGACCAATCAGTGGGGCGACATTGGCATCCGGGTGGAACAGACGCGCACCTACCCCATCCTTGGCGCTTACAATGAATATGTGGATGTGTGCATCGGGGAGCAGGAGGACGGCTTCTTCCGCCCGGTGGTCTATCTGCTGACCAAAGACGGCGTGGTGGAGTACGTGGACGTGCTGCGCTGCCTCATGTTCGGGGATGCCATGATCTGTCAGGACCCCATCTACTTTGCCAACAACGGTGTGGCGCTGGAACTCTGCGGCAGCGAGGTGAACCTGCGCCGGAAGGACGGCTCTGTGCTGGAGCTGGCTCCCCTGTCGGCAGAGTGGAGCGCGCAGGAGATTCCCTATTCCGTCACCGGCTCCTACAACTACACCTCTGAAACCGGCTGGAACTGGCTGGATCTGGGCAGCGACGGCAGCGTTCAGGTGGGCGTGCAGGACAACAGCCGCATCTATCGGGGCGATGCCGCGTATCTGGGGCGTGGTGCCGGAGGGCGTGGTGCTGGGCATCTCTGCCGATGAGGAGCTCGAATTTGTGGCGGCGTTCAAGACCGACCTGTACTACGAGACCCTGAGCGTTACCATGATCGCCGGGCAAAACCCCTTTGCCGAGGGCGAGACCCAGCTGCAGATGACCCGCAGCTACGGCTGAGAACACAGGAGAAAGACCATGAAACACAAACGCCTTGCCGCTGCGGTGCTGGCGGCGGCTCTCTGGCTGACCGGCTGCGGCGGCGCGGCGGCTCCCGCTGCCCCCGCAGGCTCCGGCGCAGCTTCCCAAAGCGCCGCAGACACGGCGGTGCAGACAGCACAAAAAGACCGCATCACCGAGCAGTTCACACTGGAAAAGACCATCCGGAACGATCGGGGCATCACCTATAGGCTGAACATCCATGTGCCGCAGCTTGTGTGCGACAGCCCGGACGCCGCCTATCTCAACGATGAGCTTGCCGCCATGTATGCGGCAGAATATCGGGATTATGAAAGCTACCCGCAGGCTGAGGTGTCGCAGGACGAATGGTGCCCGCAGATCTACATCGATTGGGACGCCTACTGGTACGGCGACTGCGTAAGCCTTGTGGTGTTCCGCTACGATGGCGGCTCCGACCCGGGGTATTCCCGGGGCTGGTGCTTCGATTTTGCCACCGGCCAGCAGGTCTCCGTGGCCGAAATGCTGCAGCGCATGGGGCTGGACCCGGATGCCGTGCAGCAGCAGATGCTGCGGCAGGCTATGCAGACCTTTGACCGGGACATGGCGCAGGGCGGCTACTACGAGGGCCTGCGCAGCGGCGGCAATCTGGCAAGCATGCGGATGAACACGCTGGAAAACAACCAGCTGGATGACCTGTGCCTGCTGCTGCCGGAACAAAACCGGCTGGTGCTCCGGGGCGGGTGCAGCTCCACCGCCGGGTGTGGCTGGCGGCAGCTGGATGTGGAGATCCCGCTGCAGGCTGCTGACCCGCAGCCGCAGACGGTGTTGACCGATACCTACGGCAGCGCTTCGGTGCAGCTGAAAGGAACACAGGGCACCATCACCCTGCGCCGCACGCCGGAGACCGCCGCATGGGACACGGATTACGGCATCCGGCTGGAACAGGATCGCACCTACCCCATCCTTGGCATCTATAATGAGTATATCGACCTGTGCATCGGAGAACTGGGCGCATCCTTCCACCCGGTGGTCTATCTGCTGACCAAGGACGGCGTGGTGGAGTACGTAGATGTGCTGCACTGCCTCATGTTCGGCAGCGCTCTGGTCTGTCAGGACCCCATCTATATTGCAAATCAGGGCGTGGCGCTGGAGCGCAGCGGCAGAGAGGTGAACCTGCGTCAGGAGGATGGCTCTGTGCTGGAGCTGGCTCCCCTGACGGCAGAGTGGAATATGCAGGAGCTCCCCTCGGAGGCTGTCGGTGCCTTCAACGACATGTCGGACGACCAGTTTGACTGGATGGACGTGGAAAGCAATGGTTCCGTCCAGATGGGCGTGCAGGACAACAACGTTTTCTATCAGGGCTACGCCGACTATCTGGGCGTGGTGCCGGAGGGCATGGTGCTGGGCGTCTCTACCAACGAGACGGCGGACGAGATGCCGGGCATCACCTTTGTGGCGGCGGTGAAGTACGACCTGTACAACGAGACCCTGAGCTTTACCATGATCGACGGGCAGAACCCCTTTGCCGAAGGAAAGACCCAGCTGCAGCTGATTCGCTGCCCGGATTACTGATTCCGGCACGACCATTGAGAACACAGGAGAACCACCATGAAACACAAAGCATTCCGCTGGATACCGGCAGTTTTGCTGGCGGCGCTGCTGGCAGGCTGCGGAGCAAGGGCCGCGGCCTCTGCCCGCCCGGCCAGCAGCCGGGAACTGAAATCGACCCCGCCGGATTCCATGCACGCCACCGCGGCGATCACCGAGCAGTACACCCTTGAAAAGGTGGTGCAGGCAGAGAACGGCAGCACCGTCCGGCTGAACATCCATCTGCCCCGGCTGGAAAGCGACAGCGCCGACGCTGCCCGCATCAATGCCGAGATCGCCCGCTACTACGAATACGATGTGCAGGAGTACGCAGACTGCCCGGAGACAGCCGACCCGGATTCGTGGGACATCTGCATTGAGATGAACTGGAATGCCAGCTGGTACGGCGACTGCGTCAGCCTTGTGGTCAGCAGCTGCTATGGCGGTACGGATGCGCCCTTCCACAATGGCTGGTGCTTCGACTTTGAAAGCGGAAACCAGCTCACCGCCACCCAGCTGCTGCAGCGCATGGGGGCAGACCCTGCCGCGCTGGAAGAAGCACTGTACCGCGACGTGAAGCGCCGGGATGAGCTGGACCGGCAGGCCGCCTGTGAGCGGGGGCTGCTGCCTCCCGGCAGCCTGAAAGAGGGCAACACTGCATGGTGGGCCACGCTGGATGAATTGCCGCTTTCGTTTGACGAAGCGGGGAACGTTTCCTTTGTGGTCAGGCGGTCCAGCGCAGCGCAGGAGCAGTATACAGACGACAAAGTGACCATCCCGCTGGACGCGCAGCCGCTGCCGCAGGATTGGGAGCAGCAGGTGCTGGCGGAGTGGATGGCAGTCACGGCGGTGACGCAGGGTGAAAGCTATGCCCCCGCCGACCGCAACGAAAGCTTTACCCTGCGGCTGGAAAAGGCCGAGATCGCCGGCACGGTGACCGTTTCCTTCATCCGGGAAACATACGTCAGCCCGCAGATCCAGTCCGCTGCCGAGACCCGCACCGGAGAGCTGAATGCCGGCGCTGTGACCGGCTGGGACGGGGAAAAAAGTCAGGGCTGGAACCTGAAATGTCTCAGCGAGGACGGCAGAAGCAACTGGACCATCTCCATGATGGAGGACGGCTCGCTGCAGATGCAGTCCACCGGCCCCAAAAAGGGCAGTGAGGTCTGGTACGTTTTTCAGCGCACCGAGGCGTGGGACGACATCGGTTTCACCGCCATCCCCCGCAGGCTGTGGGGCACTTACCGCGCCGGAGACGAGGCCGCAAAGGGCATCCGCTGGATGACCTTCCTGCCGGACGGCAGCTGCTGCATGAGCGTGGAATGGGACGGGTGGAGCGGCATTCTGACCGGCACCGCCGAGGGAACACAGGGCCGCACCGAGGACGGTACCGAGCTGTACTTCACACTGACCGACCAGAACGGCAGACCCTGCGAGTTCTGGGCCATTTTGCTGAACGATGACGGCAGCCCCAGCGGCTGCAGCCTGAAATACCGCGCCGGAGAAGTACTGTTTGACCGGGACACGCGTCCCGTTTACTGGAAAAACGACTCCCCGGATCTAACCCTTGTACCGTGACCGAAACCGAACGCAATGCGATGACAAAGCGTTGTCGCTTACACAAATAAAACATACAGGAGGAAATTACTATGGGTCTTATCAAAGCAGGTATGGGCGCACTGGGCGGAACCCTTGCAGACCAGTGGAAGGAATTTTTCTACTGCGATTCTCTGGACAAAGATGTGCTGATGGTCAAGGGCCAGAAGCGCACCTCCCGCCGCAGCTCCAACAACGGCGAGGACAATATCATCACCAACGGCAGCGGCATCGCCGTGGCAGACGGACAGTGCATGCTCATCGTGGAGCAGGGCCGCGTGGTGGAGGTGTGCGCCGAACCGGGCGAGTTTACCTTTGACGCATAGAGGGCTGTTGATTTGTTGATGCTTCGCTCCGAACCGTACCATCGACTGTCTTTTGATTTAGATGCGCAAATCATTAGAACACATAAGGCCGATTCTATATGTTTCCGAGTTACTATCAATAAAGCTTTGTGACACTGAAAGGACACGGGTTTTCAATTTTACACCATTGAATTTTAGATTTATGTAATATCCTTCCTTTTTTAAAACACTTCTGCAAACCATTTTATATATCGTATTAGATTTGCACAAAAAACTTATTAAAAAGCTGTTTTTGTCTTCAAGCATTTTACTGTCAATAAAAATATCAGCCTGTATTAACGTCCCTTCAAATTCGATTTCTCCACGATAAGTACAAAATTTTGGAATGTCATTATCTTCCATATGATTTTCCATCTGTTCTATCCGATGATCAATGGTACATATACGCTTCGACTCCCGGCAATACATAGGAAACACCTTGAATGTCTAACATTGACCCTTCCAATGTTGCATAATTGCTGCCAGGCATCATTTGAACATCTACAAGACCGCTAACATAGCCATCAAAACTAATGCCATTAAGCGGACAATAATCACCAGCTGTTGTACTCACACTTCCAGAGAACACCATCGGCCCAGAAATATTAGAAGATATTGACCAAAAAACTTGTCCCGGAATGGTCCAGTAAATTGTTGCGGTTCCTGCATCGCCCCGTACGCTAGTACGTTCGTCAGGATTATAAACTATCAACTTTCCATCATCAATATAAAAATGAATGACACCAATTGTCGAATTAGGATAAGCATCCACAGGATTTTCTGAATGTACCTGGGAAGAGTTTCCGGTCGCCGCTAGTGCTGACGGACAGATAATTACAAACGCCATAACAATTAGTAACGATGCCCAAAGGTGTTTTACCGATTTCATAGTATTCCTCCAAAATGAAATATATGTTGTTTTTATTTATATGAAACCTTTTCTCACAGTATATTCAACCTTACTAGCATCACCCTCCACATTATTTTCACATAACATATCTTACGCGGTTTCAGTCATGATCAAGCGATTCGGGAACATCCGGCTGATATGCAGTGAAGAAGCAGGTGCTATTTACACTTGCTACTGCCATACCCATTGCAACAGCGCAAGTGAGCTTACTCAGCCAATACATTATCTTTTTCATTTTTTCTCCTTCTTTTGATTTTTGAAAACGGTCGCCCAAAAGGAAAACCGAATTCATCTTTGAAATTTTCGTGTCAGGCAAGGAATGACTGCAAATATAATCAATGCCCATTTCGAAAAATAGTAAATTGTTATAAATCTTGAGAGTGGTAGAATATCAATTGCCGCAAGAATGACATCAAAACCAGTCAAACAGATGCTAATATGCCTATACTTTCGCTTCTTTTCTGTGGGGAGTCTCTTGTTTTTGGCTTCAACAGGGGCATACAAAAATGCAATTATGAATAGTAAACAAGTCGTTATCAACCGAAATCCATATGTCGCCACAATTTGATAACTTAAAACGACACTTGCAAGAAAGACAGATAAGAAAGCCAAGTAGCAGTTAAAATGTGAGGATGCATGATATCCTCCTAGGTATATTCGAAGTGGGATAAAGCCGAGGAGAAAAGCCAATGAGTACCATATATTACCGCAAACACATGATGCGATAAGAATGAGGAAAATACTTATTGTTGATGAAATCAACAATTCATAGGCATATACATAAATATTTGATTCACTGCGTTCAATAATTCCATGACCATATAGCCATTCGACAACTTTTCGAGAGATCGTACGCTCTAACATAAAATTTTCATTTATAAAGAAACAGACGGGCGTCCTTCTTGTATTGTCGGATGCCCGTCTGTTCACAAGAAGTTAACAAGAATCAAACTTTTTAACTAAGCGAGTAGATAGCAGTAATTGATTTTATTTCGAGTTTCGCCAATGAAGCCATTTCCTTATCAACAGTATAATGGCAATGATCATTACCACGATAAAAGTAGAAATGGAAAGCTGGGTTAAAAAGATGCTTTGCGAAAAGAAAAAAAGAACCAACAATCGAAACGCTACGGCTATTAGTAACAGAATTCCAGTTAATTTTTCCATTATTATATCTCCCGGTAGCGTATGTTGAAATCACATGTTTGTTTCAACATAGATTTTTCCATTTCGGATTACAAAATTAAGGTATGCATTAGCAGTTCCTGCAACGCTGAAATATTTGAATTCGATTTTCAGGCTCGCCATAGTCGATGTGTGTGTAAGACTATGAGAGAGAATCTCATGAACAGTCGTATAGTCCAAGTCATATGCGGCTGTGATTTTATAGCTACTGTTAGTGTCAACCTTGTACTCAAAATGCGAACCGATGGAGTTGTATTCAACCGTATAAGTACCATGGATAACGGGATCGCCATTTGCTCGTCCCTGAATCGGAGTGTCTGGACGAATCGTAATGGTTCCATGTTCGCTGTTGTCCAACTGAATCGTACCAGATTCACCGATGGGTGCAACATAATAGGACTTTAGTTCGGGCTCGGTGATTGCGGCATTTGCCATTAAAGGATTTACCGCAATCAAAAGGGCGGCACTACCGGATAGTGCAAGGAAGCTACGCCGAGAAAGCTTTTTTCATGGTGATTGACCTCCTAAAATGAAATTTACAAATCATAGACATATAGCTAACGCTATACATCATGATTTTTAGTTGATGATACCATAATTTCAAACGAAAGCAATCTATTTGTCGTGAATGGTTAGCTTTCTGGCACGAACGGTCAATTTGGAGACTTGCTGATTCCTATCCTACCATTTATAATGGTTGTAAACATCAAATCTAATTGGAGGATCTTCAAATGGCAAAATATACGGTCGCGGTCTGCGATGATGAAAAAGAAGATTTAAGTTTCATCGTAAGAAAAATCACAGAATACGACACTCACCAGCTCTTTGAGATCAAAACTTATACAGATGGAGAACTACTTTTTGACGAATTAAAATCACAAAAAACATCCATTGACCTCTTGCTTTTGGACATAGAGATGCCATCCAATGGATTTCAACTTGCACGAACTCTACAAGCTTTGCCAAAGCATCCAATGGTGATTTTTGTAACTAGACAACATGAATATGCCGTTCAAGGTTATGGAATAGCTTTTCGCTATTTGACAAAACCATTAAATGACCTATTGTTTAAATCCGCAATGGATGCGGCAACTCAAGAACTTGCATCACGCCGATTCCTTGTTGAATGTGATGGCGGAACATTATCGCTGGAAACTGCAAATATTTACTATATTGAAAGTTATGGTCATACGATGACGACTTTCAGTTTGTCGATGGTTGTCAACTGGGATAATGTCATAGGGCATTGTTCCGAAATTTTTTCATAACCCGCAAAAAGTGGGCTTGATAGAATGCTTCCATTCATGCTATAAACTACCATAGATTCCATAAGCGAGTGACCTGAAAAGGCCGCTCGCTTTTTTGTTTACAACGAGATTGAAGGGAGGAACGCTATGCCAAGCAAAACCGAAGAATATCTCGCCCTTGCCCAGCGCACGGCGAATGGTCTGACCCGGTACTGGGAAAGCTGGACGGACTATTTGACCACTGCATCCCGGCTGTACAAGTACCCCTTTGCAGACCAGCTCATGATCTACGCCCAGCGGCCTGATGCCACTGCCTGCGCCAGCTTCGACATCTGGAACAATCGCATGAACCGCTATGTCCGGCGCGGCTCCAAGGGCATCGCACTGTTAGACCAGTCCAGCAGTGTGCCGCGTCTGCACTATGTCTTTGATGTGAGCGACACCGGGGTGCGCCGCAATTCCCGTGACCCGGAGGTGTGGCAGCTCGGCCCCGATCTGATGCAGCCTGTGTCGGAAATGATTGCCAGAGAGTACGGCGTTTACCATGAAAGGCTCAGCCAGCAGATTTCTGACCTGACGGGCAAGCTGATGGATTCCTATTGGGACAACAACAGCGGCGACATTCTCGACATCGTTGACGGTTCGTTCCTGATAGATTATGATGAAGCCGGACAGGAGTTCCAGTTCAAATCTGCCGCCGCAATCAGCATCCTGTATACGGTTCTGGAACGCTGCGGCCTTGAGCCGGACGGTCATTTTGACCGTGACGATTTTCAGGCCATCTTCTCTTTTTCCACGCCTGCCGCCGTGTATGCGCTGGGCACCGCAGTCAGCGAATGCAGCCGGGATGTGCTGCGCAACATCGAACGAACCGTAAAAACGACAATCCGCCGCCGCAATGTAGAAAGGAGCCAGTATGAATATGAACAGCAGGAACGTGACCTACTCGACCGTCGGGGACTACCAGCTCCCGAACCTGACCCTGCCCCAGCAGGAGAAAGCACTGGGCAAATACGGCAGATTGCGCCGGACTTATCTGATGGAGCATCGCCCGGTGCTGTACAATTCGATGCTCCTGTCGGGGACTCTGCATCCGCACCTGTTGGAAGTGGAACAGACCGCAGAGAGCCGGATGCAGCAGACCATACAGGAACTGCTGAAGCAGAACCCGGCTCCGAACAAAGAGCGGCATCAGATGGAGTGGGTGCAGCACATGAACAGCCTGAAAGCACAGGCCGAGGAACTGGTGATGAACGAGCTGATTTACAGCTAAGTTTCTTCGATGTGGCTATTCCCACCGAAGCCGAGCAAATTGAATCCATCGACCAAGCGGAGAGCGAAAAATCGCCCTCCGCTTTTGTTTTGTCTCAGGCCGAGATTGAAAATGCGCTGCGCAGAGGTTCCAATTTTGAAGATAGCAAACTTCGGATATGGCAAATTTATCAGATGCAGCCTGACCGAAAGCTCCGGGCAAAAGCTCTCGCCAAAGAATACGCACCATACGGCCCCGGTGGTTCCTCGCACACTTATCTGGACGGAAGCAGTGGTTGGCTTGACCATGACAGCAAGGGGCTGACGTTTGAGCATTATCCCGACCATCGGAAAACGCTCCTCCGCTGGGATCGGGTTGAAAAGTATATCGACCTGATGATTCAGTCTGACCGCTACCTGTCGGACAAAGAAAGAAGAGCCATCGACTTTCCCCTTGAACTGAACGCCGCCAGTGCAGCCGAATACACTGCATTAAAGGCGCAGCACCCGGATACTCTGGTTGGATTTGAAGCTGGCGGCAATTTTATGTTCTATGGAGAAGATGCTGCCAAGGTCGCAAAAGTTCTCAACAGTGCTTTGTTTACGAGAGAAACAGCACTGGGCGAAGTTCAGGTCACAGGCTTTCCACCTAGCTTATGGGCAAGAAAGTCAAAAGAATTGTGGTCTGCGGGCAACGATGTTTACCTTGCTGGATTGGACGAAGATGGGACTCATCACCAGACTAAACATCTGCACAAAGAGGACTATCTGCCCATCGGCTCCATCATCAATATGGATGGCCGGAAATTTCGGATTGACGGAGTGGATTTTGATAAGGGCAAGGTTTCCTTGCAGGATATGGCACTGGCCGACCTGCGGATGCCAATTTTTCGGGAAGAACCGCTATTTGTTGTCCGGGAATTGTACGAACAGCAGGACGAGGCCCTTGACGCTGCTCCCGAAAAGGCCGTTGATTATAAGGTCGGGGACGATGTTGTGGTAGACCTTCTCACACGAACCATCGAGGGAAAAATCGGCTATGTAGGCGAAACGGATGTGCGCATCGACACCAGCGCACAGGGGCAGTCGTGGGATAACGAGGTTATCAACAAGCAACAATTTGAGGACGGTCTGCGGCAAGTTGAGCCGCAACTCTCTGACGAGGAACTGGACGAGTTGCCCATTTCTGCCGTGATGGACGGAAAGGTGCAGACCTTCCCGGATGCCGCAGCCTTGGATGAAACCCTGAATGCCGAACCTGCGCCGGAGCCTGCCGGGAACTTCCGCATCACGGATGATGATTTGGGTGTCGGAGGTCCTAAGCAGAAGTACGCCCGGAACATTGAAGCCATCCGCACCCTGTTCCGTTTGGAGGAGGAGCACCGGGGTGCCACCGCCGAGGAGCAGCAGGTCCTTTCCCAGTATGTGGGCTGGGGCGGTCTGGCGGATGCTTTTGCCCCGGATAAGGATAACTGGGCAAAAGAGTATACGGTGAAAGAAGTCCGGCCCCGGTATAGCTGCTTTTATAAGATCCGGCATCCGGGTGACTGCGATGGGCAGTCTGGCTACGGTGTTTCCAAGCTGGATTCCATTGTAGAAGAAGTTGTCCGGCAGATCTTCGCACAGTTCCGGGAAGTTTCCCGGAAGAAGCTGCTGGAATCGGTCAAGACCAACGATGCCGCCCGCATCCAGAAGAAGGTCAAGAAAATCCAGAAAGACTTGGAAAGCAAGCAGAAAGAACTGGACGACCTGAAAGCCGAAACCATTCTGGTCATCCGGGGCGTAAGTGCCTTGGACAAAGAACTGCTGGGTACACTGGCAGCCGAGGCAAGAGAGGCTTTGGAAACTCTGGAAAAGCAGCTTGTTCAGGCGCAGGAAGAATACGAAGAAGCCACCAAAACGGCAAAGCGCAGCAACTACATCTGCAACGAGCTGTTTACATGGGCGGATGTGTACGACACCGCCAACCACGATGAACGCCGCGCTATCTTGCAGCAGTTCATTGCGGAGATTCGTGTCCGAAAAGACTACGAAATCTCGATCACCCTGAACGCCAGCTTCAACCAAGTGGAACAGCTCAAGGCTGTGTCAACCTACGATGGTGCGGAAATTTTTGAAGGAATTTCCGAGAAGGGAGCATAAAAGCGATGCACTTGCCCGCAGAACTCTGCAAAATGCAAAGAAAGAAGCGTGAAACCGATGGATTTTCAAAAAGTACATGGATGACCCCACCCGGTTCGCATCCGACTTCAGGGTTCGGAGCCCGGCACGGTCTGCCAAAGTTTTTTAGGCATAAAAAACGCCGCATCGTACAAAACGATGCGGCAAATTGGTGGACCTAGAGGGATTCGAACCCTTGACCTCTCGGATGCGAACCGAACGCTCTCCCAGCTGAGCTATAGGC